>Ga0208960_1000909_pt1 | contig 16169 bp, 12 predicted proteins | sample GreLakmeON33MSRF_FD_187703 | JGI IMG/M metagenome (GOLD analysis project Ga0208960, IMG submission 187703) | Freshwater lentic microbial communities from great Laurentian Lakes, MI, USA - Great Lakes metaG ON33MSRF (SPAdes) | ecosystem: Environmental > Aquatic > Freshwater > Lake | place: Great...
CCTTCTTGTTTCAAGCGAAGATCCCGCTGCAGCGAAAGCCGCGTTCTTGAATTGCGCAGGAATTGGAAAAATTCTTGCGCAAGGCGATACAAAATGCTCGGTGCAATTGGCAACTGGAATACAAGTCGATCTTCGCATCGTGAAAGACAACGCATTTGGCGCAGCGCTGATGTATTTCACCGGAAGCGTTGACCACAATGTTCTTCTGCGAGAACGAGCGATTGCACGCGGAATGCGGCTGAATGAATACGGTCTTTTTCGCGTGCCGAAAGAAAACTCAGAAGGCGCGGATCTTCCGCTTGTCGCCGCTGAAACCGAGGAGTCGATCTATCGCGCACTGGAACTTCCCTACTGCCCACCAGAATTGCGCGAGATGCACGGTTCGGATTTGACGAAACCGTCACCGACATTGATCGAACTTGCTGACATCAAAGCAGAACTCCATTCGCATACCACAGCGAGTGATGGCGATATGAGCATCATTGAACTCGCATCACTTGCGAAGGCTCGAGGTTTTCACACAATCGCCGTGACTGATCACAGTCGAGCAAGCGCGCAAGCGAACGGTCTCTCGGTCGAGCGATTGCTGAAGCACATTGATGCGATCCGTGAAGCAGAAGCAAAGCTTGGAGGAATACGAATCCTCGCTGGAAGCGAAGTCGACATTATGGCCGACGGTCGATTGGATTATGAGGATGACATCCTTGCGAAATTGGATGTCGTTGTGGCCAGCCCGCATACCGCTCTCAAGCAAGCTCCTCAAGCTGCAACCGATCGACTCCTCTGCGCGATTCGCCATCCACTTGTTCATATTCTCGGGCATCCAACGGGCCGAATCATTCAAGGTCGCGAGGGTCTCGCTCCCGATATGGAATTGCTTTGTCAAACAGCAAAGGAATGCGGTACTGCGATGGAGATCAACTGCCACTGGTCGCGGCTTGACTTGCGCGATCAGCATGTCCGCATCGCCGTTGCATCTGGTTGCATGATTGCCATTGACTGCGATATTCACTCTCCCGGCGATGCCGACAATCTTCGTTATGGCATCGCAACCGCTCGTCGTGGCGGGCTCACTGCTGCCGGATGCGTCAACACATTGTCCGCAGCAAATCTGCACGAATGGCTGTTCAGTAAGCGCTCCTCACTTCGACCATAAGTTCCTACGCTAGGATCAGACTTCGATGTTTGAATCACTCACAGAGAATCTCTCGGGCGCACTTCGAAACCTGACCGGACGAGGTCGCATTTCCGAATCGAATGTTCGTGAGGCGATGGGCACGATTGAAACTGCCCTACTCGAAGCAGATGTCAATCGTGAAATTGTAAAAACTTTCTGTGCTGATGTTCTTCAGGATGCGCTTGGTGCTGAAGTGCTACGAAGTCTTCGACCCGATGAGCAGATGATCGGCATCGTTCACAAGCGCCTCGTTGCATTGATGGGAACAAGCACATCGCGACTTTCATTTGTCGAACCTGGGCCAACTGTTCTGATGCTTTGCGGATTGCAAGGCGCAGGAAAAACCACCACCTGCGGCAAACTGGCTGCTTGGATTGGCCGGCGCGGCAAAAGCGTTCTGGTTGCAGCATGCGATTTACAGCGCCCCGCAGCAGTGGATCAGCTGCGAATTGTTGTCGAAGGTGCTGCAAGTGCTGCAGGCGGCAGTCGCATCGCATTCCACGGCGAGCCAGATCAATGCGCAGATCAGCCTGGAGCAAAGCCCGGCAGCGCGGTTGGTGTTGCGAAGCGTGCACTGCAGAAAGCACGTGCAGAGCGCTTCGATGTGCTGATTATTGATACTGCAGGCCGACTGCATATCGACGATGCATTAATGCGAGAGCTGGAATCTGTTGATAGTGCAATCGAAGCGCATGAGATTCTTTTGGTCGTTGATTCGATGACAGGACAAGATGCAGTCAACAGTGCGAAGGCTTTTCATCAGCGTTTGAATATTGATGGCGTCATCCTGACCAAACTCGATTCTGATACGCGCGGCGGCGCGGCACTTTCGGTTCGGCAAGTCACAGGCGCTCCAATCAAATTTGTTGGCGTCAGCGAACACTGGGATGGACTCGATGAATTTGATCCCGAAAGAATGGCCGGCCGAATCTTGGGAATGGGCGATGTTGTTTCGCTCGTTGAAAAGGTTCAAGGCCAGGTCGATGAAAAAGAAGCAGAGAAACTTGCCGAAAAGATGTCGCGTGGTCAGTTGGACATGGATGATTTCCTGAGTCAACTGAAATCAATTCGGCGCATGGGACCCCTGAAACAGATTCTTGGACTTCTTCCTGGAGTTGGTTCCATGATGAAGGACATTGACATCGACGAGAAGCAATTTGATCGAATCGAAGGAATGATTCGTTCGATGACCAAGAAAGAGCGAGCCACGCCGACACTCATTGATCGCAGTCGCGTCAAACGCATTGCCGCTGGCAGCGGAACCAATGCAGTCGAAGTTGGTCGACTGACAAAGCAATTCGAGATGATGCAGAAGATGATGAAGCAAATGAGCGGTGGCGGAATGATGGGCAAGATGAATGCGATGCGCGAGATGGCCGCAGGCGGTGGAATGCCCAATATGTCTGGCGCATCCGGTACGCGCCCCGATCCAGCGAAGGGCAAATTCAAGCAACGCCCCAAAAGATGATTCGGCAGTCGATAGATCAGCAGGCGATCATTCAGGATGCCAATTCAGTCATTTCGGATTCAGAAATAGAAATCCAACTCACAGCCCGCGCTTATCTATAGCCGCGATCAAGCGGCAACGGATCGGAAGATTTACCCGCAGCCCAATTCCTCAGCGAAGGCATGATCGTTTCACGAATCAAGATCTTTGCGCATGCTGCGACGGGGATCGCCAGCAACATTCCATACAGACCGGCAACACTTGCGCCTGCGAGTACCGCGACAAAGATTGAGACTGGTCCAAGATTGGTCGCACGGCCAGCAAAGACTGGCGTCAGGATGTAACCCTCGATTGACTGCACGATTGCAAAGACGAGTGGCGGTCCACCGACGATCCAATACCACGCCATGCGATCTGCTTCTGGAATCGTCAGTTGATTTGCAGCCAACAGCGCGATCGCAGGAATGATCACGACCAAGCCAAGATATGGAACGATCGAAAGAATTCCTGCGAGTAAGCCAAGAGTCAATGCGTATGGCACGCCATTGATCCACCAACCTCCAGCGAACATAACGCCCATTCCAGCAGCGATCAGAATTCTTCCGCGGACAAAGCCTGCGACTGCCGCATCCATTTCGCCTGCCAAATGAAAGATCTTTTCTTTGCGGGAAGCTGGAACAAGGCTCCCAAGGAATTTCACTGCAGTTGGAAACTCAACACTGAAGAACCAGAAATAAAACGGGATAAGAACTGCAGCGAAAAGCATGCTGGAAAAATCAAGGATTTTCCACAGTGCTGACTGTGCTGTCGGACTCAGAAGCGCCTGAGTGATTGAAGTTGGTGAAGAATCTTGTAAGTCTGCGGCTGGGTCAGGTTGAACAACTTTCGGCTCTGCCTCTGCAGTCACAAGATCTGCAGGTTTGCCATTGGATGCTGGAGGAGTCGATTCTGAAGCGGTTGTAGCAGGCAGCACTGAAGTTGATTTGTCATTGATCCATGTGCGCACTCTGCCGATTTCACTTCGATACTGGGAAGGAAGAACCTCTTCGAATCGGTTGATCCATTGATCGAAGCGCCCTGCTCTTGCGCTCGCTACGAATTCTGATGCCTGATAGACGATTGTTGGAATAAATAGCAACCCAGCGAGGACAACTCCCAATCCTGCAGAAGCCAGAATCGCAGTCACGGCGACTGGTCGCGACATTTTCAAGACGCGGCAGAGCCAATCCACTAAAGGCTCGACCAAATACGCGAGCGTAAAAGCAAGCAGCAAAGGAGTGGTCACAAACCGAAGCGCATATCCCGCCCATATTGCGCCGAAGATGACTGCGATGACAAGAAGATCTCGAAATGCTTGCACTTGCCAAATATGCAAACGTGCAAAGTTTGTGTTTTCAGACTCAGTTGTTGGTTTCTGCGGATCTTGGTCCATCAATAATCTCTGAACTTAATTCTTGTCCCTATCCTTAATTTCCCATGATGTGTTTGCGCAGTCTGTCTTGCGCAAAGACTTCAGCAAAGTCATAGACAGATCGAAAGTCCTCAATCGAATCATTTGGTGATTTGCGAAAGATCCCCAGATCAATCAATGTGAAGACTATTCGGCCGAAGTCGTCGGTGCGCTGCACGTTCCAACGTTGCAGGACAACTGGAGCCATCATTCCGTATTGCTCAATGGCGAATTCCAAGAGCCCCATACAAAGTTGCTGGCCACTGAGGTGTCGGTCATCAGGAGAAAGTTGGCTGGGATCCGACAGTGCCGCCTTAGCCGCATGCCCAAACCCAGTCTGGACAAAGTGCAACGCCTGGACTGGATAGGGTCCGGCAGCGGCCCGAATCGTGGCCAAATCCAATTCTGGTTTCTCCTTCGAAGGCATATAGACAGTTTATCGGAAATCTGAGCTCAAACATGCACAAATCGTTATGAGAGATTATGTCTCGATCACCGCCATCGGTGGCGCACAACCCCCCCCAATGGGATCGATTGTTGCTCCGGCATATTTGCGAATACAGCTCAACGGCAAAGAAAAAATATTTTTTGCTTTGCCCCCTTCCCAAATGTAACAATGTGACGCTACACTTTTAACCAACACGGAGGTTACTACTATGAACGCATTGGAAGCGTCGTTTCGAACCACACTCATCGGACTTGTTGCTGTTGCTAGTGTTGGTTGCGTCCCACAAGAAAAATACAACGATCTCGATTTGGCCTATCGCTCTCAGCAGCAACAACTGCTTCGAACGCAAGGCGATCTCGAGACCACTCGAGCGAATGAATCGAGATTGAGATCGCAGCTGGCACAGTCAGCAGGAGATCTTCTTACTCTCGAAGCGCTGCGAAAAGGCCAGAATGTCGATGTCGACAAACTGCTCGCAGATTACGAATCGCTCTTGAAGAAAGTTGGCAATATGAATGGCGGCCCGCTTCCAGCCGAAGTGAATGCTGCTCTTATTGCCCTTGCTGCTCAATATCCTGATGTATTGCAGTTTGATGAAAAGCGTGGCATGATTCGCTTTGCTGCAGACTTCACATTCGATCCAGGTTCAGTTGGATTGAAAGCAAGTGCGCTTTCAGTACTTTCTCAACTTGCAACGATTCTCAATTCGAATGCGGCAAATCCATTTGAAGTCGTTGTCGTTGGCCACACAGATAATGTTCCGATCAAAAAGTCCGCGGCGCAGAATCCAACCAACATGCACTTGTCGGCTCATCGCGCAATTGCCGTGCGAGACGCTCTGAATAAAGATGGCGTTCAAGCATCGCGCTTCCTCATTGCTGGTTATGGCGAATTCCGTCCCACGGTCCCAAATGGTCCAAATGGCGCAGCTCAAAACCGCCGCGTTGATGTCTATCTGATGCCATACTTTGTGGCGATGTCCAGCGATATGTCCTCTGCAGTTGGAATGCCCGCAGGTTCTGCCTCGGGTTCTACCCCGGGTTCTGCCACGGGTTCTGCGAAGGCTGCTACACCCACGAAGGCCGACGACGAACCAACGAAATAAGTCGCAGACTGTTTAGATTCTTGATTGAATGCTTTCCCAAGGGATCGCACGGAAAACCCGTGAGATCCTTTTTTCTTTGATCGCTAGACATAAAAACCATAAAGATTGCACGGCAAATCTTTGGAATGTGTGAATAACTCGTAAACTTGAAGATTTTATTGGAAATTTCCCAATCTGGGATTACAATTAAAATGTTCCCTCTTGTTTAACCGCTCTAACTCTGCTTCAACAACGACTTTATGGAGAAAGAAATGACCACCCGATCCACTCGGCTCTTCACCAACCTTTGCGCACTTTCCTTTTCAATCGCCTTGGGCTCGAACGCCTTGGCAGTTGATCCAGTGATCAACGAAATCCGAGTGGACCAACCTGGTATTGATTTGAGCGAATACATCGAGTTCAAAGGCACACCGAGTGCCTCGCTCGCAGGTTTGACACTTGTCGTGATAGGTGACAACGACGCTGCGTCACCTCCAAGCCAAAATGGAACTATCGAAGCAGTTGTTGCGCTCTCTGGAAATTTCTCTTCGACTGGATTCTTTGTTCTTGCAGAATCCACTTTTCAATTTGGAATTGCTGATCAAGTCGCGATTCTCAACTTCGAAAATCCCGACGATCTCACATTCCTCCTTGTGAGCGATTTTACCGGATTTGATGGACAGGACCTCGACACAAACGACGATGGCGTCCTCGATGTACAGCCATGGACTGCAATCATGAGTTCAGTTGCGTTGGTTCAAGTTGCAACTCCAGATGGAACAACAGCAGACTTCGTCTATTCGGCGACTCGAGTTGGTCCAGACGGAAACACATCACCAGCACAGATTTGGCTTTGCGCTGACAGTAATACTTGGCGAATTGGATCTTCAGATACGACCTTAGGAACAGATTCCCCAGGAGCAGAAAATCCTACTTGCGGCAGTGGCGTTGTAATTCGCCTTTCGGAGATCCGAATTGATCAGCCTGGAACTGACAATGATGAATATTTCGAAATTGAAGGACCAGCTGGATTCAACTTGAATGGTTTTTCAGTCATCGTCTTGGGCGACGATGCGTTGACAATTCACTTAGATGCTTCCGGCGTGATCGAAAGCATCACGCCGCTCGATGGTGCGATCATTCCCGCTGATGGTTATCTCTTGGTCGCAAAGTCCACGATGACAATTGCAGTTCCGGACTTCATCGTTGCAGCGACTGCTATGAACTTTGAAAACAGCGACAATGTCACCTTCTTGTTGGTCTCTGGTTTCACTGGAGCGCTGAATCAAGATGTGGATACCGACGCGAATTGCGTGCTTGATGTCAATCCTTGGACAGCAATCATTGATTCTGTTTCGCTGACTGGTTTGGACACGACCTGCACCTATTCCAGTTCAGTTGCTGGACCCGATGGCAATTTCACCACTGCTCACGCCTTCCGCTGTTTCTCAGACGGAATTTGGTCTGTCGGAGCATTCGACCAACTCGCTGGTGGCGATACCCCTGGCGCACAAAATCGTGCATGTGGTCTTGGACCAGTTCTGGAGTGCGGCGAAGCCACCGCTGGTGATTGCGACACTGCGCACGCAAACCGTTATTGTTCCGATTCACTCTGCTGCGCACTTGTGTGCACGACACAGCCAACTTGTTGCACGATCGCTTGGGATGCAGCATGTGCTGCAGCTGCGAGTACGAGTTGCGGACAAACCGGAAGTTCATCCTGCGTGAAAGGCGTGGTGGCTTTCAGTGAGATTCGCATAGATCACACAGGAACAGACACTGATGAATGGGTTGAACTTGTCGGAGCTCCTGGAACAAGCCTGAACGATATAACGCTGATTGTGATTGGAGACGGAGCCTCGACAGCATTGAGCGGCGTCATCGAAGCAGTTGTAAGTCTTGCCGGCAAGACCATCCCTGCAGACGGTCACTTTGCAATGTCCGAGTCAACATTCACCCAAGGAATTGCTGCAATCGATTATGTCTTGCCGGGCGCGAATCCTCTGAACTTTGAGAACAGTGACAATGTGACTTTTATGCTCGTTCGTAATTTCAGTGGCGTAGACGCAGCAGATTTAGACTCTGATGACAACGGTGTCTTCAATACAGTCGTTCCATGGACTGAGGTCGTTGACACAATTGCATTGATCAAGACGACCACGGTGCCACCGACTGGAACCGAGTGGTACTACGGACCAAATACAATTGGACCAGATGGAGCATTTGTCCCAGGTCATATCTGGCGCTGCGAAGACACCGGATGCTGGAACATCGGTAGATTCGACATTCTTGTTGACCCAACTGACACTCCTGGAGTTGCGAATTTGAACTGCGGTGCACTATGTGCGGGTGATTACAACCTTGACGGTCTTCGAAATGGATCAGACTTGGCAACACTTCTCTCGGCTTGGGGTACCCAAGGCGGAGATATCACCGGTGACGGAACGACATCTGGTGCCGATCTCACTGCTCTGCTCAGCGGTTGGGGCGCTTGCCCATAAGTTTGGTTGCAAAAAATGCACTGATTGCTTTTCCTTAAAGAAACCAAACCCCTCAGTCGAAAGACTGGGGGGTTTTTATTTGTCCTTCCATAGCTTTACAATCGAATGAAAAGTGTTCATTCCTCTACGGCTCGCCCCTGATACCGTACTGATGTGCCCGCTGCAGTTCAAGAAATTTCGCGATTTGGTTGGCTTGTCTATGACTCTGTGACTGAGTTTGGCAAGTTCATAAAATTCGTATGGGATGTTTTAGTTCGATTCGCAGCCCATCCGATGCGATGTCTGAAGTGGACTTTGCTTGGGCCACAGTTTTATGCAGTTGGAATTGCAAGCATCCCCGTGGTGGCAATCACCGGAGCATTCATCGGAATGATTCTTGCGCTCGAAGGATACGAACAGTTTGCATCATTCGGGCAAGAGTCCAGGCTTGGAAGCGTGATCAATCTTTCTGTGACCAAGCAGATTGGCCCAGTTCTTGCAGCGGTGATGGTTGCAGGTCGCGTTGGCTGTGCGCTCGCCGCAGAACTTGGAACAATGGCAGTGACCGAACAACTTGATGCGATGCGAGCAATGGATGCTGATCCTCTTCGCATCTTGGTTGCACCTCGTGTCGTTGCATGCATCATCATGACACCCCTGTTGACCATTTATTCCGATCTGCTTGGAGCATGGGGTGCCTGGTTCATTACTGTACAAATCCACGGAGTTTCAAGCGAAAATTATTGGTACTTCACTGCTCAAGCCATTGATTGGTGGGATCCAACTTCGGGGTTGCTGAAGTCAGTTGCATTTGGAGCAGCGATTGGATTCATCTCATGTTTCAAAGGCTTTACATGTTCCGCAGGCGCTGCGGGTGTCGGTCGAGCAGCAACAAATGCGTTTGTGGCAAGTTTCTTGGCGATCGTGTTGATCAATTTGGTCTTGGCTCAATTCTTTGGAACAATGTACGAACTGGTAACAGGTCGAGGCTCAGGCTTGTTGCCATGAGTAAGTGGATGATGATGGTGTGCTTTGTCGTCACCATGTTTGCATTTGCTCCGCTGGATCCACTGACAGATCAGTCAATTGTTGAAACTGGAATCACTCCTCCACCTGATGGTCGACCACCAACTGGTGCACTGCAGCGAACCGATTCTCGCAAGTGGGAAATCACGCTGAGTATAGATCTGCCGGCGTTTCACAAAGATGACGCAGTGTCCGAATCGATCATTGTGCCAGTGAGCATTCTTGATACGTGGTGGAAGGTTGATCCGCGTTCATTTCGAGCGAAAGTCGCTATCGATTTGTATCCAGTTGCTGATGTCTCTGCAAATCTCACGGTGAATCAAAGTAGATCCGGAGATTCAAGGGTTGAGATTTCGATTCCAAACTTCGTTGATTTTCGTTTGCGCACGGAATTGACTTGGGTCGTCGAGACATGGTCTTGTCAATTGGACGAGAGTGCTGCGGCGAAAGAACAGATGCCTGCAGCATGGCCTGAGGAAGTGCAAAGATGGCGACTTGCCAGTCCAGGGATTGATCCGCAAGATCCACAAATTCAGGAATTACGTCGGCAGATTCTGCAGCGTATTTCTGCGGATACGCCACCGATTTATGCTGCGAAAGAGATTATTCGAACTGGGAGTCGATCTCTAAAAAGTGGTAATCATAAAGAAGGAAATCCATTTGGCATTTGGTCGCGAGGTCTGGAGATGCGTGGAAGTTCTCAGGCGCTTGCCACTGAAATCGGAAGCGAATCAGATGTTGCGTGCATTTGTGTCGCGCTTCTTCGGTCGATGGGATTCCCTGCTCGACCAGTCATCGGATTGGTTGATCGAAGCAAGCGTTCAGCAAATTCTCTTTCAAACAAGAAACTTGGAATGTGGGGCGAGGTCTATCTGCCCAATTGCGGATGGGTTCCATTCGACAGTGATTGGATTCGTGGTGGTGTCTCGGCAGCGAACAGACTCGATCAGCCATGGAATGGATTCGGCAGTGATAGCGAATTCAATGAACGTGTTCCGATCACACATGAATTAGATATTTATAAAACGAAGGCCGGAGATGGAAATCGAGTTGCTTCGTTTATCGCACTCTGTCGTTTGAAAACAAAATTAGATCAGCCTGGACAAGGTCCGACTGACATCCTCGTTCAGACTGCGTTAATCAGCCGCGGTCGTGGACAGCGGTGAATCAAAGTGGCGCGATCAGCGCGAGGGTTCCAGCAGATCACGCGTAATGCTGGCGATTGTTGGACATCCAGAGAGCGCCATCACGCGATCGAAATCTTGGGCAAGAATTTCGATCACTCGTTTCACGCCATTTTCTCCTCCCGCTGCAAGTCCCCACAGAATCGGTCGACCAATTTGAACAGCTGTAGCGCCAAGCGCCAAAGCCTTCAGGATGTCTCCGCCATGACGAATCCCACCATCAACGAGAACAGGAACGCGACTTGCGACAGCCTGTGCAATGCGCGGTAATGCCTCGGCAGTCGGTGGAGCACCATCAAGTTGCCGCCCACCATGATTACTGACAACGATCCCCTTTGCACCACATCGCACAGCGGTCAAGGCATCATCCGCTCTGCAGATGCCCTTTACCATCACAGGAAGTTTCGTCAGGCCGCAGAGCCACTCAAGATCTTTCCAGCACAAACTGGGAGTGATTGTCCAACCCAAAGTCTCGCCAATTCCAACTCCTGTATGACCTTTGGGCCCATCACCTTTGCGCTCCAGATTGACGATGCTCATATCTGGTGGAACGCAAAATCCAGTTTTCATTTCTCGTTCACGCAGTCCCCAGACTGGAGTATCCACCGTCAATTGCAATGCAACGCAGCCAGATTGCTCAACACGCCGCACTAAATCAGTCAAAAAACCGCGGTCTTGACCGATATACATCTGAAAAAGTATTGGCGAGCGAGCCGCAGCGCAAATTTCTTCGATCGATGTTGTCGAAAGACTGCTGACAACCATCGGAACTCCAGAAGCCCCGCATGCACGTGCAGTCGCAACTTCTCCATCGCAGTGCGCCATTTTATGAAGTGCCGTAGGTGCAACAAGCAATGGGAATGACAAAGGCATATTCAACATCGTTGTTGCAGGCGATCGCTTGGAGACATCAACCATCACTCGATACCAAATCGAGATTGCCTCCCATGCCGAACGATTGCGCGACAATGTGCGTTCGTCGCCAGCTCCGCCGGCGTAATAAGCGAATGTCATTTGTGAAAGGCGTTCGTGTGCGATTGCTTCGAAGTCGTCGATGCGGTACAGCTTCGAGAGTTCCTCGTTCGACAAATCTCTTTGAATGACACGATCACTTGGAGTCATGGTCATCGAAGGATAGTCGCTGAAAAGCGATTTGAATCATCCCACGCACCTCTGCGTCGGCGTTGGCCAGCGACGAGAATTTCTCTTGCAACCAACAAGAGTGCCACTGGAATCCACAGGATCATCCAAGGCAATGATGTGCGCCATGGTGGAGGTGTAGGATTCACAGATATCTCGAAGGATCGAAAATCTGCTGTGTTTTCACCGATTTGGATAGAAATTCGCCAAGTTCCAGATGATCCCAGTGTCAACGAACATGCGCGAAGCAAACGATTTCCAGAGTCCGCATCATGCATCTGACCTTCAGTCCACGAACCGTTTGGACCTTCGGCGCGGATATGCACTGGGACGATCAGTTGAGGTTCACCGCTGCGAGAAAGTAAAATTGAAAAATCTATCGCGCCTGCACTTGGTGGAACTGGCGCGAGAAAAATCGTCGCGTCATATGCACCGTATCGACCACGATCAACGACCGCACCACCATCCGCCTGCGCTCGCAAGCAGCACGCAACCGCAAGTCCGCAAGCGAGCCATGGGATTGAAGCGCGAAAGCTCATAGCGTCGAAGTCCCTCGCATTTGCATTGGTTGAAAAACAATCCAGACTCCAACAAACCACAAGATGAGTGAGAGTGTCCACCAAGGAATACTTGCCAAGATTGCATGGCGACCTGTCCGCTGCGCACTTCCCCGCCAGACCATCCAGCCAGAAACCACAAGCCCAAGCTGCAGCAGCACGAGTTCCAAAGGTAGCAACCATGATGGAACTGGACCGCAGCATGACTCTGCCCATTCTGGTTGGCCAAACCAGGCAATGCCAACATCGTTCAATGCTCGTTGCATCACCGGAATCGCTGTGGAAGCGCTGGTTGCAAGATGAAAAAACCAGTGAACACACCACATGGATGCACCAATTGGAACGATTGTGTGCGCACCAACACAGAGCGATTCGCGCAGTGAGATTCTGGAAATGCGAGATGAAATCAAAGCCGCGCAGGACATCAGGATCACAGGCAGAATAATAATTGCCACGGTTGTCATCGCTGCTTCAACTACGACAGTGGATGTCAGCTCGAATGAATATGTCACCGCAGCAACAAGATCAAGCCAAGGCCCAGTCATTCCAGCAGCATTCGCGAAAGCCCCGAATGACAAGAGCGCAAGCATTGAAGCGACATCGATACGAGAAGCGACGCGTCCAATAGAAGAACCCCATCGTCGATCAGTCAAAGCAACGCTTGGCGATTGCGTCAGGATGCCAACGTTGTCATGCGGACAAGCATCAACACAGTCCAAGCAGAATGTGCAATCCAAATTTCCGCGCTTGGCAGGTTGAAAAAGTTCTAACTCGCAACCGGGAACGGAAATGCTCAACGAGACACTCGCAGACTTCGCATGACCAGAATCCGATCCGCGAATGCACTCTCGTCCTATGCATGTTGCACACACAGCAGTATTACGCACGGATACTGAAAGTGGAGAAACCAAACTTTGCGTCATGTGAAATTGCCCAATTGGGCAGACCCATTTGCAGAAACTTCCCCCTCGAAAGAGTCCATCGATCAGCAGAATTGCAGCGAAATATCCGACAAATATCAATGCGGTCGCCCTCGGATTAGACCAGAGATCAAAGGCTTCATATGTAATCAACCAGATAGCAATAAGCCCAACAGCAAGCCACTTGGATCGCAACGCGCTTGGCCAGCGAAAGCGCGGTTTCCACCAGCGGCGCATCAAATTGCGTGGCGCCATCAAAGGACAAGACATGCAAAGAAAATTGCCACCGAATAAAAGTGCGATCACGACCAATCCACGCCAGTGTGTCCAAGGAAGTGTTCCCGCCATATTTGATGGGGCATCTGTTGGTCCAAAGAAACCGTCGATGACCAAGATCAATGCAATGAATGCCAAAGTCCATCGAATTGATTCTCTTGCAGCACGCTTGCGCAGAAACGCGCCGATCCAAGAAACTCGAAGCAGATCAAAGGGTTCCGTCAGATGTGAGACTGTCGCCGGTCTCTCACGCGCAACGAACGGCTTCGGGCGTACCATTTTTAACGCTCGCAAGATCAGAAAGATCGCCGCCGGCAGCATGACAACTTGACCTGCGGTCCACATGAATGCGCCAGCCATTCGCTGATCTCGAAGTGCATCCCATCCAAGTGCTGGCGCAGTTGCAAGATAGTTTGAATACAGCACGGAATCTGAAAAGGTGACGATTGCAGAAAAGATGGTGTTTTGCACATCTGCCGCAAGCAGATAGACGACCAATGCTGCATCTGACCAACGCGCTTTCCACGGCCACGGCGCAATGATTTGCCACCAAAACAGCATGGATCCTGCAAGAAATGAGGCGTGTTCGAATCGGTGAACCAGATTTGATTCCAGCGCTGCTCCATAGAAAATTGGATAGTGCCAAGTCCAATTGACAAGTGCAAACGCCATCCAACCTGTGAATGGATTCAACAGCAGCGCGAGACATCGTCGCACGAAAGGACTTGCGATAAATGGACCAAGTGCTTGTCTTCGCACAACTTTGGGCAACCCTCGAAGCATGGGGATTCCTGGAGAACCTAAAAGAATCAATGGCGCTGCGATCATGATCAACAACCAGTGTTGGACCATGTGCACCCACAGCAACATGTGACCGATCGAATCAATCGGCGAAGCCAGCGCAAGAAAGAGAACAATCACTCCCGCTGCAAAACACTTTGGTCTCCAAGTTGGAAATCCGCGGACACGTCCAACGATTCCGCGCACGCCGCGAAGATACAAAAGTGAGGAAAATACAATCCCAACCACCAACCATGGATCGATGTTCCAACTACTGAAAATGGCTGTGGCCGCGCTCAGCGCGATGAAACGCCAGCTGAAATTTTCGCTGGCACTCCTGTTCCAGAGAATGGTGCATCAAGAACCAGAGGCGACTTGATTGGCAGTGGCAATTGTGCGCCAGGAATGGTCGAGTCAGCTTCATTTGCGGGGCGAAGCGTGCTGAGAAAGCCGACAATTGCAGTCATTTGCGCGCTATTGAGATTCTTGCCGAAGGCTGGCATATTGCCTCCTCCTTGTTGAACTTGTCGCACGATCTGATCAGGCGACATACGAGTTGCGATCTCATCGAGCGCAGGACCGCGCTTGCCGCCAAATCCGCCAAGCTCATGACAGTTTCGGCACTGCGCATATTGAAAGACGACTGCGCCTTGCATTTGCAGAGGCGTGCGACCCTTCACAAATTGCGTTGGGGTTGGCAGCGCAGACCAACCATCCATCACTGGCGACCATGGGCTTGTGACTCCCTCCCATGTTAATGCGACGATTGCCATAACTACGAAGACTGCCAGAAGCATCATTCCAGGACGACGACTTGGAGCGCGCTCACCAGAGTTGGAAAGAAATGGAACTGCAACCAAGATGGCGATGCCCACAACTGGGGAAATCAACATGATGGCGGTCTCTGACGCAGGTGGAAGAAGACTGACCGCGCCAAAGATCCACATGAAGGGATAATCGGGTCGTGGATTTGTATTGATCAGTGTCGGGTCTGGCATTCCACCGGGACCAAATGGACCGTAATACGCGGCTAAGAACACCAGAAGAATCAGGCAAACGCCGCAGAAAACCATGTCGCGCTGAGCTGCATCAGGAAAGAAAGGCACGCCCGATTTTTCCATGCGCTCTTCGAATCCTTTGCGATATGTCGAGGGCACAACAATCTCGCCTGGCTTAGGCATTTCGCTGATTCCGTTTTTCATGATCAGAGTCATGTGGACTCCAACAAGTCCAATTGCAGCACCTGGAAGAATGAAAACATGCAGAGCAAAGAATCGATTGAGAGTTTCACCTCCAATGATTGGTCCGCCCAACATCAACGCACGCATCTGATCGCCAAAGACCGGAACTCGGTCCACGATTGCTGCACCGATTCCAAGTCCCCAATATGCATCTTGATCCCATCGCATCACCTGTCCGGTGAAAGCCAATGCAAGCACGGTCAGCAATAGAAAGACGCCTGTGATCCAATTCAACTCGCGCGGAAACTTGAACGATCCGTGCATAAAAACTTGCAACATATGGATTGCCATCATCACAACCATCGCACTGCTGGACCATCCGTGCATTGCACGCAACATCCAACCAAGAGGAATTTCCTCGTCGATATATCGAAGACTTTCCCAGGCATTTGAAGCACTTGGGGCATACATTGTTCCAAGACAAACACCGGTCACGATCTGAATCGTGAAAAACATCAGAGTGGCGCTGCCAAAGACGTACCACCATTTCGCACTGCGAGGAACATGATGAAAAAGTAATGGAGTGCTGAATGCAATAACACCAGTGCGATCTTCAATCCACTGCACAGGTTGCTTTACAATTTGGATGAGTGCTTCGCGGTTCATACCGATTCTTCCAAGCCTGGCAATCGCCCTGCGTCGATCAAGAGTTTTCCGCCTTCGACTTTCCACTTGTATTCAAAGAGTCCACGTGGTGGTGGGCCGGCGGCACGAGTTCCATCTTGATAATAGACCCCTCCGTGACACGGGCACATAAAAAGTTTTGATTGTTCGAACCAACGAACAGGACATCCCAAGTGTGCGCAGTTGATTGCGAAGACTTGAAACTTTCCAGCTTCAACACAGCGAACCCAACATGCAGTTTTTGCAGCATCGCCATCTGTCGGCTGTCGAATTGGATTGAGGAATGTCGCAAATCGAGTTTGACCGGAAGGGTAAAGTGTTGTCGCACCTAGATC
>Ga0208960_1000911_pt1 | contig 16146 bp, 15 predicted proteins | sample GreLakmeON33MSRF_FD_187703 | JGI IMG/M metagenome (GOLD analysis project Ga0208960, IMG submission 187703) | Freshwater lentic microbial communities from great Laurentian Lakes, MI, USA - Great Lakes metaG ON33MSRF (SPAdes) | ecosystem: Environmental > Aquatic > Freshwater > Lake | place: Great...
AAAGCGCCCACCGCCGCACCTTCGGGTGACAAACGGCGACGCACATACTGGCTCCAAGCGCCAGGCGCGGATCCCAAGTCGACCACCAAATTTCCGGGTTTGATTAAACCTAATTGTTCGTCGATTTCTTTGAGTTTGTAGGCAGCACGGGCACGGTAGCCGTCTTTTTTCGCCAATTTGACATAAGGGTCGTTGACATGGTCGTTGAGCCACGATTTATTGACCTTTTTACTTTGTGTTTTAACTTTCAACGTAACCCTTTGATCGAGGGCGGATAATACCGCCATGCCAGCTATACAACTCACGCCTGCACAACGCAAGGCACACCGATCTGACGCACACCACTTAGACCCCGTGGTCATGGTTGGCAATGACGGGATCACCCCCGCCATCCTCAAAGAAGCCAATATGGCGCTCGATGCCCACGGTTTGATCAAAATTCGTGTCTTTGGTGACGACCGCCTTAAGCGCGAAGAGATGTTCGCTGCTCTAGCCGATCAACTCAACGCAGCGCCCATTCAACATATCGGCAAGCTTTTTGTACTTTGGAGGCCCATCGCTGAGAAGGCGGATACGCCCAATGAAGACCGCATGCCAGGGCCCCGCGATGTCAAAGTCTTGAAATACAGCAAACGTGGAGGGCAAAGGCCTGAAGTTAAAACCTTACGCGTTTTAGGTAACCAACGTTTGACATCAGGTGGTCAGGTCAAGCGTGCTAAGCCCAAAAAGACTTCGATTAAGAAAAAGACTCTGGGTTAATTTAGCGGTAATGAACCGCCACCACCTCATAACTCTTTTCACCCCCAGGCGCAACTACCACTGCGACGTCGCCCTCTTCTTTGCCAATCAAGGCACGGGCAATGGGGCTGCTGATATTGATCAACCCTAGTTTGAGATCGGCTTCGTCTTCGCCCACAATTTGGTAAGTCACTTTTTCGCCAGACGTTTCTTCTTCTAGTTCCACGGTCGCGCCGAAGACCACTTTTCCACCTGCATCGACTTCAGTTGGGTCGATCACTAAAGCCGCTGAAAGCTTGCCTTCAATCTCTTGGATACGGCCTTCAATAAAACCTTGACGGTCTTTGGCCGCGTCGTATTCGGCGTTCTCGCTTAAGTCGCCTTGGGCGCGGGCTTCGGCAATCGCGTTGATCACCCAAGGACGATCGACGGTCTTGAGCTTGTGCAACTCTTCTTTGAGCTTTTCAGCACCGCGTTTTGTAATTGGAATAGTCGCCATCAATTTCTTTCTTATGCGCCTAGTTGCGCATGCATTTCTTGGACCGAGATCACCCCTAAATTGTCCATGTATTTCATTCCCTCGACTGCCGCCTCGGCGCCAGCGATGGTCGTGAAAGTCGTGACCCGATTGAGCAACGCTGTAGTGCGAATGTAGCGGGAGTCGGCAATCGCATTGCGACGTTCTTCAACCGTATTGATCACCAAAATCACTTCGTTGTTCTTGATCATGTCTACGATGTGCGGACGCCCTTCAGCCACCTTGTTGATCGTGGCGCAGATCACGCCTGCCTCTTGGATGGCCAATGCCGTACCTTTGGTCGCTACGAGTTCGAAGCCCTGAGCTTCCAACTCACGCGCCACTTCAATCACGCGGGGTTTGTCATTGTTTTTAACGGACAAAAATACTTTGCCAGACGATGTGCCATCTACTTTTTGGGCTCGAGGTAACTTGGTACCAGCACCCAATTGGCTTTTCACAAAAGCTTCGCCAAACGTTTTGCCAACACCCATGACCTCGCCGGTGGACTTCATCTCGGGGCCCAAGATGGTGTCGACACCAGGGAATTTCACAAAGGGGAATACCGCTTCTTTTACGCTGAAATACGGGGGCGTTACTTCATTTTTGATACCCTGCGACGCCAAGGTTTGCCCGACCATGCAACGTGCCGCGACTTTTGCAAGTTGGATACCCGTAGCCTTTGAAACAAAAGGCACAGTGCGCGAAGCACGCGGATTGACTTCTAAGACGTACACCACGTCTCGTCCTTGGTCTTGCTGAATGGCGAACTGCACATTCATCAACCCAACAACATTCAAGGCCTCGGCCATAGCTGCCGACTGACGTTTGAGTTCATTGACCGTTTCTGCAGACAAGGAATAAGGTGGCAAAGAACATGCGGAGTCACCGCTATGGACACCCGCTTGCTCAATATGCTCCATGACGCCGCCGATAAAGGTCTTGCCTTCCGGGTCACGCAAGCAGTCGACGTCACATTCGATCGCGTCATTCAAAAAGCGGTCCAGCAAAACAGGCGAATCGTTCGAGACCTTCACGGCCTCGCGCATGTAGCGCTCCAAATCCCGTTGCTCGTGGACGATTTCCATGGCGCGACCACCGAGTACATAGCTGGGACGCACCACCAAGGGGTAACCCAAAGCAGATGCTTTTTCCAAAGCTTCTGCTTCGGTGCGGGCAGTGGCGTTTGGCGGTTGGCGCAGACCCAAATCTTGCAAAAGTTTTTGGAAGCGCTCGCGGTCTTCGGCTGCATCGATCATGTCGGGGCTGGTGCCGATGATGGGCACGCCAGCGGCCTCAAGCCCAAGCGCGAGTTTCAAAGGTGTTTGGCCGCCGTACTGCACGATCACGCCATGTGGCTTTTCTTTGTCGACGATTTCTAAAACGTCTTCCAAAGTCAAAGGCTCGAAATACAGGCGGTCAGAGGTGTCGTAATCGGTCGAGACAGTCTCAGGGTTGCAGTTGACCATGATGGTCTCGTAGCCGTCTTCGCGCATCGCTAGTGCAGCGTGAACACAGCAGTAATCAAACTCAATACCTTGTCCGATACGGTTGGGACCACCACCAAGCACCATGATTTTTTTCTTATCGGTAGGTTGCGCTTCGCACTCTTCGCCATAGGTTGAGTACAAATAAGCGGTGTCGGTAGCAAACTCCGCCGCGCAGGTGTCCACCCGTTTGAAAACAGGACGGATGTTGGCAGCGTGTCTTTGGACGCGGACTGCCGACTCTGTTGTTTTGAGCAACTTGGCTAAGCGGCGGTCAGAAAAACCTTTGCGCTTGAGGACATGCAACTCAGTGGCCGAAATATTGTCTAGAGCAGTTGTCTCTAATTCCAACTCGATTTTGACGATCTCTTCAATTTGCACCAAAAACCAAGGGTCGATTTTGGTCAGCGCAAAGACTTCGTCCACGCTCATGCCTTGGCCGAAGGCGTCGCCTACATACCAAATGCGGTCGGGACCAGGTTCTCCAAGTTCTTTCTCGAGCACTTCGCGGTCTTGGGTTTTTTCGTTCAATCCGTCAACGCCGACTTCCAAGCCACGCAGGGCTTTTTGGAACGACTCTTGGAAGGTACGGCCAATCGCCATCACCTCACCAACCGATTTCATTTGGGTGGTCAAGCGACTGTCGGCAGTAGGGAATTTCTCGAAAGCGAAACGGGGAATTTTGGTGACCACGTAGTCGATGCTGGGCTCAAAACTCGAGGGCGTTGCGCCACCCGTAATTTCGTTGCGCAATTCGTCCAAGGTATAGCCAACTGCCAACTTGGCGGCGACTTTGGCAATCGGAAAGCCCGTCGCCTTAGACGCCAACGCAGAAGAACGTGAGACGCGCGGGTTCATTTCAATCACGATCATGCGACCGTCTTGGGGATTGATCGAGAACTGCACGTTCGAACCACCTGTGTCGACGCCAATTTCACGCAACACCGCCAAAGAGGCGTTGCGCATGATTTGGTATTCCTTGTCGGTCAGCGTTTGTGCCGGTGCGACGGTGATGGAGTCGCCGGTATGCACGCCCATCGGATCTAAGTTTTCGATGGAGCAGATGATGATGCAGTTGTCGGCTTTGTCGCGGACAACTTCCATCTCGAACTCTTTCCAACCGAGCAATGATTCTTCGATCAACAACTCGTTCGTTGGCGAGGCTTCAAGTCCACGCTTGCAAATCGTTTCGAATTCTTCGGGGTTGTAGGCGATGCCGCCGCCTGTGCCGCCCAATGTGAAACTCGGACGAATGACAGTGGGGAACCCAACCGTGCGTTGTACATCCCACGCTTCTTCCATGCTATGGGCAATTCCAGAGCGGGCTGAACCCAAATTAATTTTGGTCATCGCGTCTTTGAACTTCAGCCGGTCTTCGGCTTTATCGATCGCTTCTGGCGTGGCGCCAATCAATTCAACTTTATATTTGTCGAGCACGCCGTTGCGCCACAAATCTAAGGCGCAGTTGAGCGCTGTTTGTCCCCCCATGGTGGGCAATATCGCATCGGGGCGCTCTTTGACAATGATCTTCTCAACCGTTTGCCAAGTGATGGGTTCGATGTAGGTAACGTCAGCCGTAGCGGGGTCGGTCATGATCGTCGCTGGGTTGCTGTTGATCAAGATGACTTTGTAGCCCTCTTCGCGCAAGGCCTTACAGGCTTGCACGCCCGAATAATCGAACTCGCAAGCTTGGCCAATCACGATGGGGCCTGCCCCAATGATCAAAATACTTTTCAGGTCTAAACGCTTAGGCATCAGTGTGTCTCCATCGCATGGATGAAGCGGTCAAATAGGTAAGAGATATCTTGGGGGCCGGGCGATGCCTCGGGGTGCCCTTGGAAGCAAAACGCGGGTTTGTCGGTGCGTTGCAAACCTTGAATCGTTCCGTCAAACAGCGACACGTGGGTGGCGCGCAAGTTGGCAGGCAGAGTTTTTTCGTCCACCGCAAAACCATGGTTTTGGCTGGTGATGGAAACGCGTCCTGAGTCCAAGTCTTTGACAGGATGATTGGCGCCGTGGTGGCCGAATTTCATCTTGAAGGTTTTGGCGCCACTGGCCAAGGCCATGATTTGGTGTCCGAGGCAAATGCCAAATGTTGGAATGCCTTTGTCGATTAAAGCGGCTGCCGCTTCTATCGCGTAGCTACAAGGCTCTGGATCGCCAGGGCCGTTGGATAGAAAGATTCCGTCGGGCTCCAGGGCTAATGCGTCCGACGCAGAAGTTTTGGCAGGCACCACCGTCACTTGGCATCCACGCTCTGCGAGCATGCGCAAGATATTGTGTTTGACACCAAAGTCGAAGGCCACCACGTGGAACTTGGTGTTGCTTGCTTTGCCATATCCAGAGCCCAACGCCCATTCGGTTTGTGTCCAGTCATAGGATTTTTGTACCGTGACTTTTTGCGCCAAATCCAAGCCTGCCATGCTGGGGGCTTTGAGCGCCAAGGCTTTGGCTTGGGAGATTAAGTCGTTGGTGACTGTTTGGCCTGCAGCCAAGCCCACAATCGCACCGTTTTGAGAGCCCTTGCTACGCAGCAAGCGGGTCAATTGGCGAGTGTCGATATTGGCGATTGCCACCGTTTGGTTGGCAATCAAATAGCTGGAGAGATCAGACTGCGAGCGAAAGTTGCTGGCGATTAGAGGCAGGTCATGGATGATCAAGCCTGCTGCGTGGACTTGTTTTGACTCAGCATCTTCTGCGTTGGTGCCGTAATTGCCGATGTGTGGATAGGTAAGCGTGACAATTTGCTGGCAATAGCTGGGATCAGTCAAGATTTCTTGGTAGCCCGTGATGGAGGTATTGAAAACCGCCTCGCCAAATGTGGCACCCACTGCGCCGATTGAATTGCCAACAAAGACCGTGCCGTCTGCGAGCGCCAAGATGGCGTGAGGGAATTTTCCCTGAAGAGACAAAAGCACTGGGTTCTCCGGTTTTGTTCGGGTACGCCTCAGCACTTACTCGAGCTCGGGGCTCGTTTGGGGGCTGCTTTTGTGAGGGATTGGCCTAGTAGGAAGCTGGGACGTACGGGTTGTAGGTGAAAAGCCGCCCATTATATCTGACGGCTTTTTACACCCGCCCAGCTGTGGCAGTGGCGTGCATACAAATAGCCGCTGCAGAGGCTACGTTGAGCGACTCTTCCCCGCCCGGTTGGGCGATGCGCACCGTCATGCTGGCCAATTGGGTCGCCTCGGGCGAGACACCCTGACCTTCGTGGCCAAAAATCCAGCCGCAAGGGCTTGGCAATGCGTTTTTGGCACCCAAAGTGTGCAAAAACGGGCCTTGGTGGGAACTGGTCGAAAGCCAAGCGATTTGCAGATCGGCCAACTGCTCAGGCCCTACCCCTTCGAACAAATTAAGGCCGAAATGCGCACCCATGGCTGCACGTAACACTTTGGGCGACCAAAGCGCCGCAGTTCCTTTGCGCGCTAAGACCTGTGTGAAGCCAAATGAACCGGCGCTGCGCAAGATAGAACCGACGTTGCCAGCGTCTTGAATGCAGTCTAAGAAAACTGTGGGGACACCATTTTGTATGTCATCAGCACTGTCTGCGGCGTTTGGAATCGTCCAAACGAAACCCATCGTGCTTGCAGACTCTAGTCCGCTGATTTCGCGAAATAAAGCGTCGGGCAAGACGGTGTTTTTTTGTGAGGCTTTGGTCAACTGGGGGTCTGCTTGATCCCAAGCAGATTGCGCAAAAACAGCTTGCTCAGGTTGGAGACCACGGGCAAGCAAAGCGCGGCACAAATGGTCGCCCTCCAACCAAACCCGCCCCGTTTTACGGTATGCCGTGCTGTCTTGCGAAAGACGACGTAACTCTTTGACCAACGGGTTGTCGCGCGAAGTAATTAAGTTCATCACAACACCTGCGCGACGGGCGAAAAAGACTTACGGTGCCACGGGCTGGCGCCAAACTCTTGTAAAGCTGCCAAATGCGCCGCAGTGCCATAGCCTTTATGAAGATGAAAACTGTATTCTGGAAACTGCGCATGCATGGTCAAACACAGCCTGTCACGGTGCACTTTGGCCAAGATTGACGCCGCAGAAATAGCCTGCACTTTACTGTCGCCCTTCACGATGGCCTCAGCCAAAACATCGAGCACAGGCAGTTGGTTGCCGTCGACCAGCACTTTGCTGGGTTTTAATCGCAGCCCATTAACCGCCCTTTGCATCGCCAAAAGTGTGGCTTGCAAAATATTGAGTTCATCAATTTCTTCGACCGTTGCCTCGGCAATCGAGCAGCACAAGGCCTTTGCGCGGATTTGGTCAAACAAACGCTCACGCTTCAAGGCGGTGAGCTTTTTGGAATCGGCCAAGCCTGGAATGGGATGTAAATCGTCCAAGATGACAGCGGCAGCCACCACCGGCCCAGCCAAAGGTCCACGCCCGGCCTCGTCCACACCGGCTACCAAACCGGGCGCGTCCCAGACCAAAGCGGTTTGTTCAGTGAGCAATGATTTTTTCGATCGCATCGGTTGCCAACTGGAGCGTGTCCATTTTTAAGCTACTGTGCAGGGCATCAAATCGGGCTTGTAAGGTTCGCACCGCCTCTGGGTTTAAGAGCCATTGCAGAGTCTCGTCCGCCAAGGCCTCTGGCGTTGCTGCGTCTTGCAATAACTCAGGCACGGCAAAGTCTTGCAACAAAATGTTGGGTAAGCCCACCCAAGGCTGGAGTTTTTTACGCCGCATAATTTGCCAACTCAACGCGTGCATGTTGTAGGCAATCACCATCGGCCGTTTGAACAAAGCGGCTTCTAGGGTTGCTGTGCCGCTTGCGATCAATGTGACATCGCAAGCCGCTAGCGCCGCATGCGATTGGCCATGGCAGATTTGTAAGCCTGGCACGCCACCGATTTGCTGAACCATGGCTTGTAGGGCGGGAACGAACGCAGGCAGTGTGGGCAAGATGAATTGAAGTCCAGGCTGGCGATCGGCCATCCGTTTGGCAGCCTTGAGAAACCGCAAGGCCAGATAGTCGATTTCAGACTTACGGCTTCCGGGCAACAAAGCAACTAGCGTTGCGTCCAATGGAATATGCAATGCGTTTCGCGCGGCGTCTCGGTCTATGACTTGCGGGATTTTGTGCGCTAAAGGATGACCCACATAGGTCGAAGCAATTTTGTGGCGCTCTAACAGTTCGGTCTCGAATGGAAACACACACAGCACATGGTCCACGCTTTGGCGAATCGTCTCGATCCGTTCTGGGCGCCACGCCCAGATCGATGGGCAAACATAGTGGATGGTGGGAACGCCTTGCGCCTTGAGGTGCTTGGCTAAATCAAGATTGAAGTCAGGTGCGTCTATTCCAATGAATACGCTAGGAGGCTTTTGTATCCAGCGCGCTTTGAGTTGGCGACGAATGCCAACAATCTCCCAATAGTGTTTAAGCACTTCCACATAGCCGCGCACTGCCAGCTTTTCATAGCCCCAGAGGGGTTTGAAACCATGCGCCGCCATGGCAGAGCCGCCAATACCTTCAGAGGAAAGTTGAGGCCACCTCTGCACTATGCCTTGCAACAACATGGCCGCCAACATATCGCCAGAAGCCTCGCCTGCCACCATTGCGAACGTTATTGGCTGGGTCATGGCCAAGCGATCAGCGAATGATTCCGCGTTGGGCAGAGGTGTTGTTTAGGAAGTCGAGCATCATCGCCACGTCTGGCGCAGACTCGGGCTTGTCATGGACGAGTTGGGCGATTTGCTCTTTGGCTTTATCGAGCGTCAAGTCGTCACGGTACAAAGCCTTGTGCATGACTTTGACGGCGCTGATGCGCTCTGGTGAAAAGCCTCTGCGGCGCAAGCCTTCGAAGTTCATCGAACGCGCTTCGGCAGGTTGGCCTTGGCACATCACAAAAGGCGGTAAGTCGGCCAACAATAAAGAGTGCATCGCCGTAAAACTATGGGCGCCGATGCGCACAAACTGGTGCACCACGGTAAATCCACCCAATATCGCCCAATCCCCCACATGCACATGGCCAGCAAGTTGGGCGCTGTTAGCAAAAATCGTTTGGTTACCCACTTGGCAGTCGTGCGCCAAATGCACATAGGCCATGATCCAGTTATCGTCACCCACGCGGGTCACGCCGACATCGCCGGGTGAGCCGATATTGAAAGTACAAAACTCGCGAATGGTGTTGCGGTCGCCAATCACCAATTCGCAAGGTTCGCCCTTGTACTTCTTGTCTTGCGGAATCGCACCCAATGAGTTGAACTGGAAGATACGGTTGTCTTTACCGATGGTGGTGTGACCTTCAATCACGCAATGCGCGCCGATGGTGGTGCCGGCGCCAACTTTGACATGCGGACCAATGATGCTGTAGGGGCCCACTTGCACCGAATCGTCCAACTGTGCCTTGGCGTCCACAATGGCTGTTGCGTGAATCAAACTCATCTTGCAACGACCGTGGTTAAGCAATCGTGCGCATGGTGCACATCAGGCTCGCCTCGGTGGCGATCTCTTCACCCACTTTGGCGCATGCATTGAATTTAAAAATGCCCGACTTATGGCGGTCTAGCGAGACTTCCAAAATTAGTTGATCACCAGGCTCGACAGGACGCTTAAATCGCGCTCCATCGATACCGGCAAAGTAGTAAACCGTTTTCTCGTCAGGTACTTTTCCCAACATATCAAACGCAAGAATAGCAGCAGCTTGTGCCAAGGCCTCCAAAATCAACACGCCCGGCATAACAGGACGGTGCGGGAAATGCCCCAGAAAAAACGGCTCGTTGATCGACACGTTTTTAATGGCTTTGATCGATTTACCCTTGTCAAGTTCTAGCACCCTATCCACCAACAAAATCGGGTAGCGATGCGGCAGCATTTTTAAGATTTGGTGGATATCAAAGGTCATTTTTTTGAGCTTTCAAAAGCGGTTTCTAGCGAACGAATGCGGTCTCGCAATCCGTGCAATTGCTTCAAAGTAGCGGCATTTTTTTCCCAAGAAGCATTGTCGTCTATGGGGAACACGCCGCTGTAGCTTCCCGACTTGCTGATTGAACGCATGACGACCGAAGCGGCTGAAATATGCACGCTATCGGCTAATGTGAGATGCCCCAAAACAATCGCGCCACCCCCCAAGGTGCAATGCGCGCCGATCACAGCGCTACCTGCAACGCCAACGCAACCCGCCATCGCCGTATGGGCACCGACTTGTACGTTGTGACCAATTTGTACCAAGTTATCGAGTTTGACACCGTCGCCTAAGACCGTATCTTCCAAAGCACCCCGGTCAACGCAAGAGTTGGCGCCAATTTCTACATGGTTGCCAATACGAACCGCGCCAAGTTGTTCAATCTTTTCCCAGCGACCTTCGATAGGAGCAAAACCAAAACCATCTGCGCCAATCACAACACCAGCGTGCAAGATGCAATGTTCACCGATAGAGCAATCCGTGCCTAGCGTGACGTGCGCTTTCAACCAAGAACCTGCTCCAATGCGAGCGCCTTTTTCGATCACAGATAAGGGACCAATGCGTGCGGTTGGGTGAACGACCGCTTTGGGATGCACCACGGCACTGGGATGCACCAAAGGTTCACCATCTTCAGCAACTTGTTGTTTGCGCCATAACTGGGTCACTTTGGCGAAATACAGATAAGGATTGGGGGAAACAATGCAAGCCGAACCAGCACGGACTAAAGACTGCATCTCGGGTGACACAATCACACAACCCGCTTGGGTGGTAGCGAGTTGGGACCGATAAACGGGGTTGCTCAGGAACGCCAGAGAGCTAGAAGTCGCAGTCTCTAGCGGGCTGATATTTTGTACGAGAAAGTCTGGGTCGCCGTGAAGGCTGCCACCGAGTTGTTCAATCAGTTGGCCAAGACGAATTGCCAAGGCTGATTACTTCGCGGCGTTGATAACCTTTAACACCTTGTCGGTGATGTCGTGCTTGGGGTTGATATAAACAGCCTCTTGCAGAACTAGGTCGTATTTTTCAGATTCAGCCACTTGTTTGATCACGCGGTTGGCGCGCTCTAAAACCAATTGAAATTCTTCATTCTTGCGTGCGTTCAATTCTTCTTGGAACTCGCGGCGCTTACGTTGAAATTCACGGTCTTGCTCCCCCAATTGCTTTTGGCGCGTGACACGCTGCGATTCAGCCAAAGTAGGGGCTTCACGCTCAAATTTTTCGACCGCCGCTTTGAGCGTGGCGCCAAAGTCATTGAGTTCTTTTTCGCGCTTGGAGAATTCTTGTTCTAACTTGACCTGGGCCTGCTTGGCTGTGTTGGCTTCTTTGAAAATACGGTCGGTATTGATAAACCCGATACGGATTTCCTGCGCAGCAGCGCTGACAGAAGCCACGCCCACCATGGCGATTAAAAGAAGAAAACTTAAAAACTTTTTCATCAGAATGATGTCCCGATTTGGAATTGCAATCTTTGGATTCTATCGCCTGTGAAGCTACGCACCGGTTTAGCCCAGGCAAAGCGCAAAGGGCCCATGGGGGATACCCAGCTCAAACCTGCCCCCAGAGAGCTTCTAAATTGGCTAACTTTGATCGTATCGTACTCACCGAATACGTTACCCATGTCATAGAAACCGTAGAGGCGAAGCGTTTTGTCGTTACCAGCTCCTGGGAAAGGCATTAAGAATTCACTGTTGATGGTGACTTTCTTAGGGCCGCCGACCACGATACCGGAAATGTCACGTGGGCCTAGGGTGCCTTGCTCGAAGCCACGCACAGAGCCTAAACCACCAGAATAGTAATTTTTAAAGATCGGATAGGGTTGGCTTTGCAGTCCTTTACCTAGGCCAAAATCAGCATTAAACGCAAAGGTATATTGCTTGGTCAATGGAACATATTGCTGGTACTGAGTAGCCATACGGATGTAGCGCGTATCTCCAACAACGCCCACATCACTATTTGCCCGCATATATTTGCCAGAGGACGGATTCAAATAGCTGTCGCGACCATCACGAGCCCAACCCACGGACAAAGGCACAGTTTTGGTGGTGTAACCGAAAGTATTGGCGTATGCTAGGTAAGAAGCAGGAAGATTCGTTCCAGGAACGATTTCAGTTTGCTCCACTCCAACGCCAGTAAACACCCGGTCTAATTCGCTAAATGGAATTCCAAAATTGATGGCAACTGCGTCAGATATCAGACGGTAATCGCCCCCCTGCGTCACGTAGGGCTTGCTGGAACGGTGAGAAAAAGAGAAAGACCGTGAAACACCATCTTCAGTGAAATAGGGATTTGTGGTACTGACCACGTAATAAGTGTTGAACTTGCTCGTACTGATCTGTACGCCTAAGTTTTGGCCAGAACCAAAGATGTTGTCTTGCTGGATACCAAAACTTAAAGTAACTTTTTCTGCGCTAGAAAAGCCTGCGCCCAAAGTCAGCATGCCAGTGGGCTTCTCCACCACGCTAACGTTGAGGTCAACTTGGTCCATCGTTGAAGGCACCTCTTGGGTATCCACTTCCACGTCTTTGAAATATCCAAGACGGTTCACCCGGTCTTTAGAGAGTTTGATCTTGTCGCCGTCATACCAAGCCGATTCCATTTGGCGGAACTCACGGCGGACAATTTGATCGCGTGTGCGGTTGTTACCCAAAATATTGATGCGGCGAACGTAGGCGCGGCGTGACGGGTCAGCAACTAAGACTAATTTCACCAAATTGGTGGATCGGTCAATTTCAGGACGAACTTCGGTTCGGGCAAAAGCAAAACCAAAATTGCCAAAGTAATCGTTAAAGGCCTTGGTGGTCTTGGCAACGTCATCTGCGTTGTAGGGCTTGCCTGCTTTAATTTGAATCAAGGACTTGAACTCATCGTCTTTACCAAGGAAGTAGCCTTCCAGAGCCACTTCAGACACCACAAAGCGATCGCCTTCTGTGATGTTCAACGTGATGCTAATGTCTTGCTTATTTGGAGAGATAGCCACTTGCGTCGAATCCACGCGGAACTCTAAAAAACCACGCGATAAATACCAAGCACGCAAGGTTTCCAAGTCAGCATTGAGTTTGGTGCGCGAATAACGGTCAGTTTTGGTATACCAACTCAGCCAATTACCGGTGTTTTGGTCTAACTGGTCAAGCAGTGTCGATTCTGAGAAAGTCTTGCTTCCGACAATACGCATTTCTTTGATCTTGGCCAGGTCACCTTCAATCACAGTGAACGACAAATTCACACGGTTACGTTCTGCTGGTGTGATGGTTGTGATGATTTCAGCGCCGTACAAACTGCGGTTGACATATTGGCGCTTCAATTCTTGCTCAGCGCGGTCAGCCAGGGCTTTGTCAAATGGACGGCCTTCCGCCAATCCGATATCACGCAAAGCCTTGCGCAAAACGTCTTTGTCAAATTCTTTGGTGCCGATGAAATCGACTTGCGCGATATTGGGGCGCTCTTCGACAATCAACACCAAAACATTACCGCTCACTTCAATACGAACATCTTTAAAGAGGCCCAATGCAAACAAACTGCGAATGGCGGATGCGCCTTTTTCGTCGGTGTAATCGTCCCCAACACGCAAGGCGATCGATGCAAAGACAGTACCCGGCTCTACCCGTTGCAATCCCTCTACGCGAATATCACCTACTTTGAAAGGGTCGGCAGCCCATGCATGAAAAGCAAAAATTGACGCAACACAACCTACCAAAATTTTGGACAAGGTCGATCGACGAAATTGGTAAAGAGGCTGGTTCATGAAGAGGAAATTAAGCGACCCATGAGGGGATTTTGTCGGTTGGAAACAAGGCAAGAGTCACAGCGGGCATGATACAACACGGTCACAGGCGTAAACCCTACTTAAAAGGGTCAACCCATGGCCCATTTGCTTACACATGAAAGCGCTAATATGCGCGTTCTTTCATCTAAGGCCAAGAGATCTTCTATGGTTGACATGTTCGATACCAATTGCGCACTCAGGCAATGTGCATTGACATGGTGAATTTGATCAAAGCGAATGCGATTGGTTAAAAAAGCCCCCACAGCCACTTCATTGGCAGCATTGAGCACCGCCGTTGTACCTAAAGGCGCACGCAAAGCCTCCCAAGCCAAATGCAAACCAGCAAACCGCTCACGGTGGCCATGGTCATCCAAGGATTCAAAACTCATGTCAGCCAAGCTTTGAAAATCCAAAGCTTGCGCTCCAGACGCCATTCTTTCCGGCCAACTCAGGCCATACGCAATCGGCACACGCATATCGGGCGTTCCAAGTTGAGCCACCACCGAAGTGTCTCGGTACTGAACCATGGAGTGAATAACACTTTGTGGGTGAATCACTACCTCTATGCGTTCTGGTGGCAATCCAAACAAGTAATGCGCTTCTATCACTTCAAGCGCTTTGTTCATCATGGTGGCGGAGTCGACGGAAATCTTGCGGCCCATCACCCAATTGGGATGCGCAACTGCTTCTTCGGGCGTTACATCTTTTAGGGTTTTGACATCACGCCTGCGAAACGGGCCGCCCGAAGCCGTGAGGATAATTTTCTCAACCCTGGTTTCCCAAGTGCTTGCATCTTCTGGCAAAGATTGAAAGATGGCGGAGTGTTCGCTGTCGATAGGTATCAAGGTGGCGCCACCTTGTTGAACCGCCTTCAAAAATACATCGGCACCGACAACCAACGCCTCTTTGTTCGCCAACAGCAAACGTTTGCCTGATAAGGCCGCTGCAATACATGCTTTTAGACCGGCGGCACCCACAATAGCGGCCATCACACTGTCGACATGCGGATGTGCAGCAACTTCTTCTAGCGCCTTGGCGCCCGATTGCACACGAATACCAAGACCATGCGCATCCAATTTTTCTTGTAGTTGACTGGCAGCATCTGCGTGGGCCATCACCACCATCGATGGCTTAAATTGCAGGCATTGCTGCAGCATCAGGTCTACTTGGGTGGCACCCGTCAATGCAAATACTTCAAACCGATCAGGGTGTCGCGCAATAACGTCCAGCGTGTTCACACCGATCGACCCAGTAGATCCCAAAATAGTGATGCGCTGAGGTTGAGAGTTATTCGACTTACTCATATAACAAATTGAGACAACATCATCGCCAAAGGCAATGTAGGTAATAGCGCATCAACACGGTCCAACACACCGCCATGCCCTGGCAGTAATTGGCTGCTGTCTTTGACTCCTGCTGAACGCTTGACCATAGACTCCACCAAATCACCCACTACGCTCATAGCGGTCAAAAAGGTGATGGACACTAAAAAATAAACCCATCCATGGGCATACAACAAACTATAAATACTGGGGCTGTCAAACATAGCCAATTGGTCGGCCCACACCCACACAATAGCCAAGACCCATACAGCGCAGGTGCCACCCCACACACCTTCCCAGCTTTTGCTAGGACTCAAACTCGGCGCCAACTTTCGGTGCCCAAACGCTTTGCCAGCGAAATACGCCGCGATATCAGCTATCCAAACCAAAACAAAAATAGACAGCATGTAGTTGATGCCCACGCGCTTAGCCTGAAAAATGGCTACCCAACAAAGCCAAAGCGCGAGTGTGCCGCCTAATAATTTAATAGCAATATGAACCGAGCCCCATCCAGCAAGACCACCCCGCAGCATCCAGGCACCTACCGATACCCACAGGATGCCGGCACCAGCCCATAGATTGGGCGTGGTGTGTAGTGGCAACTCAAACAACTTCCAAGAGCCTAAACAAAGCGCGACACATACCGAGCCCAGTCCCAAAGACCGGGCCATGCTTTGACCCATCAATCGACCCCATTCCCAAGCCCCCGCGGCAATCAACACCAAAGCCAACCAAGCTAGCAGTTCAGCGGAATCAGCAAAAAAAGCCGGCAGAAAAACTGCCAATAAAACCAATGCCGTGATGATGCGAAGCTTGAGCATGCAGCCTAGTCTTAGACCGCCATGATTTCTTGTTCTTTACTCGCCACTACTTTGTCGATGTCAGAAATATGTTTATCAGTCACTTTTTGAATATCAGCTTCTGCGCGTTTTTGTTCATCTTCAGAAGCCAGTTTGTCTTTGACTAATTTTTTAACAGCTTCATTGGCATCACGGCGTAAATTCCGCACTGAAATTTTTGCGTTTTCGCCTTCGGTGCGGACCACTTTGGTCAACTCTTTACGGCGCTCTTCAGACATGGGGGGCATGGGTACGCGGATTAATTCACCCATAGACGATGGATTGAGACCCAAATCGCTATCGCGAATCGCTTTTTCGATTTTGGCAGCCATGGATTTTTCCCAAGGCTGCACGCTGACCGTGCGCGCATCCAACAACGACACGTTGGCCACTTGGCTCAAAGGGACCATGGCACCGTAGTAGTCAACTTGTACGTTATCGAGCAAGGCCGGGCTTGCACGGCCTGTGCGAATTTTGGTGAGGTTGTTTGAAAAAGAGGCGATCGACATATCCATTTTGGATTCAGCCGTTTTTTTAATGTCTGCAATGCTCATCATTTACTCCTGATGCAA
>Ga0208960_1000919_pt1 | contig 16086 bp, 12 predicted proteins | sample GreLakmeON33MSRF_FD_187703 | JGI IMG/M metagenome (GOLD analysis project Ga0208960, IMG submission 187703) | Freshwater lentic microbial communities from great Laurentian Lakes, MI, USA - Great Lakes metaG ON33MSRF (SPAdes) | ecosystem: Environmental > Aquatic > Freshwater > Lake | place: Great...
GGGGACCGCATCCGACCGGTCGTATTCCGGCCACCTCGTCGATCTCGACGCCGATGGCGACCTGGATGTCGTGATCAGCAACGACCGGCCCGATCCCAAGCTCGTCTACCTGAACGACGGCACCGGCCACTTCCGTACCGGGTCCACGTATGGCTCGGCCGAGTGGCCGACGCGCAACGCCACCGTGGTGGATCTCAATGCCGATGGTCTCGCCGACATCGTGGTTGCCAATCGCACCGGCGAGCGGCCGGGCGCCAGCTACATCTGCTTCGGCAAGGGCCGCGGCCAGTTCGAGGCGGCGTGCGAGAAGTTCGCCACCGAGTCGGCCACCACGATCACGGCCGCCGATGTTACCGGTGATGGCCGGGTGGACCTGATCGTGCCGCACCGCGACGGTGGGCAGAGTCATGTCTACGTCAACGGTGGCAAGGGCACGTTCGCGGGCGCGGCTCGCGTGCCGTTCGGCCCTGTGGATGCGAACATCCGCATGTCGGCCGCAGCCGATCTGAACGGCGATGGCCGGCAGGACCTGGTCACCATCGACGAGAAGACCGGCGTGGCGGTCTACTTCGGCGAGACCGGCAATCGGCTGTCGGCGGCCGTGCCGATTGGTTTGGGCGACAAGGCGCCGTATGCGCTCGCGCTTGGCGACCTCGATGGCGACAACAAGACCGACATCGTCGTCGGCTACATCGAAGCGCGGCCGGCCGTGTTCTTCAATCACGGATCGGGCCGCCGATTCACGCCGGTGCTGTTTGGCGATGCTGCAGGCACCGCCTACGGCCTGGCGATTGGCGACCTCGACAAGGACGGCCGGCTCGATATCGCGGTGGCGCGATCTGAAGCGCCCAACGTCCTCTACTTCGGCGGCGCCGCGGGCCAGCCGGCGCGTGGTCCAGCGCCGGTTCGACGCGTGATTCAGCCCGCCGGCTACAAGCCCACACCGTCGCCGCTTGTGCCGGGCATTCTGGTGGGCGACACGCTGTACTTGTCGGGCAGCACGGGCGGTGACCCGGTCTCGGGACAGTTGGTGCCCGGCGGCCTCGAGCCCGAGATGAAGCAGATCATGACCAACGTCCAGACCGTGCTGGCCGCCGCTGATATGTCGCTCGCCGACGTCGTCGCCGTCACAATCTACCTGGCCGACATGGCCGACTTCGCGAGGTTCAACGCGATCTATACCTCGTACTTTCCGAACGGCGCCTATCCCACGCGTTCAACCGTGGCCGTGACACAGCTGGCGCGCGGCGCGCGGCTTGAGATTACGATGACCGCCGTACGCAGCAAGTAGGCGTCGGCTCACCCACTCGAGAGACAGGAGTTCTTCATGAAGCGAGTCAATGCGGCGGTTGTGATGGTGTGCGTCTTGTCAGCCTCGACGTTGTTGGCGCAGGCGCAGGCGCCCGCAGCCGCACCCGCGAATCCGCTGTGGCACGAGCAGAAGGTCAAGAACTACCTGCCGCACATGACCTCACCCGAAGTCGCCGACCTGTTGACGCGCACCGACATGGTGATTCTGCCGGTGGCGTCGCTCGAGCAGCACGGCCTGCACGGCCCGATCGGCACCGACTTTCTGAGCGGCCTCGAACGCGCCAAGCTGATTGCGCAGAAGACCGATGTGCTGGTGGCGCCGATTCTGTTTCCCGGCAACTCGCCGTATCACATGGCGTTTCCCGGCACGATCACGCTGCCGGCCGAGACCATCCAGCTGGTCTTCTTCCAGGCGGCGCAAAGCCTGCTGGCGCACGGCTTCAAGCGGTTCCTGATTCTGAACAGCCACGGCGGCAATGCCAGCATCTCGCAGTATGTCGTCGATCGCATCAACCAGGAGACGGGCGGTATTGCCGTGGAACTGGACGACGCCGCCCAGCCGTTCCGGATGCGCGCGACCCGGCAGGGGGCGCCGGGGTTCGACCGGCACGGCGGTGTGAGCGAGACCTCGCGGTCGCTCTACCTGACGCCGAACCTGGTGAACATGAGCGTGGCCCGCACCGCGCCGCTGACGCTGCTCCCGCATCTGCAGAAGATGCTGCCGGAGGTCGTGGCTGGCGACCCCACCGCGACGCGCGTGTTCCTCGCCGAGGCGCTCAAGGCCGCGGCGACGGGGAAGGGCACCTCGACCAAGGACATGACCGCGACCGGCGTGTGGAGCGCACTCGACGTGAAGGCCGCGACCGCTGAGCGCGGACGCGACGAGACCGAGGCGTCAGTCAACGCCGCCGTCGCGTTCATCGAGCGCTGGAAGCAACTGCGACCGCTTGGAATTAAGTGAGGGACACGGGCTGTGGAGTGTAGGCGGGAGTGCCAGCCGGACCTCGTTGTAGAATACCGCCCGGCTAAATCCGGACCCTGCATAAGAGGGCGATGAGCGCGCGATCGGCGTCAGGGAACGGCAAGCCGGCCAGGTTGCCGCGCGGCAGCCGAGCCGTCGCCACTCGGGGCGGCCTTACTTGGCCGTGATCCAGAAGGACATCTTGACCGATCGTTCGGCACTAACGGGCCACGCGGACCGCGCGGCCGGGTGTCACGCCCGGAACGAGCTGCTCGTCGCGGACCACGAACGTGCCGCCGACGATGACGTGGCGAATACCCTCGGAGAACTGCGCGGGCTTTTCGTAGGTGGCACGATCGATCACGGTGGCGGCGTCGAAGACGGTCACGTCGGCGTCGGCGCCCACGGCGATCCGTCCCTTCGAGCGCATCGCTGGGACGAACGGCTCCAGACGCTCAGCCACCATGAGGCTGATCTTGCGGAGCGCGGTCATCAGGTCGAGCACTTTCTCTTCTCGAACGTAGCGGCCGAGCACGCGCGCATAGGTGCCCACCCCGCGCGGATGGCCGCCGTCGTTGGTGAGGGGCACACCGTCGCTGCCTACCATCACGCCGGGATGCGACAGCGCCGCGCGCACCGACGCTTCGGGAATCATGTGGATCACCACGAGCCCGCCCTGCTTGCGATAGCGGGAAAAACTGCCTTCGGTGAGGCGTTCGCCGGTCGCAGCCCATTGCACGTCGTTGAAACCGATGGCGAAACGCTGCTGCCAGCCGGGCTCGAAGAGCGCCGATTGCAGATACGTGGACGCGGCCGTATATGGATACACCTCCGTCGTCACGTCGAGGCCCCGAGCGCGGGCTCCGTCGATCATCGACAGCAGCCGCGGCGTCTGCCGTAGTCCGTTGCTCCCGATGTGCACGATATGGACCGACGCGCCGGTGGCGGCCACGTTGGCCAGCACCTCCTGGAGGGCATCGATGCTGCCCCCCGGTTCCACCTCTCCGGCCGATCGCATGTGGATGAACGCCAGCGCCTTGCGGCTCGCCGCGAGCTCGAAGACCCGGAGCAGCTCGTCGCGCCCGGCCGCCGGAGTGTAGGCCGGCCCCATGCCGATTCCCAACGCGCCGTCGGCGAGGCCGCGATCGAGCCGCGCGATCATGCCGTCGACTTCGGACGATTCGGCCGGCCGGTATGCCCAGTCTGGCGCGGGATCCGCCGTCGATTGCCGCGTGGCCCGAATCTCGTCCCATGTCCGCTTCTCGTGCATGATCGCAATTCGTGAATAGATGTGCCCGACCGTGGCGCCGTAATTGAGTAGCGCCTGGCCCTCGCGCGAGCGGTACCAGTCGTTCATGGGCATGGCGCCGCTCTCGAGCTCGAGCGCCGTGGTCACCCCGTCGCGCGCCTGGAACTGATTGCCTTCAAGCGTCTGCGCATGGGCGTGCGGGTCGATGAAGCCCGGCGCGACCACCAGCCCCGACACATCAACCGTGGTCGCACCCGGCAGCGGCGTGGTACTGATGGCGGCGATCCGGGCACCGCGAATGCCGACGTGCCGCACGGCGTTCAGCCCGGACGCGGGATCCATGACTCGCCCGCCGGAGAGCACCAGGTCGAAAGGTGTCGACGGCTGTGACGCCTGGCCCACCGTGGCCGCGACGCCGGCGACCAGTGCGGCGGCTGCGAGCGTGGCCCGGAGACGGCGCGACGAGGTGAGCGTGGCCGGTAGTGTCATGCCGGTCATCATATCCAACCGTCAGCACCGCCCGCGCTCTTCGCTAATCAGCTTGTCGTCGACGTAGTACTTGTAGGTGCTGCTCACGCTATTGACCGTCTCCCGGCCGCTGCTATACTGCCCCGTACTATGGTCAAACACGTGTCGCTTGCTGCGTTGCTGGTCCTCTTGGCTGTTCCGCACGTCGCCCAGGCCCAAGCCAATTCGCTGTTTATCGAGGATCTGACCTGGGAAGAAGTGGCCGCGGCGTTGAAGGCCGGCAAGACCACCGCGCTCATCTACACCGGTGGCGCGGAACAGAACGGCCCTCATCTGGCGTTTGGCAAACACAACGCCGTGGCGCGCCAGGTCTCGGAGCGCATTGCGAAGGAACTCGGCAATGCGCTCGTCTATCCGGTGCTGCCGTATTCACCCGCGGGCGACCCGTCGAAAAAAGAAGGCCAGTTTGCGTTCTCCGGAACCAGCGGAATCACCAGCGAAACCTACGGCATGGTCTTGCGGGACCTCGTGCTGGGCGCCGCGACTGCCGGCTTCCGGGACATCATCCTGATTGGTGACCATGGCGGCGGACAGGATGTGCTGAAGCAGACCGCCGCCACGCTCGATGCGAGGTTAAAACCCTCCGGCGCGCGGGTGTTCTACTGCGACGATCTGTACTTCAAGTCGCGTGACGAATTTTCCCAGTACCTGAAGGACCACAAGGTGACCGGGGAAGGCCATGCGGGCGTGGAGGATACCTCGGCGATCCTGTATGTGAAGCCCGAATGGGTCCGCAAGGACAAGATTGCCGGGAAGGACCCCGCGAAGGGCGTCGAGGGCGACCCGCGAAACGGCAGGGCGGAGCTGGGCAAGGTGCAGCAGGATCTGAAGGTCAAGGTTGCCGTGGCCCAAATCCGGGCTCAAGTCGCCAGTCACAAGGGGCAGTAGTCAGACGCCGCAATGACGTTGGTGGCGAGATAGCGAGCCGCGCGGGCGCATGCGGTAATCTCTGGCCATGCAGGCGAGCGGTCTCCGTGGGCTGATGGTGTGTGGTGCGCTCGGCGTCTGGGTCCTCGGCGCCGCGGGTCAGGCGCCCGGCACCGGGCCCGGTCTCTCGGTCCAGGCGACCAGCGCCGAGGCGCGACGCGAGGCTTGGGCGCAGCACCAGCAGCTGAAACGTGAGTCTCCCGTCGCGGCACTGCCGTGGCGCGCGGTGGGGCCGCGGCTGCAAGGGGGGCGCATCGAGACCGTGGCGGTCGCTCCGGGACGGCCCTCGACCATCTACGCCGGCGCCGGCATCGGCGGCGTCTGGAAATCGATCAACAACGGCACCACCTGGACGCCGATCTTCGACCGGGAAGCCACCACTTCGATCGGCTCGATCGCCGTCGCGCCGTCCGATCCGAACGTCGTGTGGGTGGGCACCGGCGAAGTGTTGATGGCGCGCAGTTCGTACGCCGGCTTCGGCGTGTACAAGTCGACCGACGGCGGCGCGACGTGGACGAACATGGGCCTGACCGATACCCATCACATCGCCCAGGTACTGATTCACCCGCAGGATCCCAATCGTGTCTGGGTCGCCGCCATCGGGCGGTTGTACTCCGACAACGAGGAACGAGGGGTGTTTCGCACCAGCGATGGCGGCCGGACCTGGCAGCGCACGCTGTTTGTGAACGAGCGCACGGGGGCCATTGATCTCACGCTCGATCCCTCCAATCCCGACGTGCTGTATGCGTCGATGTGGGATCGCTCGCGCAAAGCCTGGGGCCACTCGCCGAACGGGCCTGGCAGCGGAGCCTACAAGAGCACCGACGGCGGCGCCACGTGGACGCTGCTTGGCGGCGGCCTTCCTTCAGGCGATCACGTGGGCCGCATCGGACTGGCCATTGCCCGCTCCAATCCCCGCGTGGTCTACGCGCTGGTCGACAACTACGCGCCTCCCCAGGCCCCTCCGCCCGGAGCCAGCGACCGCGGCGGCGCGCCGGCGCCAACGCGCATCGAAGGCGAGGTGTATCGATCCGACGATGCCGGGAGCAGTTGGCGCAAGGTGAACACCGAGCCGGTGGCGACCGGCTGGGATTTCTGTCTGATCCGGGTGGCGCCTGATAACGAAAACGTGGTCTACCTGCCAAACCTGCGCTTCATGGTCTCGGAGAACGGCGGCCGCACCTACCGGCAGATTCAGGGGACGCTGGTCCATCTGCTGCCGCACGGCTCGACCGTGTTGCACCTGGACCAGCACGAGCTGTGGATCAACCCCCAAGACGGCGATCACATGCTGTTGGGCAATGACGGCGGACTGCACCTCAGCTACGACCGGGGCGCGTCGTGGCTGCATTTGAACAACCTGCCGATTGGCGAATTCTACGCCGTGACGGTGGACCTGGACACGCCCTACAACATCTATGGCGGCACCCAGGACAACGCCGCGCTCTTCGGCGTCTCGACGCAGGCGATTGCCGACGATCGCGGTGACCAGTGGACCCAGATCTACCTCGACCGGTGGGGCGGCGGCGACTCGTACTTTACGTATCGCGATCCGTCCGACCGTGATCTCTTCTATTACGAACATCAATTCGGCGATCTGCGGCGCAAGCATCTGTCGACGGGCGTGACCGAAGCCATCGCGCCGAAGGCCCCGGCTGGTCAGCCGGCCTATCGCACGAACTGGATGACGCCGTTCCTGTTCTCGGCGCACAACCCTCGCACGATGTACTACGGTGCCGAGCGTCTGTTCAAGTCGCTGGATCGCGGCACCTCGTGGACCGCGATCAGTCCCGACCTGACGAGCGCGCCGTCGCGACAGGGCAATGTCCCCTGGGGCACGCTGACCAGCATTTCCGAGTCCCCATTCACTGCCGATCTCATTTACACGGGTGCTGACGATGGCCGGCTGCATGTGACGCGTGATGGCAGCCGCACGTGGAAGCGCATTGGCGAGCAGTTGCCGGAACGCTGGATCTCGCGCGTGGTGGCGTCGCGCCACAATGAGGCCACCGTGTTTGTCGCCATGACCGGGTATCGTTTCAACGAGTTCACTCCGTACTTGTACGTCTCGCGCGACTACGGGCAGACCTGGACGCCGCTGGCCAGTAATCTTCCAGCCGAGCCCATTAACGTCGTCGGCGAGGACCCCGCCGATGCGCGCATCCTGTACCTGGGCACCGATTCCGGCGTGTACGCCTCGATCAACAACGGCCGGACGTGGATCTCGATCGGCGCCAGCCTGCCGACGATTCCGGTGCACGACCTCGTGGTGCATCCTCGCGAGAGCGAGCTGGTGATTGCCACCCACGGGCGCAGCATCTACGTGGCCGACATCAAGCCGGTTCGTAATCTGAAATGACTGGCTTGGCCCCCGGCACGCGTCTGGTCCCTACGAAATCGTCATGCAGTTCATCGAGGGCGAGAACGCTACGTCTCGTGATCCGCCACCGTTGCGATCCGATCGAAATCGCTGTCGGCGTGCTCGAGGCGCGCGCCGTGGTGGTGGGCGCAGGCGGCGATGAGCACGTCCGTCGCCGGCGCTGACACGCCGGCCGCACGACAGCGGCGGGCCAGGCCGTGCGCGTCGTCCCAGACGGCCGAGGTGATGGCCAGCTCTGGAACGAGCCGCTCGAACTCACGCAGCACCTTCTTCTCGCGGTCGCCCCCGGCGCCGTTCCAGAGTTCCAACCGCACGAGTGGGCACCAGTGCGCGGTGCCCGTCTGGAGCAGCGCAGCGACCCTCGCCCGAATTGCGGCATCACCGTCCGGCCGGAGGAAGTGGATCCAGGCGGAGGTGTCGACCAACACCATCGTCAGCCCCGGCGCCGCAGTTGCCGCAGCTCGTCGGCCGTCATCATATCGGGGCATGAACCAGCCCGTTTCGTCAGTTCTGCCATCCGGCGGCGATGGTTGAATTCGGTGATGGCCGTTACGATGGCCTCGCGCTTGGTGCGCGCGCGCGTGAAGCGCATGGCATCTTCGAGCTCCACGTCTGGAATATCAACAGTGGTCTTCATGCTTCCAATCTACCACGGTTTGTATTCTCTCGACCCGGACGGGGCGGCCGCCAACCCGGTCTATCGTCCTACTTCGCGGCCGGGGTCCCGAGATAGGGCATCAGTGTGGCGTTCGCCGGGTGGGCGCGGAACAGGTCGAACTCCATGTAGTAGCCCTCGGGGTCGTAGCCGACAAACGCCCGATAGCGGCCGGCATCGTCGTCCGACACGGCCGTGCCGCGCAGCGGGAAGAGCGCCCGCTCTTTCACGGCGGCGAACCAGCCGTCGATGCCGTCGATCAAGAACGAGACGTTGACGGCCTTCTTCTCGGTCCACTTGTTCATGCCGCGCCGTTCATCGACCCTTCGTAGACCTTCGCCCAGCCCTGGTCCACCACCTGACGCAGCCCCAGTACTTCCTCGTAGAAGGTCTGCATCGGCGGCAGGTCCTTGTAGTACAGCCAGGTGATCGTCGCCTTGAAGCCCAGCCCTTCGGGCAGTGCGTTCTTCGGGGATCGCACGGTGCGATTGGCCTTGAGCAGGGGGACGAAGCGTTCGTTCTCTGGATGCTGGTTGAAGCGCTCGAACTCGAGCAGATAGCCCTCTGGGTCTTTGATGACGAAGCCGTCGTGCGCACTGCCGGGGCGCGCGGCGAACGGCCGGCCCGGCTTAAGGCTTTTCGTCGCCAGGTAGTCGTGCCACTGCTCCAGCTGATCGGTCAGCAGCGCCAGCGCCACCGACTTCGGCTCGTCGGCCGTGTGCATGCCCTTAGCGGCGTCGACGAGGATGAGATACGACTCTTCTGCCACGCGAAAGATGCGGGCCATCTGGTAGTCGGCGACCAGCTCGAGACCCAGGGTGTCGCGATAGAAAGCGGTCGCGCGATCGAGGTCGCGATAGTAGAGGAAGAGGTTGCTGGCGCGCACGCCGAAGTTGCGCATGGTGCGGAATGCCGTGTTCTGGGCCAGCAGCTCGTTGATGCGCCAGGCCGGGTAGCTCAGCAGGCGCCCAAACCGCCGGGCGATGGCCTCGCGGGCCTTGCCGGAATTGACGAGCTCGCTGAATCCGCCGATGGTGCCAAGTTCGTAGGTGTGCGGCGAGCGGCAGCACGGCAAGGGCGAGGGCGGCGAGCTTGGTGTAGGTCACCGCGGGAGACCACTACGGTCGCCTGGCGGTGAGGAACTTGTTTCCCTCCTGTTTCAATTCTCCTGACCTCCGGTATATTCCCCGGCATGGTGACGAGAATCACAGCTTTCGCATTTGCCGTCCTGCTTCTGACCTCCGCGGCCTACGCGCAAGACACGGCGCGGATGGAGCAGGTGATCCAGAGCCACGTGTCGGCCGGCACGTTCATGGGCACCGTACTCGTGGCGCGCGACGGCGCCGTCGTTCTCGACAAGGCCTATGGGATGGCGAATGTCGAGTGGGACATCCCGAATACACCGGCGACCAAGTTTCGTCTCGGGTCGGTCACCAAGCAGTTCACGGCAGCGGCGATCCTGCTGCTCGAAGAGCGCGGCAAGCTGAAGCTCGATGATCGCGTGAAGACCCATCTTGCCGACTCGCCCATGGCGTGGGATCGCATCACCGTTTTCAACCTGCTCACGCATACCGCCGGCATTCCGAACTTCACGGCCTCGCCCGACTACGCCACCATCAAGCTGAGCGCGCGATCGGCCGACGCGGCGGTGACGGCGTTTCGCGATCGGCCGCTCGACTTCGGCCCCGGCGAGCAGATGAGTTACAGCAACTCCGGCTACCTCGCGCTCGGCGCGATCATCGAGAAATTCAGCAGGCAGAGCTACGAAACGTTCGTCACCGAGAACCTGTTTGCGCCGGCCGGAATGAGCGATTCAGGCTACGACTCGAACACGGCGATCATCAAGCGCCGCGCCAGCGGCTATGTCAGGGCGCCGGGCGGCTACGCCAATGCCGGCTACCTGCACATGTCGATTCCGCACGCCGCCGGCGCCCTGTATTCGACGACGCGCGATCTGTTGAAGTGGGAGCAGGCGCTGTTTGCGGGCAAGATCGTGTCGAAGGCGTCGCTCGATCGCATGATCACGCCGTTCAAGAACGACTACGCAATGGGCTTGACCTCTACCCTCGTCAACGGCCGGCGCCGGATCGCGCACGGCGGCGGTATCGACGGCTTCAACACGCAGCTGGCGTACTACCCGGATTCAAAGACGACGGTGATCGTGCTGTCGAACGTGAACGGCACGGTGCCGGACGTGCTGGCCGGCCAGCTGGGCGCGCTCATGCACGGCGACAGCGTGACGCTGACGTCAGAGCGCAAGGCGATCACGCTGCCGGCCGCCAGGCTCGAGAAGTACGTCGGCATCTACGAGCTGGCACCCACGGTCACGATCACCATCATGCTTGACGGCGGCAACCTCGGCGCGCAGCTCACCGGCCAGGGCAAGAACGCGATCTTCCCGCAATCCGAGACGCTGTTCTTCCTGAAGGTGGTCGATGCCCAGCTCGAGTTCGCCGTCGACGGCAGCTCAGTGGTTCTGCACCAGTCCGGTCGCAGCACCAAGGCTGCGCGCCGCTGATCGATCCTCCTGTTGAATACCGGCAGTTCCGGTGGAGGCAACCCCTTCCTGGGGTTGCCTGCCCACTTCAAGCGCGAGACCGACAGGGCAATCCGGAAGATTCTGCGCTGCGCGAGCGCGCGGACTGTTGCCGTTTCTACGATCGCTGACATCCCAGTTCCCCGCAACTCGTTGACATGACAGCGTCCGGTCGTCGGGCACGAGCCTTGCGCCTGTGTGTGGCGTGGCGAGTGCTTTATCCACCTACCAACCGCGTCGGCCCGAGCAGGGTGCCTTGTACCGACTGGTGCGCGACCACTTCGAGACGTTCCGCGCGCAGGCGGCGCACGTGCGCAACGGCCAGGGACTGCCGCGCTTCGTTGAACAAGAGTTTCGCGACTTCCTGACGTGCGGGTGCCTGGCGGCCGGGTTCGCGCGGTTCCGGTGTTCGGATTGCCGGCTCGATCGACTGGTGCCGTTCTCCTGCAAGGGGCGAGGATTCTGTCCAAGCTGCGGCGGTCGGCGCATGACGGATCGGGCCGCGCACCTGATCGACCACGTGTTTCCCGAGGTACCCATCCGGCAATGGGTCCTAACGTTGCCGCCGCGTCTTCGCTACCTGCTGGCGTGGGACCACACGCTCTGCCGGGCCGTGGTGGCGGTCTATCTGCGCGCCGTGCTCGGCTGGCTGCGTCACCAGGCAAGGCGTCGCGGTATCGCGGATGGCCGCGGCGGCGCCGTGGCGGTTGTGCAGCGCTTTGGCGCGGCGTTGAACCTGAACGTGCACATTCACGCGCTCGTGCTGGACGGGGTGTTTGCGCCCGACGGAGGCGGTGGCGTGTCGTTCCATGCGCATGAGCGACACGATGACGATGTCGGCCCACTGTTGGCGACCATCGAACGCCGGATCGCAGCGTTGCTGCGTCGCCGCGGTGTGCTGGGTGACCGCGAGGGATTCGAGGCACCGGACCACTGGTCCGAGGACGCGCCGACCTTGGCCGGTCTGGCGGCCGCGTCTGTTCGGGGTGTGGCCGCGCTCGGTGCACGCGCCGGTGTGCCGGTGCGTCGCTGGGGCGACACCATTGACGTGCCGGACCCGCCACCGCTTGGCCGGTGGCACGCGCGCCAGCAGGGTTTTGATCTGCATGCTGGCATCGTCGTGCCCGCGGGCAGCCGTGATCGACTGGAACGTTTGTGCCGTTACGCGCTGCGGCCGCCGGTGGGGCAGGACCGGTTGCAATTAATGCCGGATGGCACGGCCGTGCTGGAGTTGCGCCGGCGCTGGACTGATGGGACGACGCACCTCGTGTTCGAGCCGGTGGAACTGCTGGAGCGGTTGGCGGCGCTGACGCCGCGACCGCGGATCAACCTGATCCTCTACCACGGAGTCCTGGCGCCCCGCGCGGCGTGGCGGCGGGCCGTCGTGCCATCCCGTGAGGATGCTGCCGAGCCGCCGGGGTGCGAAGGGTGTGCGGGAGGAACGGATGGCACACCGCCGCCGCGTCTCCCCAATCGGACCTGGGCCGAACTCATGCAGCGCAGCTTTGGTTTCGACGTCCTGGCTTGCCCGCGCTGCGCGGGCCGTCTGAAACTCGTGGCGTTGATTCAGGACGGTGCGGTGATTCAGCGCATCCTGCGTCACTTGGGCCTGCCGGACGTTGTGCCCGGGATGCACCCCTCCCGCGCCCCACCCCTGCCGTTTGATTCGTACGACGATCGCGTGTCGGGAGACGACTACTGAACTGGTCCGGCTAATCGGTGAGCAGGCCGGAGGTGTGTCGCGCGATTGCGCCGGGCGAAGACAAAGGCCTGCTCGGGGTCGGCCAAGCGGCATCGCCAGGCCGGAGAGTGCCCCGCGTAGTAGGCATTGGGAAGCAGACTGGTCGGCGCTGAGTCTGAGAACGGGCCTTATGTTGACTCGGGAGGCCGCTAATACGGTCTATCGTCCCGTATAGCCTCCATCCACCGGCAGGATGACGTACTGCTTGCTCTGGTGCAGGTAGGTCATCAATCCGTACTGGCCCATGGCCGGCGTCTGCACCGCGCCCACGCACCTGCCGGTCTTCTTGTCGATCGCGAAGAGATGCGGCCGGCTGTCGTCGGTCGCGCCGGTCGCGAAGAGGAGCGTCGGCGTCGCCATGAGGGCGGCGTGGTTGCCTCGACCGAGATTGCTGTCGACCTTCACGCCCTTCATCAACGGGTTGTTCCGGAACGCCTCCTTCTGTTCGCGCGCCATGTCCCCGTTCGGAATGATCCACAGATACTTGCCGGTGTTGAGATCGACGGCGGAGATGCGGCCCGCGAGCCCCTTGAAGATGCTCGGGATGCCGCGCAGCGAGCTTGTCGGCCGGCAACGGCGGCGTCCCGCCGACGCTCGCGGCGTTGGGCGCCGCCCATGGCGAGATGGTCTTCCCGGTCATCTTGGGCGAGTCGTACGCGCTTCCCGGGCACACCAATCGCGCGCCAGCCTCGAACGACCGAGCCGGACGAGCCCCAGAGACGCGGAACTGAGGCGCCTGCTGAGCGCTCGCCAGGACGAGATTCTCGATCACGTGAAGCGCGAAATTGTCGAGGCGCGAGCCGACCTGGTGGGCCATGACGATGCGGTGCTCGACGAGGGCGAGAGTTCGTCGGTCAACATCCAGCAGGATGTCGCCTTTGCGATCATCCAGATGAATGCCGAGACGCTACGCCTGCTTGATGCCGCCCTGGTTCGCCTCGACGCCGGGGCCTACGGCCTGTGCGTCGAGTGCGGGCTCGCGAACCAGGCGCCCGCTTCGCGAGTCTGCGGTGAATCGACCGATCCGTAAACGTCAGTCAACCAAGGAGCCACCATGTTCGAGATTCGAAAAGCCAGCCGCGGCGGACGCGGCAAGCTGCTGACGATCGACTAGACCGGGTCACACGAGCGACGTCACCGCGGTGTGACCGGGTTGTGCGCCGGACGCCTGGCTCTCAGCCACGCCCAGGTACGCCCGAAAACCTGCGCGCCCTGGACCTCGTCGAACAGCGAATAGGCCACCGGCGTCACCAGCAGCGTGACCAGCAGCACCATGGTCTGGCCACCAATCACGACCCAGCCGATGGCGTGGTTGGTGGCGGCACCGACGCCTTGCGACACCACCAGCGGGACCATGCCCGCCACAAACGCCAGCGTCGTCATCAGGATCGGCCGCAGTCGATCGCGGCTCGCCTGCACCACCGCGTCGTGGCTGTTCATGCCGGTCTCTTTCAACTGGTTGGCGTGATCGATCTGCAGAATCGAGTTCTTCTTCACGACCCCGAACAGCACCAGCAAGCCCAGGCCCGAGAAGATGTTCAGCGACTGCTGCGTGATGATCAGCGACAGCAACGCAAACGGCAGCGTCAGCGGCAACGACAGCAGGATGGTCACCGGATGCAGCCACGACTCGAACTGCGCGGCCAGGATCAGGTACATGAAGATGAACGACAGGGCGATCGCCGTGAGAAACGCGGTGGCGGTTCGATTCAGTTCTCGGGACTGACCGGCGAAGTCGGCGCGGTACTCCGGGCCGATATTCAGCTCGGCCGCGGCGGCGGCGATCTGCTCTTGCGCCGCACCTTGAGAAGTGCCCGGCAGCAGATTGGCCCTGAGCGTCACTTGTCGTAGGCGCCCTACTCGGTTGATGGTGGCCGGCGAGTCGCCGCGCTTGAACGACGCGATGTTGTCGAGGCTGACAATACCCAGACGCGATGACGGCACCGGCAAGCCGGCGATGGCGTCGGTCGTGCTGCGATTGGCTTCTTCCGCACGCAGGTGCACTTCGTACTGCTCGCCGGCGTCGTTGAACGTCGTCACCTGGTCACCGGCCACCAGCAGCCGAATCGCGTCGGCGGCGTCGGCGACTGACACGCCAAGGTCTGCGGCCTTCGGGCGATCGAGATAGACCGACACTTCCGGCTTGCCGGCGTTGAGCGTGGTGTCGACGTCAACCAGGCCGGGAATCGCCAGTGCCTTCTCGCGCAGGGCCTCGCTGTAGAGTTCAAGCTGCTTCAGGTCGGGACCCTGCACCATGAACTGGATGCCGCCACCGCCACCACCGGGACCACCGCCCTGCTGCACGGCGGTCCGGACTCCGGCCTTCGCATAGAGCGGCAGGATCTCGTTGCGCACCTGCGCCATCACCGCGAACTGGTCGCGGTCGCGGTCTTCGATCGGCTGCAGGCGGACCAGCATGCTCGCGGTGTTCAAGCTGCCGGCGGCATCGCCCGCCACCGTCACCAGGGTGAACTCCACTTCAGGAATGGCACGCACCGCCGTGCTCATGCGGTTGGCCAGCAGTTCCATCGACGCCAGGCTGGTGCCTTCGGGCGCGCGCATGGTGACATCGAACTGCGACTGGTCGTCCTCGGGTGTGAAGTTGACGGCCGTGAAGCTGAACAGCGGTACGCTCGACAGCAGCACCAGCACGGCGCCGATCGCGACCAGGCCCCGGTGCGCCATCGCCCAATTGAGCAGGTGCGTGTAACCACGATCGAGCGGATCGAACAACCGGTTGTGCTTCGAGTCGGTGTGCGCGCCTTTCGGCTGCGGCTTGAGCCAGTACGCCGACATCATCGGCGTCAGCGTGAAGCTGACAAACAGCGAGACCAGCACCGCAAACGCCATGGTCAGGCCAAAGCTCTGCATGAACTTGCCGACCATGCCGCTCATGAAACCCACCGGCGCGAAGATCGCGACCAGCGAGAACGTGGTCGCCATCACGGCCAGGCCGATTTCCCTGGTCGCCTCGACCGCCGCCTGCATGGGCGGCATCCCCTTTTCCTCGATGAACCGGAAGATATTCTCCAACACCACGATCGCATCGTCAATGACGATGCCCACCGACAGTGTCAACGCCAGCATCGTCAGCATGTTGAGCGTGAAGCCCATGTACCAAACCAGCGCGAAGGTCGCGATGATTGAGGTCGGAATGGAAACCGCCGCGATAATGGTCGAGCGCAGGTTGCCAAGGAACAGGAACACCACGATCGCGGCGAGAATCGAGCCGACGATCAAATGTTCCTGCACGCTGGCGATCGACGCCTCGATGAACTGCGCTTCGTCGCGGACGATGCGCAACTGGTAGCCGGCGGGGAGAATGCCCTGCAGGTCGGCGAGGCGCTGCTTGACGTTGTTGGCGACCTGCACCGTGTTGGTGCCCGACTGCTTGCGAATTTGCAGCAGCACGGTCGCTTCGCCGTTGACGCTGGCCTGGGTGCGTGGCTCGGCCATGCCGTCTTCGATCCGAGCGACGTCGCGCAAGCGGACCGGGTGGCCGTCACTCTCGCGCAACACCACGTCGCCAAAGGCGTCGACCGTTTCCAGGCGGCCGCGCGTGCGCAGCGTCACCGATTGCGCGCCTTGATCCATGCGACCGCCGGGGATGTCGGCGTTCTGCGACTGCAGCGCGCGGGCCACGTCGTTGACCGACAGCCGCTGCGCGCGCAGCAACGCCGTATCGAGCCAGAGGTTGAGCTGGCGGCTGCGCCCGCCGATGACCACGACCTGGCCAACGCCGTCGGAACTTTCCAGGCGCCGGCGCAGCACCTTGTCGGCAAACTCGGTGATGTCGCG
>Ga0208960_1000920_pt1 | contig 16057 bp, 13 predicted proteins | sample GreLakmeON33MSRF_FD_187703 | JGI IMG/M metagenome (GOLD analysis project Ga0208960, IMG submission 187703) | Freshwater lentic microbial communities from great Laurentian Lakes, MI, USA - Great Lakes metaG ON33MSRF (SPAdes) | ecosystem: Environmental > Aquatic > Freshwater > Lake | place: Great...
CACCCGAATCTTGCGTAACTTTTCAGGACTAATTCGGCTGGTCGTCAAATTAGCCACACAGCCATTTTCAAAACGAATCCGCGCATTGGCAATATCCTCCCCCTTACTTAGCACTGGAATCCCCACCGCATCCACCGACTTCACTGGCGACCGCACCAAATGCAGAATAATTTCTAAATCGTGGATCATCAGATCCATCACCACCCCAATATCCGTGCTTCTTCCTGGATAGGGCGATAAACGGTGAGCTTCGATAAACCGCGGTCGACCCAATCTCTCCTCCAGCGCCGCCAGCACAGGATTAAATCTCTCCACATGCCCTACCGCCAGTTTCGCCCCATGCTTTTCTGCTAAATGAACTAACTCTCTCGCCTCTACCGTATTCATCGCAATCGGTTTCTCCACCAAAACATGCTTTCCCTTTTTCAAAAAAGGAGAGGCAATCGCCAGATGAGTCGTCGTTGGGGTGACAATGCTCGCAGCCTCCACCGCCTCGACCATCTCCTCCAACGAGGAAAAGGCTCTTGTTTTGCACTTTTCCGCAATCTTTCGCGCTGTCTCAGGATTCGAATCATGTACCCCCACCAACTCCGCCCCTTTCGATTCCGCATAAATCCGTGCGTGCTCTTTCCCCATGTGGCCGACCCCTGCCACCCCTACTTTCACCAAATGACTCATGACAAAACTTTACCCGCCTGCCCCCAAATCGTCACCTTGTGTTGCATCGCCAGTTTCTTCACCTCGTCGAGCTGAAGGATGAGAGTTTTCTTTGCCTCCACCACCAGGGTCCCCACTTGCCCTTCCGCCGCGGCCAAGATGGTTTGCGGTCCGATCACCGGAACATCAAAGCGCATATCTTGGGCGGGGGAAGTCACCTTGATCGCTACCGCCTCCCTTCCCGCCAATTTTCCTCCCCGTTTCAGCGTGGCATCCGTCCCATCGAATCCTTCCACCGCCATGACCGTCCCCTTACGCACCACCACACTTTGCCCGATGTGCAACCGAGCAACCGCTTTGGCTAACGGCCATCCAAAAGCAATTTCCGCAGGAAGATGACGCACTGCACGCGGCCCAGCCAAGTGGCCCACCCCCGCCAGATGATCCTCCACAAAAGTTGTCGCAGGTAGAACTTTGATTCCCTCTTGGGCCAACTCCTTCGCCACCGCCCCGAAAAGCGTTTCCGCATTCCGCTCCTTCAACCGAGAAAGAATCCAAAGTGCCCTCAGATCAGGGCGCAGATCGAAAAGCCTTTTCGGTGCAATCTGCCCCGCAAAAATCACCTCTCCCACCCCAGTTTTTTTGAAAAAAGCAATCAACCCGCCCAACTGCCCCACCCGCAACCAGTGGGTCGGTTGCCCCCGCGCTGCCACCCTTGGGTCTGTCTCCCCCTCGAAGGCGGCCACCGCCAACGAGACCCCTTGATCCTTAGCCCCTTGGAGAACAAGGGCGGGGTAGGTTCCCCTCCCTGCAACCAGTCCGATCTTCGCCTTCATCATGGATTTACGCATAGCACAAAACTCCCATTTCTCCGATTGACCAAATCGTGTGTTTTGATAGGATTTTAACGGAGTCGACTATTGGCGATTGTTGGGTGGGAACTCGAGTGGTTTCCGCCCTTTTTTTCGCCAAAAGCCGTCTCCACAAAACAGAAAATATAAGCTCATGAATACGCAAGACTTCCTCACAGTACTCGATTACATGGAAAAGGAGAAGGGCATAAGCCGCAAGATAATGGCCACGGTCATCGAAAATGCCCTGATCACTGCCGCCCACAAGACCTATCCCATCGAAACTGAAGTTCGCGTCTCCCTCGACCAGAAATCGGGCAAAATTCAGATGTTTGCCAAACTCAAAGCTTCCGATCGCGCCCGTCCCAACGCCGACGAAATCTCCATCATCAAAGCCCGCGCCGTTAAACCCACTGTCCATGTCGGCGAACTCGTAGAAATCGAACTCGATGCCAGCCAGTTCGGTCGTATCGCCGCTCAAGTCTTTAAGCAGGCCATGAACCAAAATCTGCGCTCCATCGAGAAAACCATGATCATGGAGGAATTCCAAGGCCGCGTCGGTGACATCGTCGCTGGTACCGTCCGCCGCTTCGAAAGAGCCGATGTCGTCATCGATCTGGGCAAATTCGAAGGCATCATGCCCTCCCGCGAACGCGTCCCCACCGAGGAGTACACCCCAGGCGAACGGATCCGCGCTCTCGTCCTCGCCGTGCAAACCGGCCTGCGCGGACCTGAAATTATTCTCTCCCGCTCTAGCCCCGATTTCGTCCGCCGCCTCCTCACCCTCGAAGTCAATGAACTGGCTGAAGGAGTTGTCGTCATTAAATCCCTCGCCCGCGAACCTGGCTTCCGCACGAAAATCGCCGTTTGGTCCGATGTGGAAAAAGTCGATCCCGTCGGCGCCTGCGTCGGCATCCGCGGATCACGGGTCAAAAATATCGTTCGTGAACTCAATAACGAAAAAGTCGATCTCTTCCGCTGGTCCCCCAATATTCATGAGCTAGTCATCGAAGCGCTCAAACCCGCCAAGCTTCGCAAAATCGAAATCGATGAACCCAATCGTCGGATCCGTGCCCTGGTCGACGCCGAAAACCTTTCTCTCGCCATCGGCCGCAAAGGCCACAACGCCCGCCTCGCCAGCCGCTTGACCGGCTGGAATATCGATGTGGAAGAAGATAAGACCGAGGTCCTCGGCTTTGAGCAAAAGCTCGAACTAGCCGTCCAGACCCTCGTTACCATCCTCGGCATCGACCTTGCCCTCGCCCAGAAAATCGCCGCCGTCGGTTTCAGCACCGTCGAGGCCATTTGCGAAGCCTCGGAAACCGATCTGGCCGAAGCTCTTCCTGACTTAACCCCCGAGCAAGCCACCGAGATCCGCACCAAGGCCCAGGCGGCCCTCACAGCCGTTAAGACCTGAAGCCCCTTCCCCCGCCCGGCATGGCCACCTCGTCCACAAAAAAGACGGCCAAACCCGAGGGGGACGCCGCCCCTGCCAAAAAGCCTCGCGCCGTTAAAACGGCCGCACCTAAGGATCCCGCCGCCAAACCCGCAAAGAAGGTTTCCGCAAAAACTAAGGCGGCTCCTGCCGTAGCCCCGACCGAACTTTCCGCTACTCCCCAGACCCCTCCTCCCGCTGCCCCCGCGCCGGCTAAAGTAGAAAAAGCCGCACCCGAAATTGCCCCCGCTCCCACGTCTACTGCTACTGCTGCGCCCGCTTCTGCCGTCGTCGATTCGGGTGAAATGGAAATGCCTACCGACGAAACAAAGATCATTTTGATGAAGCCGCCAATTCAGGTCCGCGACCTGGCCACTCGGCTCAACTTAAAACCTTTCCAACTCATCCATGAACTCATGGAAATGAACGTCTTCGCCACTCTCAACCAAAACTTAGAAGAAGCCGTAGCGAAAAAGATCTGCGAAAAGCGTGGCCTCTTCTTTATGGCGGAAAAACGTAAAGAGGGTGGCGGTGTCCACAAAGTCGCCCCCGTGGTCGAGCCGCCCAAAGCCAAGCCCATCCCATCCGCCAATCTTAAACCGCGACCCCCCGTGGTTACTTTCATGGGTCACGTCGATCACGGAAAAACCTCACTGCTCGACGCCATTCGCCAGACCAAAGTCGCCGCGGGCGAAGCAGGTGGCATCACCCAACACATCGGGGCCTACACCGTTAAACGCGATAACTCGACCATCACTTTTCTTGATACCCCAGGCCACGAAGCCTTTACCGCCATGCGCTCCCGTGGGGCCACCATCACCGACATCGTCGTTCTGGTTGTCGCCGCTGATGACGGGATTAAACCCCAAACCCTCGAAGCTCTTCGCCACGCCCAAGCCGCCAAAGTCACCATCATGGTCGCGGTGAATAAAATCGATTTACCCAACGCCAATCTCGATAAAGTCAAAGGCCAACTGCAAGAGCTTGGCCTAGCCCCCGAAGAGTGGGGTGGACAAACCGTGGTCTGCGAAGTTTCCGCCACCAAAGGAACCGGTATCGAAAAACTTTTGGAAATGATCGCTCTTCAAGCCGAAATTCTCGAACTATCTGCTGATCCAACAGGCCACGCCCGCGCCCGTGTCATCGAAACGCAGATCGAAACCGGCCGTGGTCCCACCGCTACCGTGCTCGTTCAACAGGGACTACTCAAAGTGGGCGACTCTTTTGTCTGCGGACCCCACCTCGGTAAAATCAAAGCCCTCTTCAACGACGCAGGCGTCTCCATCAAAGAAGCAGGACCTTCTGTTCCCGCTCGTATCGTCGGCTTGACCGGAGCTCCCTCCCCTGGCGAAGAAGTGGTCGTCGTCGCCACCGAGCGGGAAGCCCGCTCCATTGTCGAAGAGCGGCAGGAAGCAGAACGATCCACCCGACTCGCCTCAGGACCCGACGCCCCCGAGGGTGTTACACTCGAGAATCTTTTCGCCAGCATCGCCGAAGGGCAAAAGAAGTGCCTCCACCTCATTCTCAAGGGCGACGTTCAAGGCTCCGTCGAAGCCATCGTCGAGGCCGTCCGCAAAATCACCAGCCAGAAGGTCTCCCTCAATATCATCCTTTCCACCATCGGACCAATTTCCGAATCCGATATCCTTCTGGCCAAAGCCTCGGGAGCGGTCGTCATTGGATTTAATACCAAAACCGACAACGCCGCCGCCAACGCCGCCAAACGCGAAAATGTTCAAATCCGCCTCTTCAGTATTATTTACGAACTGGTCGATCAGGTGAAGGAGGCCATGACGGGCCTGCTCGATCCCGAACTGCGCGAAAGCCCCCTGGGCAACGCTCTCGTCAAAAAGGTTTTCGAGCTTTCCAAGTTTATGGTCGCGGGTTGCCAAGTGCAGACCGGTCGCATCACCAAGTCAGGTCGCGCACGCGTCGTCCGCCGCAAACAACCGATTTACGACGGAGCCGTCGTCACGCTCAAACGCTTCCAAGAGGACGTTCCGGAAGTGCGCCAAGGGCTGGAGTGCGGTATCCGTCTCGGCAACTTCGACGAATACGAGGAGGGCGACATCATCGAGTGTTACCAACTCGAAAAAGTCGCCCAAGCTCTATAATTCGCTCCAGCGACTGATTTTTTTCTTCAGTTCTCCCGCTTTTTTTTCCACAATCGGCACATGCCGAATCGTCGTCTCATTCGCGTGGCAGAGTCCATTCGCTCCGTCTTAGGTCGCCTCGCCCTCCGCGAGCGCACCCTCGAGGGCAAACTCATCACCATCACAGGGGTCACCGTCAGCCCTGATCTGCGTCACGCCCAAGTCTTTGTCACTCATCTTGATGGTTCTACCCCCGACAAAGACGTCGTCCTTACGCTCAATGCTTTAAAAGAAGAGTGGCAACGCGAAATCAATAAAACCCTCAGTATCAAGTACACCCCACGACTTCAGTTTTTTGTGGATGAAGCCCAACGCCGAGGCGATCGCATTCTCCAAATCATGACCGAAATCGACCCTACCCGCCTCGATCCCAACGACCCTGACTTTATCGATCCCTCCGACGCGACTCCCACCCTCACCCCAGAAGAATCACCCGATCTCGACCCATCCGCCGAGCTCCGAAGCCGTAGCCAAAAACGCACTTCCTAATTTCGGCTTAAGTCGACCAACCGACTAGCCAGCAAAAGCTTACTAGGGTAGGCGGATTTTCTCAATCGAACTCACCACCCCTTCTCCCAAGAAACTCTCCACTCGACTCTGGTACGGTTCAGGTTCATCGGTTAAAAAAATCCTTAATTTCCCCTCCTCCAACTTCGCCCCTTCCGAATCTCGCAATGATTCCGCACACGCCTCCGACGAGTCGACCAACTTCACCTTCGGCCCCAGCACTTTTGCCAATACCCCCTTCAAGTGCGGATAATGGGTACAGCCCAATACCAAAACCTTAATCTTTTCGCGCAACAACGGCTCAAGATACTTACGAATCACTGCCTCCGTCACCTCCCCCTCCACCCATCCCTCCTCCACCAGCGGAACGAGCAAGGGTGTCGCTTGCCCGAAAACCTTCAGACTAGGGCGCGCTTGGCGTAAGGCATTCTCGTACGCCCCACTCCCGATTGTCGCCGAGGTCCCAATTACACCCACCGGCCCATCTCCCACCACCCGTAACGTTGCCGCCACTCCCGATTCAATCATCCCGTGCAACGGAACATTCACCGAGGAACGCAATTTTTCCACAGCAAAAGCCGAGGCCGTGTTGCAAGCCACCACAATCCGATCCACCCCCTTCGCCTCGAGAAAAGTGATAATCTCGCGGCTGTACCCCAAAACCGTTTCTGCTGACTTATTTCCATAAGGAACCCGCGCCGTGTCTCCCACATAAAAAATATCGCGCCGGGGAAAAGCCGAGCGCAAGGCTCGCACCACTGTTAACCCACCCATTCCAGAATCAAAAACACCTAAAGGCATCGTCTACTCTTTCTTCTCCGTTCCAACCGGTAAAGCTTTCCTCACCTCAGGCTCCACACCGCCCACAGCCGCGGGGGCCACCACTACTCCTTGCCCCGGAGCTGGAACCATTACGGCCGGGGCAACGTTGGAGGCACTCAAGTTCGTCCCCCGTGACCGAAAAGGTGCCACCTCCTCATTTTTTTTCACCCCAACCATGGTTCCTACTGCATTTGTTGCGACTCGATCCTTAGCGAGTTGTAACCGTGCCGCCGCTTGTGGATTTTCCTGGGATCGCGCGTACGCCTGAATTCCCGCAAAAATCCACTCCGCTACCTGCTGCCGATACTCCTCCGTACGCAATAAACTCGCCTCACGTGGGTTCGACATAAATCCTCCTTCGACCAGAACCGAGGGCGAGTTGGCTAATCTTAACACCTTGAACCGCGCCCGCTTCACCCCTCGATCCGAAGGCGCGTTACTTTTTGCCAGAACCGCTGACCGATGGATCGCCTGAGTCAGGAGAAAGTTATGATGATCATATCCGTTCCCTGGCCATATCTGATCTTCATCCCCCACCAACGACCCTCCCGAAGATGTCGAAGGCGCGAACTGTGGCGAGAGACTGTACGTCTCCCATCCCTCAGAAGATCGACTCGAATCCTCGTTGAAATGAATACTTACGAAAATATACCCAGGGTGGTCATCCGCTAACTTCGAGCGGTCTGCATGATCCACATAGCGATCCTTAGTGCGAGTCAGCACCCAAGGAATTCCCGCTTTGTCTAGACAACGGACGAGGCGCTTCGCCACATCGAAGTTCGCCGTTTTCTCACTCAACCCCCGTGCCGCCCGCGTGCCCTCATCTCCACCCCCGTGCCCAGGATCGATCACTACCCCCTGCAAAGGTCGCCTCGGAATCTCCCCATTCGGTCGCAGAAGCGGATCGAAAGTCTTTACCAGATCCACACGGGGAATCAGAACAACCTCACTCTCTTTTCGCACCGAGTGACTCAACCAGTACCGCGCCCCCTTCCAGCGCATCTCACGACTATCCAGCGTCAGTTGCAAGGTTCCTCCCGCCGAGCTCAGCTCAAAGGGGCGCTTGCCTTCAATCTCCTGCGGAACCTTAAATCCATAAAATTTTGCAAAGGAATCCAAAGAAACATAATCCACCCTACCCACCCGCACCACTTCCCACGTTTCCACCGCCCACGCCGTTGCCAACAGACCGACGACAACCCAAACCCACCGACTCATGATTTCCCTCGGCAGGTTCGGTGATCAATCAATCGGACCTTTCCAACTCGAGCCGCCCCATAAAGCTGGCCCTCCACCACCTCCGCGTACTCCAAGCGCAATCCAGGGAAACCCCGTAATAAAAACTTCAGCCTCGCCACCGATCGGCCCGCCCCAGCTTGGCTCGCTTCTCGCACCGCTTTCGCCCATCGACCCGCCACCCTTCTTTCCAGTGGCGAGAGTCGCAGATTTCTGGAACTCATCGGTAATCCATCTTTTTCTCGAATCGTAGGAAGCTGCACAATTCGCACCGCACAAAAAAGATCCCGAACCATCCTCTCGATCACCTCGCACTGCTGTTTATCTTTCTCTCCGAACACGGCCACCTGGGGTTGTACAATTCCAAACAACTTCATCACCACCGTCGCCACCCCGCGAAAATGACCCACCCGCTTGGCCCCACATCGCCCTCGCGATCGGTCCACCTCCTCCACCCAGGTAGAAGCATCCTTGGCATACAAACTTTTCGGTCGAAAAAGCACATCCGCCCCCGCTTTTTTCGCCCGTAGAACGTCCGCCGCACCTCGCTGGGGATATTGCCTATAATCCGCTCGCGAGGTGAACTGCGTCGGATTGACATAGGCACTCACCACCACTCGATCTGCTAACTTCCCTGCCCGCCGAATCAATGCCACATGCCCATCATGCAAAGCCCCCATCGTCGGAACCAAAGCCACCGTCTGCCCCCGCCTCCGCCATGCACGGGAGGCCTTTTGCATTTCCGCCGTTTTTGTTATAATCTTCACGCACCTCAATCCTACAAAATGTCTACCTACCTCCACAACCTCTTCGCTCAAAGAATCGGCGGTCCAGGCTACGGCCTCAAAGAAGCCCCGATCTATAAATTCGAGCGCATTAAGCGCGCCAAACGCGCCGCCAGTGCCGCCCACCCAGATAAGGAGCTCCTCGATTTCGGCGTCGGCGAGCCCGATTCCATGGCCGACCCCAAGGTTGTCGCCAACCTCGCCCACGAAGCGGCCCTGCCCGCCAACCGCGGCTACGCCGACAATGGCGGTCCCCGCCTCCGTACCGCTGCCGCCCACTACCTAAAAGAAGTCTTCGGGGTCACCGCCAATCCCGAGACCGAAATTATGCACTCCATCGGGAGTAAAGCCGCCCTCTCCATCCTTCCCGCCGCCCTTATCGATCCAGGCGATGTCGTCCTCATGACTAGCCCCGGCTACCCTGTCTTTGGAACCCACGCCACCTACTACGGCGGAGTCGTCCACCCCCTTCTTCTCACCCCAGAAAATAAGTATCTCCCGCGCCTCGATACCATTCCGCGCCCTATTCTCGATAAAGCGAAGGTTCTTGTTCTCAACTACCCCAATAACCCCACTGGAGCCTCCGCCACCCCTGAGTTTTTTCGAGAAGTCGTCGCTTTCGCCCAACGCGAAGAACTCATCGTCATCCACGACGCCGCCTACACCTCCCTTATTTTTGAAGGAAAACCGCTCAGCTTCCTCTCCATCCCAGGAGCCAAGGAGGTCGGCCTAGAACTTCACACCACTAGTAAAGCCTTCAACATGACAGGTTGGCGTTGCGGATTCGTTGTCGGCCATCCCCTCCTCATCCAAGCCTACGCCGATGTCAAAGATAACACCGATTCAGGTCAGTTCCTCGCCATCCAACATGCCTCTGCCACCGCTTTCGAAAATCCTCAAATCACTCGCGAGACTTCCGCCAAATACAGTCGGCGAATGGATGCGATAGTTAAGATTCTCCGTACCGCAGGGTTTTCTGCCCAAAAACCAGCTGGCTCCTTCTTTCTCTACACCCAAGCCCCAAAAACAGCCCAAGGCAGTCGCTCCCATACTTTCGCCAACGGAGAGGCTTTCTCCCAGTGGCTCATCGAAGAACAGCTCGTTTCCACCGTCCCGTGGGACGAGGCAGGTGCCAACGTTCGCTTCAGCGTCACCTTCGCTGCAAAAAATCAATCGGACGAAGACCGCATTCTCGCCGAGCTCGCCACCCGCCTCCAACCCTACCGCTTCACCTTCTAATTCGGATTACGGACCAGGATCCTTTTCGTCATCCCCAGAAATCTTATCCTTGATCGCTAAGATCTGCGGAAGCACCACCAAAGCACTTAGCAGGGTAAAGATCACCCCTAAGCTCATCACCAGACCCAAGGAAACCAACCCGCGATACTCCCCCACCAGCATCGAACCAAAACCAAACAAGGTCGTCAGAGCGGAAAGAACCACCGCCTTGCCCGTACTCGATTCAAAAATACGAATCTTCCCCTCCTCCCGATAACGGTCCATCACATACACCCCATAGGCCACTCCGATTCCCAGAATCATCGGCAAAGTCACAATATTCGCTGGATCCAACTTAATTTTAAAGAAACCCAAAGCGCCAAAAAGCCACAGCACCCCAAGGGCTAAAGGGAGCAGGGTGAGCAGAACATCCTCGATCCGCCGAAACAGGAGGAAAATCAGCACGAGAATCACCCCACCCGCATAAAACGACGCCTGAATATAACTTTTCATCAAAAGATCGATATACTCCAAGTTCATCACCGGCGTGCCCGTCACCTCAGGCGCCACCCGCTGCACCTGCCCAACAAACTCCTCATTCGGCTTTCGCTCCCATACATCCACCGCTGGCTCCACTTCCAAAAGAACTTTCCCACCTTTCGAAAGATAGCGCTCCTTCAATTGCGGGGGCAGATCCTGCACCGTCAAAGCTCGATCCCCTCGTTGCGTCTTCAGCCAACCTAGATTTTGCGTGATCGATCCTACTAACTTCACCTGATGCCGATCCAACCTCTGCTTCGCCTCATCCAGATTCAACTTATCCAACGCCGCCACTGCCCGCTCCAAAGGAGGAATCATTTTCTCAAACGTTGTCACCGCCTGCCTCGCCCGACCCGAAAGCCCGATGTACTGTTTGGCCTGCTTGGCCCCTTCTTGCGACGATTCCAAGAGGAACTCCAAATCTTTCTTTGCCTTGGGCACATCCACCGATTGCCCTGTGCCCGTACCCAATGTGATCTCTCCCGCCACATGGGCAATTCGATTTACCTCATCCATCCGCTTGTGCTGATCCCGCGGCACCAGATCCCCCAAAGTACGCACCTTGCTCACCGTAGAAAGTTCACGCAACTGATCCGCCAGCTCGTCCGCCTGGTCTACCGTGTCCGCCATCACCACCCCGTAAATCAAAGACCCTTTTCCGGTGTCCAAAAGCTCCCGAGTCAACCGAACCGATTCCATCTTCGGATTCTGCAAATGGAGAAGATTATGATCAAAGGTCACCTCTCGACACTTCACCCAAGCAAATGCACTGAAACCCGCCGCCGCCAGCAAAACTAGATACGGATGAAACGTCAGTCTCCGATCAAGGTTCTCCCCATATCCAAATCGCAGCATCTTACCCACCTGCACCTTCCCATCCCGATCCCGCCAAAGGAGGAGCGCAGGTAAAATTGAAAGGCTCGCCAAAAGCGCCAAAATAACCCCCGTTCCCGCAATCCAACCCAGCTCGGTCAAGCCCGTGAAATCATTAAAACACATCGCGTAAAATGCCGCCGCCGTCGTTCCCCCACCCGCCAAGAGAGCCTTACCGGTTGTCGTTAGGGTAATTTCCACCGCCTCAGCCGAAGTTTTTCCACGGGACATCTCTTCCTCATACCTTCCTAAGAACTGAATCCCAAAATCAATTCCCAGCCCAAGAATCATCACAATGAAGGCCTGCGAAATGATATTCAGGTGCCCAATCGTCACCGTGGTCACTCCCAAGGAAATCACCACGCTCGCCAGGAGCGCCACTAAAGCTAGGAACGGTCGCGAAAACTCTCCATAGGCGAAAAAGAACATCACCGCGATCAAGACCAGAGTGATCAGCGTAGCCAACTTCATGTCGTCCTCGCTCTGGCGCAACTCGTCATCCAGCAAGACAGGTTCCCCCGTCACTCCGATACTCACCTTGGCATAGAGCGGTCGTGTTTCCTTAACCATTTCTCGCACCCGCTTAATCACTCCCGTGAACGGCGTCGCACTTTTCTCCTCCTCCACCGACGGCCTCAGAAGCATCAAAATTGTTTTCCCATCTTCTCCCAAACTCAGATACTCATTCTTCAATAAATCACTCTCAAACTCGGAGAGCTCTCCCAAACCCCCTTTCTCCAAAACATTCACAGGGGTCTCCAGATCCTTCGCCAATCCCTTTAAATTTCGCACGAACTCCTCAATAAATGGAATGAACTCCTGCCAGTTCGAGGACTTTCGCAGGTACGGATCATTAAACTTGGCTGAAGCCTCCGCTAAAATGCCATTCAGATTCAGCGCCTGCTTATTTCCTTTGACCAGCGCCGCCAACTCCTCCATCTGTCGCCGAATCCCCGTCAGCTGCTCCTCATCCGCCAAGAGCAAAAGACGATCCGCCATCGGAGAAAAATCGTGCCGATAATAAACGCGATCCAGCCCCTTCTCCGTTTTTAATCTCTCCGCCAGCGCATTGGCCGCCGCCCGACTCGCCTTCAAATCATCACTCTTCAGGACGACAACGATTTCCTCTCGGACATCAAACTCATTCATGTAAGCCAAATACTTTTTAAAGACGGGCGAATCCTTGCGAATCAGATCGAGGGTGTTATTCCGAATGACCAGCCGCGCCCCCGCCATCGCCCCCCCCGCCACCACTAGAAGAAGCGTGGCCCACAACACCCGCGCACGATGCCCAACTACCAACCGCGCCCAACGATGGAGTAAGGTATCCCCCCAGCCTTGCCCCTGACCTTTACTCTCCTGCCCCATGAGAAATTAGCCCGCGGAGCGAGCCTGCTCCTTCTTTCGTTCCCACTCCTCTCGGATCCCCCGGATATCACGAGACAACTCATCCTGTAAAATGCTCGCCTCCTCACCCGCCCCTACCATCTTCGCTCCGACAATCTTTGCCCCAAGAAACGTTTCCCTCTCCGCCACCTTCGCCCGATAGGTAGAATCAATATCGGCTAAAGCCTTCTTTTGCTTGTCCGTCAGCTTTCTCTCGGGTTCCGTTGTTGCTAACCGCTCCATCGCAAGCTCATACGCCGTCTTCATTAACCTAGTACCCTAAAAAACTCTGCCCCCTGCGTCCATCGTATTGTCAGGGGTCCCGCTTGCTCCACCCCACCTCGATAGACTAGCATCTTCGATGGATTTTGCTTCTCTCGGACTTTCCTCCTCTGTTCTCCAAGCCGTCGTCGACCTCGGCTACAAAGAGCCCACCCCCATCCAAGCCCAAGCCATCCCCGTCGCCCTTTCAGGAAAAGACATCATTGGCTCAGCCCAAACTGGAACAGGCAAAACCGCCGCCTTCGCCCTCCCTATTCTCCAACACCTCGGGAAGCCAGGCTCCATGCGTGCCCTTATTCTTGAACCCACCCGCGAACTTGCCGACCAAGTCGCCGCCGCCCTTGAAGTTTTCGCCAAACACACTGGCCTTCGTATCGGTCTGATCTACGGAGGCGTCGGCTACGGAGCTCAACGCGAACAAATCAAACGGGGCATCGATATTCTCGTCGCTACCCCCGGCCGCTTACTCGACCTCGTCGGCCAAGGAGACCTCAATTTCGGCCATCTCACCCACCTCGTACTCGATGAAGTCGATCGAATGCTCGATATGGGCTTCCTCCCCGACGTCAAACGCATCGTCTCCCTCTGCCCCGAGAAACGTCAAACCCTCTTTTTCTCTGCCACCATCCCCCCCGAAATCGAACGACTCACCCAGTGGGCCCTCAAAGAACCTGTCACCATCGAGATCGGTCTTCGTCAATCCGCGGCCGAAACCGTCACCCACGCCCTTTATCCCGTCGCCGCCGACCAAAAACACGAACTCCTTCTCGGTTTGCTGGAAAAAACCCACTACGAGAGTGTCATCGTCTTTTGTCGCACCCGGATGGGCTCCGATCGCGTCGCAGGTAGCCTATCCAACCTCCCCCACCCCGTCGGCGTTCTTCATTCCGACCGCTCCCAGGCGGAGCGCACCGAAGCCCTCACTGGATTTCGTTCAGGAAAATATCCCATCCTCGTCGCCACCGACATCGCTGCTCGTGGTCTCGATATCGCAGGGATCACCCATGTGATTAATTATGATGTCCCCCAGCACCCTGAAGATTATGTCCACCGCATCGGCCGGACCGGTCGTGCCGCGAAGGAAGGGGATGCCTTTACCCTCTTCGTCGCAGAGGAGCTACCCCACGTCGAAGCCATCGAACGCATGCTCGGCCAGAAACTACCTCGCACAAAACTGGAAAACTTCCCCTACCGCTTCACCGCACTATTCGAAGAAGGCCACACCGTGGCCCAAACCCGAATGCGCGGAATCCGCACCGTCCGCGGCTACACCTTCGGCGCTCGCCGCCGTTAATCACCTCCTAATCAGGCGAGAGGCCAAGCACCTTCGCTGCTCGCTCAAGTTTCTGGTCAAAAGTGTAAAGTGGAGAGCGCAATCTTTCCGCCAACTCCAAATAAGCCGCATCATAAGAAGACACCCCAAAGCGAACTGCTAACTCCCGCCACCGACCCATTCTCTCCACCGGCATTGTCAAACGTACCACGGGCCAACTCTGCACCAAAGCCCACGACTCATTCATCACCTCCTGGCTCATCCGACCCCTCCGACATCCACTCAAAAGCACATTGAGCATCTCATGCACCCATAACTCAGGAACCCGTACCTCCAGCTTCCCCTCGCCCACTTTTTCTAAAATTTCATCGGCCTTGGACTGGCTCTCATCCGCCAAAACCCAGCAAGCCGTGACCGACGCATCGAGAACCGCAGATTTCAAAACCTTCGACCTAGCTCGATCAGCTCTCGAATCCCCTTTCGTCCCTGCTTAGTCTTCGCACGAACCCTTCGCGCCAGCTCCACCCAGTTTTCACCCGCTTTTTCATCCCCGTTTTTCGGCCCCACTAAGCGCGCCGCCACTTTTCCCCTACGCGTAATCACCACCTCCTGCCCCCCCGCCACCAGATTCAATAACTCCGATAGCCTGTTCTTCGCCTCAAACGCCCCCATCGACAAACTAACCTTCATACACCTAGCTTACACATCTAGCTGTCTACTGCAAACCTCTTTAAGTATCTACCCCCCCCTCCTCCCCGCCTTCCGCCAATCCAAAATTAAAAATCCCTATCCCCCACCCTGGGGGCCCTTCAAAGTAACACCTCGGGACTTCTCACCTCCAAAACACAACACAGGTACGGACGACCATCCTCGGTCGTCCTAGTTCTCTTCTAAACGGAAAAGAGCGTAAACAAGCCCTGAATTCCCCCGCGTAAGCGGAAATAGATCCCGTTGTTGAGCAAGTAACGAGATTGCGCGGGTGCGCAAGCACCCAAGCCCTCCAACCCGGAGGGGTAACCGCAAAGGTCATGGGTGGGTGTCAGGGGACCAATGGGCGGGGGCAGGTCTTAGGGGGGCATTATCCAATTTTGTTCACCCAGCTAGGCGGCATTAAAATGAATAATTTATTTCGGCAAAAAAAAGGCCCCGCTGCTGCGGGGCCCTTTCTCCAAATACGTTTTTAGTCGCAGTTTCCTCAGCTCTGCTTCCTTCGCCGCACCAAGGCCAACCCACTCAAACCAATCGCTAGGAGCGAAAGAGCCGACGGCTCTGGGACACTAGCAACACGGAAACCGAGGAAGTACTCCCCATTCGTCGGATTACCGCTGACGCGGCTCGAGGCATTCAAGCCGTTGACGATGTAGTCCCAAGAGCCGCCGCGCAACTCCCGGCTCTCACCCGCTTCGTTGTTGATTCCGTCAAATGCTGTCTCATTCCACTCATACACATTGCCTCCCTGCCCCATCGTTTCGTACGGACTTAATCCACCCGCGTTGGTGATGTCTGCAGGGCCAGTAGAAGCAGATTGGCCATAGACTGCCGTGTTCGCTGCTGTTCCGCTGGCAACTGCCGTTGGTACACTATCGCTTCCATTTGGAAAATTATTCCAAGTTCCATCCAGATTCCCATAAGCCGCCTTAAACCACTCGTCTGTGCTGGCAATGACATATTTCGCTAGACTGTTTCTATACATATTGTTCGCGTTGTACCCTGCATCTGTCGAAGACCACAGCTGGAAAGTTCCACTAACAAAATTATACGCCGCTGTCCCTCCTGTGCTCGTATTCAGATAATTCACATAGGTGGCCGCCTCATACCAGCTCACTCCCGTTGCAGGCTGATTTACTCCATTGCCGCCATAGCTGATCATATCATACATCGTAATTCCTAGGCTCCCCGCTGAATTCGCTTTGGTAATCATATCCCTGCTCACCTCGTACTTGCCGATATTGTAAGTATAGGCCACCGAACCCGCTGAATTAGGACTCCCCGTTGTATCGGCCGCGTTGTTAGGATTTCCAATCGTTACAAATTCCATC
>Ga0208960_1000926_pt1 | contig 16000 bp, 5 predicted proteins | sample GreLakmeON33MSRF_FD_187703 | JGI IMG/M metagenome (GOLD analysis project Ga0208960, IMG submission 187703) | Freshwater lentic microbial communities from great Laurentian Lakes, MI, USA - Great Lakes metaG ON33MSRF (SPAdes) | ecosystem: Environmental > Aquatic > Freshwater > Lake | place: Great...
AGCCGACCACCCGCGCCGCCTCCGCGTCCTGCCACCGGTTGCTGACGATGTAGGAATGTTCCAGGTCGAGATGCCACTTGAAGCCGGCCTCGACGAATAAGCCCGGCCGGGGCTTGCGGCAGGTGCAATGATCCGACTCGTCGTGCGGGCAGATCAGAATGTCGTCGAGTGGAAAACTGAGGCGCAAGAGGGCGTTCATCCGGTCCAGTTCGCGCCGCGACAAATGTCCGCGCGACAGACCCGGCTGGTTGGAGGTGGCGATCAGGACGAAGCCGGCGGCCTTGAGTTTTTTCAACGGCCCGACGGCATCGACGTTCACCTTGAAGTCTTCGAGGGTGAGCGGGCTGATCTGATGTTTTCCCTGGATGGTGACATGGTTGAGGACCGCATCCCGTTCAATAAATATAGCTGGTCTCATGGTTGCTAATCAGCAGGAGCCTGGCCTAAAACCGGCCCCCTGCGGGGAAGTTGAAATCTACAGGGATATTTGCATCAAAATATTTTCACATCGCAACTTTGCGAACGGCCCCTGCCAAAATTGAAAACGTCCGGACATCATTCCATCAATTCCTTCGCCGAGACCACCCGCTGCTCCATGGCTTTGATGATCGGCAGCGCGCGGGCGATCGCGTTCTTTTCCGTCTGACCGGCGAAGGTTCGCATGATGATCCGCACCGCCGCCACTTTATCTCCGTTACGATCATGCAACGGCATCGTGACCTGCACCTCCTCGATCCCCTTGGCGTAAAAGACCGCGCCCTTGTCGATGCAATCCTTCTCCGTCTTGGTCCCCGGTTGTCCCAGTTCTTTTTCATTGGTGCTGGCGAGAATGAGCGGCCCGTTCTGGCCGTCCGGCGTCCCGAAAATTTTCAAGCCGAGCAGCCGGGGAGACCGCTGCATCGTCTCGCGCACCAGGCCGCGGGCAAAGCTTTCCCGCGGCTTGTAAGTCACCTTCAGGTCGGTGAAGTAGCTGACCGAGTCTGATTTAGTCCAAAAGCCGACTTTCCCGGCGCTGAAGGAACTGTCCTTGAGCGGCGGGATCAGTTCCTTGCCGTTGAGCCGGCAGCGGATTTCGTTGCCTTTGCACTCCACCGTCAGCTCGTGCCACACGCCCAGGGCGACCGGCGTCTCCGGCCCGATCGGAGCGCTCCGCACGCCTTTGACAAACTTGTAGAAACGAAAGCTGTTCCCCATCGCGCTCACTCGGACGACATAATAATTTTTCTCGTCCTGGATGCGGAATGCCAGCCCGGCCATCTGCTCGATCCCGCCGCCCACCGCCTTCACTTTCACCGTGGCCGTGAAATCGCCGTAGCTCTCCTCGTCGGAAATCAGCAGCGGAAAATGTTCGTCCGTCGTTTCCCGCGACATCTGCCCGACCACCGGCCGCTTGCTCGTGACCGGCGCGGACGGCGAGACCGGCGGCAGGGCGGACGGCACCGCGTCCATGACGATCCGCCAGTCGCCGGGCTGGCCCGCGCCCGAGACCACGCTGCGAAACCCACGCGGCGGCTCGTTTTCCTTCTCGGCGGTGAACTCGAAACTCCGCTCCGCCGCCGCCGCCGATAACGCCAGCCACGCCACCGCGATGAAAATTCTTAACATGATGCCGCAGCCTAGCAAACCAGACCCCGCCGACAAGCCTTTGTCCCGCCTCATTGACACGCCCGCTCATCCCCTTACATTTCGCCCCGCATGTCGAAAACCAACGCCGATCCATCTATTCGCCTGCGCGGCGTGCGCCACAACAACCTCAAGAATTTTGACCTCGATCTCCCGATCGGCCGGCTCATCGTCATCACCGGTCTGAGCGGCTCCGGAAAAAGTTCACTCGCCTTTGACACGCTTTATGCCGAAGGACAGCGCCGTTACATCGAAACCTTTTCTCCCTACGCCCGCCAGTTCTTCGACCGCATGGACAAGCCGCAGGTGGACCGCATCGACGGCATTCCGCCCGCTATCGCCATCGAGCAGCGGAACACCGTCAAGACCACGCGCTCCACCGTCGGCACCATGACGGAAATCTGCGACCACATGAAGCTGCTCTGGCCGCACCTCGCCCGGCTCCACTGCCGCCAATGCGGCCAACCCGTGCGCAAAGAGCCGCCCCAGGCCGTGTGGGAGAAGGTGAATGCGGAATGCGGAATGCAGAATGCGGAATGTTTGATCACGTTCGACCTGCCCCTTTCCGAAAAACTGTCGTTGCCGGAATCGCTCGGTCTCGTGGCCAAGCAAGGCTACCAGCGCCTGCTCGTCGGCTCCGAAATCATCCGCATCGACGAAGCCGCCACTCATTCCGCATTCCGCGCTCCGCACACCGCACTCACCATCATTCAAGACCGCCTCAAGCCCACCGCCGCCACCCGCGCCCGTTTCATCGAAGCCTGCGAACAAGCCTACCACTACGGCCAGGGCAAACTCGCCATCCACCGTCCCGGCGTCACCCCTGTTCCGCACTTCGCACTCCGCACTCCGCATTTCTTCTCTGCGGGCTTCCACTGCGCCGCCTGCGATCTCGACTACCGCGAGCCGACCCCCGCGCTCTTCAGCTACAACCACCCCATCGGCGCGTGCCCGGCCTGCAAAGGTTTTGGCCGCGTCATCAGCATCGACTACCACCTCGCCCTCCCCGACCGCTCCAAGCCTCTCGCCGGCGGCTGCGTGAAACCGTGGCAGACCGGCCACGGCCTCGAATCGCAGGCCGACCTGATGAAATTTTGCAAAAAGCGCAAAGTGCCCGTGGACATTCCGTTCGCCGAGCTGCCGAAGGAAGCGCAGGACTGGGTCATCCACGGCGACCCCGATTACGGCCAAGACTCCGCCCACCAATGGCCCCGCGCCTGGTATGGGGTGAAAGGCTATTTCCGCTGGCTCGAGAGCAAGTCCTACAAGATGCACGTCCGCGTCCTCTTGAGCCGTTACCGCGCTTACACCACCTGCCCGGACTGCCACGGTCGGCGCTTCAACGCGGATTCGCTGCTGTATCAATTTACGAATGACGATTTACGATTTACGAGTGCGTCGCCTGAGACACCCACCGCTCGTAAATCGTCATTCGTAAATCGTAAATTTACCCTCGCCGACTTCTATCAACTCTCCATCGAGGACGCCCTGGCCGTCCTCGAACGGCAGTCGGCCCATTCCGCACTCCGCACTCCGCACTCCGCGTTCGAGATCGTCCTCACCGAAGTCCGTGCCCGGCTCCGCTACCTCGTCGAAGCCGGCCTCGGCTATCTCACGCTCGACCGTCCCACGCGCACGCTCTCCGGCGGCGAGACCAGCCGCGTCAACCTCACCACCTGCCTCGGCACCCGCCTCGTCAACACCCTCTTCGTCCTCGACGAACCGAGCGTCGGCCTGCATCCGCGCGACACGGCGAGGCTCGTCCGCATCCTGGAAAACCTCCGCGACGCCGGCAACACCGTCGTCGTCGTCGAGCACGAAGCCAGCGTCATGCGCGCCGCCGATCAGATCGTCGATCTCGGCCCCGGCCAGGGCGAAGCCGGCGGGGAAATTATGTTCCAGGGCACCTTCGCCGATCTGCTCCAAAGCGACCGCTCCCTCACCGGCCAATACTTGAGCGGACGCAAACAGATTGAAGTGCCGGAGCGCCGCCCCGTTTCCCTCGTCGCAGCCGACGTGAGGAGGCTCACTTCAAATTCTGAAGCGCTGGCCTTAAATGAAGCCCCCATCCCCTACCGGACAACGCCCGCCCTCACCCCGGCCCTCTCTCCCGGGGAGAGGGAGAAACATTCGCCGCCCTTGCTTGATTCAGAAACCGCTCCGACCACTGAACGCGCCCAACTCAGCCCACGACGGAAAGCGTCGCTCCCTCTCCCCGGGGGAGAGGGCCGGGGAGAGGGCGAGCCAGGCAACTCAATCTTCGCCGTCCCTGTTCTCACCATCACCAACGCCGCCCTGCACAACCTTAAAAACCTCACCATCGCCATCCCCCTCCGCCGTTTCGTCTGCCTCACCGGCGTGAGCGGCTCCGGCAAGACCACCCTCATCCGCGAAATCCTCCTCCCCGCCCTCGAAGAAAATCTCCGGTCAAAAATCTCCAATCAGAAACCCACCGACCAACCCGACTCCGACGAACGCGAACCAGACACGCACCACTCACCACGCACCACCTCCCACCTCACCGGCTGGGAACACCTCTCCCAAGTCGTCCTCGTCGATCAATCTCCGCTCGGCAAAACCCCGCGCACCAATCCCGCCGTTTACATCGGCGCGTTCGAGGACATTCGCGAACTTTTTGCCCACACCGAACTGGCGAAGCAGCGCGGACTCAACGCCAGCGCCTTCAGCTTCAACTCCGGTGTCGGCCAGTGCGAGCGCTGCCGGGGCGCGGGCTTCGAGAAGATCGAGATGCAGTTCCTCAGCGACATCTTCATCCGCTGCCCCGACTGCCGGGGCCGACGTTATCGCGAGCATATTCTCGAAATCAAAATCACCGCCGAAGGCCGCGATTGGAGCATCGCCGACCTGCTCGAAGCCACCGTGGACGACGCGGTCAACGTTCTCGCGAATTTTCTCCATCTCCCCGCCGGACGTCGCGCCCAGTCGAGTTTGCAACTCTTGCAAGAAGTCGGCCTCGGCTATCTGCGCCTCGGCCAGCCAATCAACACGCTCTCGGGCGGCGAGAGCCAGCGGCTCAAGCTGGTGGGTCATCTCGCCGAATCCGCTCAACGTAGGACAGGCGTCGCGCCTGTCTCCATTTTCAACCCCGGCCAATTTCGTAAACCAACGGACACAGATGGAGACAGGCGCGACGCCTGTCCTACGCTCTTCCTCTTCGACGAACCAACCACCGGCCTGCACTTCGACGACGTGTGTGTGTTGCTGAAAGTTTTCCAGCGGCTCGTCGATGCCGGCCATTCACTGCTCGTCATCGAACACAACCTCGACGTGATCAAGAGCGCCGACTGGCTCATCGACCTCGGCCCCGAAGCCGGCGCGCGCGGCGGACAGCTCGTCGCCGCCGGCACGCCGGAGGAAGTGGCGCAGTGCGAAGCGAGTCACACGGGAAGGTTTCTGCGGGAAACACTCCGTGCGAGCCGAGACCGGGAGAAAACAGGCAGGCGCGAAAGTGAGCCAGGAACGCGCACATCTCACACTCTCACTTTCCCACCTGCCCACCTGCCCACCCGCCTCCCCACCCCCCTCGAACTGGCGCGCACCCTTTGGAACTACCATCGCGCCGCCAGCACGCCCCGCCCGGCCGACGTGATCATCGGCCTGGGCAGCTACGATCTGCGGGTCGCGCGGCATTGCACCCAACTCTTCCAGCAGGGCCTTGCGCCGGTCCTGTTGTTCACCGGTGCCCAAGGCAATTTCACCCGTGGCAAATGGAGCAAGTCCGAGGCGGAGATGTTCGCGGACGAAGCCGTGGCCGCCGGAGTCGCGCGCGAAAATATTCTGATCGAACCACGGGCCACGAACACCGGTGACAACCTCCGCTTCAGCGGCCAGTTGCTCGAGAGTCGCGGCCATCGCGCGGAAACAATACTTCTTGTGGCGAAGTCGCAGATGCTCCGCCGTTCGCTGGCCACCGCAGCCATCGCCTGGCCCGACGTGACCGTGATTGCCTCCGCCCCCCCGCATTCTTTCGACGAGCAGCCGACCCCCGATCATCCGCTGGACGATCTGATCAACGAAATGGTCGGCGACCTCCAGCGCATTATCGAATATCCGCGCCTTGGCTATCAGACGCCGCAGGAGCTGCCCGCGGAAGTGCTCGGGGCCTACCACGAACTGATCGCCCGCGGCTACACCCGGCACCTCCTCTCCCCGCCGCCCCCGCGTCCCAGCGCTGACGCCATCTCCATCCGCGGCGCGCGCGAGCACAACCTGAAAAATCTCTCGCTCGACATCCCGCGCGGCCAGTTCGTCGTCGTGACCGGCGTGAGCGGTTCGGGCAAAAGCACGCTCGCCTTCGATTTGATTTTCGCCGAGGGCCAGCGGCGCTTTCTCGACTCGATGAGCACCTACGCGCGGCAGTTCGTCGAGCAACTCGCCCGGCCCGAGGTCGATCTCATCACCGGCCTGCCGCCCACCGTCAGCATCGAACAGCGCACCACGCGCGGCGGCGGCAAAAGCACCGTCGCCACCGTCACCGAGGTCTATCATTTTCTGCGCCTGCTCTTCGCGCGGCTTGGCACACAATTCTGTCCCGATTGCCAAAAACCGGTGGAGGCGCAGACCCGCGACCAGCTCGCGCGGGGTCTTCAGGCGGAAATGAAAATGCGCGGCGACCTGCTGCTGCTTGCGCCCGTGGTGCGCAACCGCAAGGGCTTCCACACCGATGTCGCCGAGTGGGCCGCCAAACATGGCCACCAGGAAATCCGCGCCGACGGGAAAATTTTTGACACCAGCCAGCCCTTCCGCCTCGACCGCTTCAAGGAGCACGACGTGGAAATCGTGACCGGCGTGCTGGATTTTGGAGTTCCGCCTTCAGGCGGTCGAGCGTCGAAAGCATCTCGAAAATCAAAAGCTCGCAAAACGGAGCCGCCTGAAGGCGGAACTCCCAACCGCACTCCGCAGCAGCTCATCGACGAGACGTTGGCGCTCGGCCACGGCACGCTCTTCGCGCTCGATAATCACGGGAAGATTTCCATCCACTCCACCGAGCGCGCCTGTCCCGGCTGCGGACGCTCGTTCGAGCCGCTCGATCCGAAAATGTTTTCCTACAACTCCGCGCAGGGCTGGTGCCCGAAATGCCGCGGCTTTGGCGAGCTGTTTTATCTGCCCGACGTGGAGCGCGGCGCCAACGCCGACGCCATCGAGGAAAGCTGGTGGGGCTGGCAGGAAGGCAAGCGCGAAGCCTGCCCGGAATGCCACGGCGCGCGGCTGAATCCCGTGGCGCGGGCGGTGCGTCTGCAAATTTCGGAGCGCAAACTAAAGATCACCAATCCCTCCATCGACGACTTCTCGCAGCTTGCCGTCGCCGCTGCCGCCGATCTTTTCCAACGGCTCAAATTCAAAGGACGCGCCGCCGCCATCGCCCGCGATATCCTCCCGGAAATTGCCGAGCGCCTGAAATTTCTCCGCGAAGTCGGCCTCGGTTATTTGCAGCTTGGCCGCGGGGTCACGACGCTTTCCGGCGGAGAAGCCCAGCGCATCCGTCTCGCCGCGCAGCTTGGTTCCAACCTCAGCGGCGTCCTCTATGTCCTCGACGAGCCAACCATCGGCCTGCACGCGCGCGACAACGTGCAGCTCCTCGCCGCGCTCGAACAGCTTCAGGCGCGCGGCAACTCGCTCCTCGTTGTCGAGCACGACGAGGAAACGATGCGCCGCGCCGACTACATCATCGACCTCGGACCCGGCGCGGGCGTGCATGGGGGCGAACTCGTCGCCGGCGGCACGCTGACCGAGCTGATGCAGCACGAAAACTCCATCACCGGCCAATGTCTCCGCGCGCAGGAGGTGAAGAAGTATCCGTCGCGCGGAAAGCGGCGGCCCGTCGATTTGGAGTGCGGTGACTTGTCACCGCCTTCCCTGCGGCGCGACTTGTCGCGCCGCGTTTCGCGACAAGTCGCGAAACAAAAAGGCGGCGACCAGTCGCCGCACTCCAAGATCACGCTCCACCACGCCACGAGCAACAATCTCAAAGACCTCACGGTTCAATTTCCATTGAACCGCCTCGTCGTCGTCACGGGTGTGAGCGGTTCCGGCAAGAGCACATTAATTCGCGAATGTCTTTTCCCCGCGCTGCAAACCGCCTTAAAGAGAAAAACTCGGAACTCGAAACCCCAAACTCAGAAAACTCTCACCGGCCATCAATCCCTCAAGGCCGTCTATGAAGTTGATCAATCTCCCATCGGCCGCACCCCGCGCTCCACGCCCGCCACCTACGTCGGGTTCTTCGATGAAATTCGCCGGCTCTACGCCGACACGCCCGAAGCGCGGATACGCGGCTACACGACGAGCCGGTTTTCCTTTAACAGCGCACAGGGCCGCTGCCCGGCTTGCGAAGGCGCGGGCAACATCAAGCTGGAGATGAATTTTCTGCCGCCCGCGTTCGTGCGCTGCGAAACTTGTGGCGGCTCGCGCTTCAACCGCGAGACGCTCGACATCGAGCATCGCGGCAAAAACATCGCGCACGCACTGGATCTTTCGGTCGAGGAGGCCGTCGAGTTTTTCGGCCCGTTCCAGAAGATCAGGCGTCCGCTCGAAGCGTTGCGCGACACCGGCCTGGGCTATTTGAAACTTGGTCAGACGAGCCCCACCCTCAGCGGCGGCGAGGCGCAGCGCGTGAAGCTCGTCACGCATCTGCTCACGGGACTCAAGGAGCAACTGCCGCTCCCCAACCAAATGCAGAAGGGGAATTTGTTCATCCTCGAAGAGCCGACCATCGGCCTGCACATCTCCGACGTGCGCCGACTGGTGGAGATGCTGCAACGGCTGGTCGATGCCGGTCATTCGGTGATCGTGATCGAACACAACCTTGATCTGATCGCGGAGGCCGACTGGGTGATCGACCTCGGCCCCGAAGCGGGCGAGGCGGGCGGGGAAGTGGTCGTGGCAGGAACGCCGGAGGAAGTGGCGCGAGTTAAGCGCTCGCACACGGGGAAATTTTTGCGCGGGCAGTTCCGGTTGTGAACTGCCCGCGGCAGAAAGCGACAGGACGCTGACTATTTCTTGATCAACGGATTTCCGTTTGAGTCGGTCCGCTTGTTCAACCAAAGCAAAAGTGAAAAAACCGTCCCACGCTTTTCAACGTGTGGACGGTTTTAAGATGACCAGCGGATTTTAGAACCAAGGTTTTTTCCCGGTGATATAAGTGGCGACAAATTCTTCGTCGCTCTTGGTAAGATAAATAATGCCTTCAATCAAACCCATGAAACTGCCTAAACCGCAGGTGCAGATAGTAATGACAATTTGAAGGATACCTTGTTTGGTATAACCGAGGTAAAATTTGTGAATGCCCACCGCACCCAGCAAAATGCCGAGGATGCCGGCCACGATTTTCTTGTCTGCTCCCGGAGGTTTATCGCTCATAGTAGTTATTGGTTCAGTGGTTTTGGTTGTCTGACTTCTTCGTTCTTACAGACTTTCTAACAGCGTGTCACTGGTTTTTTCACCGGGGTTTCGGGAGTGAGGATATCATTGCCGAATCGAAATTGATGTCAATTCCAAATCTGTGACTTTCCAGGAAAGCGGGCGCCACAGGATGCGCCACCGGCGCCGTTCACTGGCCTGCGAGTCCTGGAAACAAATTCTCCCTCGGCCATTCCCGCACTGCGTTGGCTGCGCGATGCAGTGCGGCGTCTATTTCGCCGTCGGGCAGTTTCTTGTCCTCGGAACGCTGGTTGAACAGAGCCGCCCAGCTCAACCCGTCCGACCGGCGCACGAGCAATGTGTTCGTGCCGGGCAGGCTGCCGTTGTGCCAGTAATTCGCCTTCCCACCTGTGCCCACGGGACGAACCATCCAGCCGCAGCCGTAGTAGGCGTCGGCAATTTTTCCGTCGGGCCGGCGCGCGACGGGCGCGGTTGGCGGCGCATACATCTTGGCAATGATTTCCGGTTTTAACAGCGGGCTGCGCGCCGGATCATCCAGTGCCGCCGCGAATCGCGCGAGATCCACCGCCGAAGCGATCCATCCACCGTGCGCCTCCATCGCTTCGAGATGCCAGCAGCCGTAAGGTTGTGGAACGCGCGCCGCGCCCGGAAAAACACTCGCGCCCGTCGCCTCGTCCGGCGTGTAATAGCGGACTTCGCCGACCGCCTGCTGGCCGTCCAGCGTGGCTCCGATTCTCATGCGCGTGATGCCGGAAGGTTTGAGAATTTTTTCGCGCACAAATTGTTCGTAGCCCAGGCCGGAAACTTTCTCGATGATCCGGCCCAGCACGCCGTAGCCGAAATTGGCATAGACATGGCGCGCGCCGGGCGCGAAATCCAGCGGCTGGCCCAGCATGAAACGAATGATCGTCCCCGCGTCCGCCGGGCCGGGCAGGCCAGCAGCCATGGAAATTTCCTTCGAGCGAAACATCGGATCGCCGCTCCGGTCGCGGTCCCAGCCGGCGGTGTGCTGGAGCAGTTGGAGGATGGTGATGGTTTGCAGCCGCGCGTCCGCCGTCTTCCCGGCGGCGGGAATCGGCGTCAGCCGAAGGATTGGAAAAGCGTGGTCGCTCAACTGCAGCCGCCCCTCCTCGACCAGCTTCAGCACCGCCACCGCCGTGAACGGTTTGGAAATGCTGGCGATGCGGAAGAGCGAGCCGACGTGGGCGGGGATTTTTTTCTCGCGATCCGCCCAGCCGTAGCCGCGCGCATAGACCAACCGTCGGTTCTTCACCACCGCGAGCGCGCCGCCGGGGATTTTTCGCGCCGCCATGAACGCTTCCATCTCCCGGTCGAAACTGGCCAGCGGCGGCTCCGCACGTCCGGCCGCGCGCAGCCAACCCTCCGCCGACAGCACCGCCGCGCCGCACCCGGCGATGAACCGCCGGCGCGTCCAGCCTGGAAAAATATTCACGCCCGAAACCACGCTGGAGAATGGGAAGGCCGGTCGCGCGTTGTCGAGCCAAACGCGGCCCGTGCCGGACACGGCCACGTAGCGGCGGGACGCCCGACGCCACATATCCGCGAACTGCCGCCCTCCATCACCCGCGCACATTTTCATGTCCCTCTCCACAGCTTCTTGCGAGAGTTTCCGCGCATGATTCTGACCAGGTCCGAACTGGAGAGCCTCACCCAGGCCAAACATCGCTCGCCGCACCAACTCCTCGGCATGCACCCGCTCGGCGACGGCTCCGGCGTCGTGGTCCGCGCCTTCCTGCCCAACGCCGCCGCCGTGGAAATTGCCCCGACCCACGAAAAGAAGAAGCCGCAGATCAAACTCGAACGCCTCGACGACTCCGGCCTTTACGAAGGCGTCAGCACCGGCGCGCAGCATGTCTATGCCTACGACCTGGTCATCACCGATTATCAGGGCCACGTCCGCCGCACCCGCGACGCCTACTCCTTCCTGCCAACGCTCGGCGCAACCGACCTCCATCTTTTCGGCCAGGGCGACGAGCGGCGCATCTACGAAAAGCTCGGCGCGCAGCTCCGCGTCATCGACGGCGTGCCCGGCACCAGCTTCGCCGTCTGGGCGCCGAACGCGCAACGGGTCAGCGTCGTCGGCGAGTTCAACGGCTGGGACGGGCGTTATCACGCGCTGCGGCTGCTCGGCGCGTCCGGCGTCTGGGAAATTTTCATCCCCGGCGTCGGCGAAGGCGCGCTTTACAAATACGAGATCAAGGACACGCACGGCAGCGTCTCGCTCAAGACCGATCCCTACGGTTTCTTCTTCGAGCCGGCCCCCAAGAACGCCTCGATTGTCTGGGACAACCGCAAATTCAAATGGACCGACGCCGACTGGATGAAACAGCGCAGCCAGCAGGATCCGTTGCGTGCGCGCATGAGCATCTATGAAATCCATCTCGGCTCGTGGATGAAAAAGTCCGCCACCGAGTCGCTCAGCTACCGCGACATCGCCGCGCCGCTCGTCGAATACGTCAAGCGGCTCGGCTTCACGCACGTCGAATTTCTCCCGGTGTCCGAGCACGCCTTCTATCCGTCATGGGGCTATCAGGTCACCGGATTTTATTCGCCGACCTGCCGTTACGGCACGCCGGATGACTTTCAATTTCTCGTCAACGCCCTGCACGAGGCTCGTATTGGCGTGTTCATCGACTGGGTGCCGGCGCATTTTCCGCGCGACGAATGGGCGCTCGCCCGCTTCGACGGCACATCGCTTTACGAGCATGAGGACCCGCGCAAGGGTGCGCACCAGGACTGGGGCACGCTCATTTTCAATTTCGGCCGGCATGAGGTGAAAAATTTCCTCACCGCCAATGCCATCTTCTGGTGTGAACGCTTTCACATCGACGGGCTGCGCGTCGATGCCGTGGCTTCGATGCTCTACCTCGACTATTCACGCAAGGCCGGCGAATGGGTTCCGAACCAGTCCGGCGGGCGGGAACACATCGAGGCCGTGGAGTTTTTGAAATCGTTCAACCACCTCGTCCACACCGAATTTCCCGGCGTCGTGACCATCGCCGAGGAATCAACCGCCTGGCCGCTCGTCACCCGCCCGCCCTACCTAGGCGGCCTCGGCTTCAGCTTCAAATGGAACATGGGCTGGATGCACGACACCTTGAATTTTTTTGGACGCGAAACGGTGCATCGCAAATATCACCAGAACGATCTCACCTTCGCGATGCTCTATCATCACAACGAGAATTTCGTCCTGCCCCTATCGCACGACGAAGTGGTGCATGGCAAACACTCGTTGATCGGGCGGATGCCCGGCGACGACTGGCAGGCCTTCGCCAATCTCCGCACCCTGCTCGGCTACCAATGGTGTTTCCCCGGCAAGAAACTGCTCTTCATGGGCTGCGAGTTCGGCCAGCGCGGCGAGTGGAACGCCAACGCCGCGCTCGACTGGTGGCTGCTCGACCAAGGCCCGTTCCATCGTGGCCTGCAACAATTCATTGCCGATCTGAATCTGCTTTACCAGGCCGAGTCGGCGCTGTGGGACGGTGATTACGCGGTGGAAGGATTTTTCTGGTTGGACTGCACCGACCACCAGAACAGCGTCATGTCCTTCGTCCGCCAGAACCGGGCCGGCACCAACCATCTCCTCGTCATTCTGAATCTTACGCCGGTTTTGCGGACGAACTACCGCCTCGGCCTGCCGCTTGGTGGTTTCTGGCGCGAAGTCCTGAACAGCGACGCGGTCGCGTATGGCGGCAGCAACCAGGGCAACCTCGGAGGCGTCACCGCCCAAGAACATCCACTGCACAATCAATCATACTCCGCCGAGTTCACGATCCCACCGCTGAACATCTCCGTCTTCCGTCACGAGGGATGACGCGGAGATCAAGCGCAGGAGGGATTTTTCATTGGGGAAGACGCGGGCGACGCGGGTGCGACAGTGTGTCCAGCAAGTTGACGAGAGCTGATCCTCCCTCCTGTTCCCGACGGTCATGCCTGTTCGAGAGTGATCCGGCGACGCGGCCGTGAGGCCAGTCTGAACATTTCGCTCGCCGGCCGGGCGCGGCGCGTTTTACGTTCACCCATTCCATGAAAAATTTTGCGGCGTTTCTGTGGATTGGTCTGGCCGGCCTGGGCGTCACGCCGTGGTGCTCCGGCGCGGAGCGGGCGTGGCATGGCGAGAAAGGATTCAAGTGGGCGGAACTGGCGGCGCCGGGGGGAGGTCAGGCCGGTTTCACATTGCTGCCGGCGGAGGACACCGGCCTGGCCTTCACCAATTCGCTCGACGAGCAGGAGGGGGAGGCCAACCGCGTTTTGCTCAATGGTTCGGGCGTGGCGGCGGGGGACTTTGATGGTGACGGACGGCCGGATTTGTTTCTGTGCAGCCTGGAGGGGCGCAACACGCTCTACAAAAATCTCGGGAACTGGAAGTTCAAGGATGTCACGGCCGCCGCCGGTCTGGTCTGCACGAACCGCCACACCCGGGGCGCGGTCTTCGCGGATGTGAACGCCGACGGCGCGCTCGATCTGCTGGTGACGGTGTCAGGCCGGGGGGTGCTGTGTTTCTTGAATGACGGGCACGGGAAGTTCACGGACGCGACGGCGGCGGCGGGCACGGCCAGCAAGTTCGGCAGCGTGACGCTGGCGCTGGCCGACGTGGATGGCAACGGCACGCTGGACTTGTACGTGGCCAATTATCGCACGAACAACATCCGCGACCAGGGCCAGGTGGCCATCTCGATGGTGCGCGGCCGGATGACGATTCAGCCGTCGCTCCGGGACCGGTTGGTCATCATCAACGGCGAGGTCTATGAGTACGGTGATCCCGACACGCTCTATCTCAACGACGGCCAGGGGCATTTCAAACCGAGGTCGTGGACGGACGGAACGTTTCTCGACGAGGCCGGCCAACCGCTGGCCGAGGTGCCGCGCGACTGGGGACTCTCGGCCACGTTCCGCGATCTGAACGGCGACGGCTTCCCCGATTTATACGTTTGCAACGACTACTGGACGCCGGACCGCATCTGGATGAACGACGGCCAGGGCCGTTTCCGGGCCATCGACCGGCTGGCGCTCCGGCACATGAGCGGCAGCTCGATGGGCGTGGATTTTGCGGATCTGAACCGCACCGGGCACATGGACTTTCTGGTGGCGGACATGTTGAGCCGCGACCATCGGCTGCGCAAACGTCAGTCCTTCGCCCAGCGGCCGGCCGCCGCGCTGGTCGGGACTTTCGATGACCGGCCGCAGGTGTTGCGCAACACACTCATGCAAAATCGCGGCGACGGCACCTTCGCGGACATTGCCGACCTCGCGGGGCTTGCCGCCTCCGACTGGGCGTGGCAGCCGGCGTTTCTGGACGTGGACCTAGACGGCTACGAAGACGTGCTCATCACGACCGGCCACCGCCGCGACGTGCAGGACCTCGACGCGGCGGGGCGCATCAAAGCCGGCGAGCATCCCTGGCCGGAGGGCGACGGCCTGATGGAATATCGCGGGAAAATGATGACCGTGCAGGAGGCGCTGCTCACCGAGAACAGGCTCAACGCCCGCCAGTATCCCCGCCTCGATTCACCCATCGTCGCCTTTCGCAACCAGGGTCAATACCGCTTTCAGGAAACCACGGCCGCGTGGGGCTTCAACACCCTCGGCGTGCATCATGGCCTCGCCCTCGCGGACTTCGATGGTGACGGCGACCTCGACGTGGTGGTGAACAAATTCGGTGCACCGGCGGCCATTTATCGCAACAACGGAAGCGCGCCGCGCGTGGCGGTGCGCCTGCTGGGAAACAAGCTCAACACCCAGGGCATCGGCGCGAAAATAAAACTGCTCGGCGGCGCGGTGCCGATGCAGAGCCAGGAAGTGGTCAGCGGCGGCCGCTACCTCTCCGGCTCGGATCCCATGCTGGTGTTTGCGGCGGGCAAATCCACCGGGGACATGACCCTCGAAGTGACCTGGCGCAATGGCCGCGTCAGCCGCGTCGGCGGCGCGGCCGCCAATCGAATTTACGAAATCGAGGAATCGATTGCGGCCGAGGCCAGACCCGCCCCTGTGCCCGGACTCACTCCGATCTTCAAGGACGTCAGCAGCGTCATCGATCACACCCATTTTGATGAGAGCTTTGATGACTACGCGCACCAGCCGCTGCTCCCCTTCAAATTGAGCCAGCTCGGGCCGGCGGTGGCGTGGCACGATCTCGATGGCGACGGCCACGATGATTTGATCATCGGCAGCGGACGCGGCGGCGCGCTCTCGTTTTTTCGCGGAGACGGCCAGGGTGCATTCGCCAAAATGGAGCCGGCCGCCGGCCTGGCCCTGCCGGATGACGCGACCGGCCTGGTCGGCTGGACGCCGGAGCCGGGGCGGCGTGCGCTGCTCGTCGGTCTCGCCAGCTACGAGGAGACCAATCATCCCGCCGTGGTGCAGGTCGATTTCACCGGCGGCGTGCTCAAGGTCGGCGGCACCTTGCCGGAGAACGGCTCGAGCGCCGGCCCGCTGGCCGTGGCGGACATGGACGGAGACGGCCGGCTCGATTTGTTCGTCGGCGGGCGCGTCCTGCCGGGGCGTTTTCCCGAAGCCGCCTCGTCGCGGATTTTCCGCCACGACGGAAAGCGTTTGCAGCCCGATCTGGAAAATTCCCGCGCGCTGGAAAAGGCCGGCCTCGTCAGCGGCGCGGTCTGGAGCGATCTGGACGGCGATGGCTTCCCCGAGTTGATCCTCGCCTGCCAATGGGGGCCGGTGCGCGTCTTCAAAAATCAGGCGGGCCGGCTGCGCGAGATCACCGCCGAACTGGGCCTGGACAAATTTACCGGCTGGTGGAACAGCGTGACGACCGGCGACCTCGACGGTGACGGCCGGCCGGACCTCATCGCCGGCAACTGGGGATTGAACTGCGCCTGGCCCGCCTCGGAGGCGAATCCGGCCCGAATTTTTTATGGGAACTTTGGCCCGGGCGAAACGCTGGACCTGATCGAGGCCGGGACCGACCCGGCCACCGGGATCGTCGCTCCCCTGCGAA
>Ga0208960_1000927_pt1 | contig 15997 bp, 13 predicted proteins | sample GreLakmeON33MSRF_FD_187703 | JGI IMG/M metagenome (GOLD analysis project Ga0208960, IMG submission 187703) | Freshwater lentic microbial communities from great Laurentian Lakes, MI, USA - Great Lakes metaG ON33MSRF (SPAdes) | ecosystem: Environmental > Aquatic > Freshwater > Lake | place: Great...
TAGCATTATTTTTATTGGAAGAGTAAATAGTTTTAAAATTGGTGGTAGTATTAAGATTATACAATACAAGAATAATTTTTATACAATTTCCTTTTTAGGAAATAATGATTCGGAAGGGAGCTTTGTCAAACTAAAAGACATCGCCGATGATGTTTTTCATTCTATAAATATTGATGGAGACTAAATTATTTATTAAAAGAAAAGGTTATAGTTTTTTTTTATTTGATGATAAAGAAGGCAATTTACTTTATGTAATTGAATACCAATCTAAAATTTTTGGTGCTGATAAAGCTTTTCTAAAAAACTCATATGGTGATGTCCTAGTGGATGTTTCACTTTCAAGAAGGTCTGGTTTTGGGTATAAGCAAGATTTTCAGGCTTGCTTCTATTACTTAAATTCTCTACAGACAGTTATCCATAATATTAGTTTTTCTAAAGGACACTGGAAATTAGAGGTACATAATAATTCATTTGATTTCTACATAAATCAACATTCAAAATATTCTATATTTAAGAATAATAAGCAAATAGCGGGAATAAAAACAAACGCAGTCGAAGTATTAAATACTTCTGAGTACAATTTTATATCAATTGATCCAGAAACTCTAGTGATTCAATTAACGCTATTTTTCATAGCTAATTTTAGAAAGAATAATGATGCGAATTTATTTACTATAAATTTTAGCGTTTCACCGTATTCTAGGTTCAATGAAAAATGGAGTGCTAAATAATAATGGAAATAATCAGGGACGTAGGGTATTTGTTTGAAAAATCTCCGAAAACTTCTTCTGTTTCGAAGCCAATTCAATCATTCTAAAAATGGCTGTTTTGTCTTCATCGGGAAGTTCATCAACCAATTTCATTTTTTCGAAAAGCGACTTGTCTTTAATATTGGTATTGTCAATAGGATTTATATTTCCATTAATAATGACTTCTATACCAACTTTTAGTGCTTTTGCAGCTCTTTCCAGTGTAAGTATGGTTGGCACTGTTTTTCCTGCTTCTAGTTTATGATATTGAGAAGCATCCATTTGCATGGCAGCAGCAAGCCCTTTTTGTGTATACGATTTGCTTTCCCTTATTTTTCTCAGGTTTTTGCCAATATTGCCTAACAATTCTTTTTGTGAATTTTTCATTCTATTCAAAAATAGGAAAAGCAATTCACGCTTGCTTTGAAATTGATTTTTATTGAAATTTAAATAGATTATTATTGCCATATAATTGATTTTAATTTCTTTTTATATCTTTGAAATAGATTAAAGTATCAATTATTAATTGTGTTTTAAAACAATAGCTCTGTATGTCGGCCATTTCTAGCAATGCCATCCGTCGCCCCAAACCCACCAAGCAAATCTCCTTGCCTCCTTCTTCATTCACCTTAAACACCACCAACCCCGAAGCCTTAGAACTCGCCCACGCAAACATTCGCATAACTGTGTTAGGCGGCGTTGCCATAAGTGGTTTAGAACGTTTAAAAGTGACCTTAAAAATTAGCAATGCCGATAATCACTATCATCCCGTTCGTCAGCATTTAGATTTGTATCATGCGGAGCAAGTGCAACGCCTGGTGCAATGGTGTGGCAATCGCTTGGATATAGACAGCACTTTAATGGAACAAGCGCTGCAACAACTCACCAGCGAATTAGAGAATTACCGCTTGCAACGCTTAGGAAATTTGAGTCCGGCAGTGAAAGAATCTCCGCTGCTCACATCGGCCGAAAAAGAAGAAGCGCTAAATTATTTGCGCGATGAAAACCTAATGCAAAACACCTTTGATGATTTAGGCAAGACAGGCATTGTGGGCGAAGAAGAAAACAGAATGATTATGTTTTTGGTGTTCTTAAGCAGGATATTGCCCGAGCCCCTGCACATCATTAGTTTTGGCGCCAGCGGCAGCGGTAAAACCTATTTGCAAGAAAAGATAGCGCAGCTTATTCCTACAGAGCACAAAATAGAAATAACGGCCTTTAGCGCCAACGCCTTGTATTATTTTAAGAGCGAAGAACTACAACACAAAATATTGCTCATTGAAGATATGGATGGCGCACAAGAAGTGTTGTATCCGCTGCGCGAGCTGCAAAGCAAACAAAAACTAAACAAGGTAATAAGTATTAAAGACAGCAAAGGAGAAATTAAAAAACAAAGCTACACTGCCCAGGGCGCAGTATGTGTAGCAGGCTGCACCACCAAAGAAAGTATTTACGAAGACAACGCTAATCGCAGTTTGCTCATTCATATAGACGGCAGCGAAGAACAAGACCAACGCATTATTGAATATCAGCAAAAATTATCGGCACAACTCATCAACTTTGCAGAAGAAGAGAAATGGCAAAAGTTGTTTTTGCATATTCAGCGCATGATAGTGGCCAAAACAGTGCGCAACCCTTACGCCACATATTTGCAATTGCCTTCATCGGTTTTTAAACAAAGAAGAACAAATGCTTTGTATTTAAAATTTATTGAAGTGATTACTATTTACAATCAGAGTAGAGAAAGTAAAAAGGCAAAAGCTATACAAAGTCCGTCCACCGACGGAAGCCAAAAGGAAGAGAATGTTATTGAAACAAGCATTGAAGATATAGAATGGGCCAACAAACTATTGAAGCATGTGCTGCTTAAAAAATCAGATGAACTATCGGGCGCAAGCAGAGGATTTTTAGAACGTTTGAAAAAATATTTGGAGGAAAATGGGGAGTCGACTTTTAAGGCGAGGGAATTGAGAATGGCGATGAGAATTTCATCGTCGACACTAAATCGACATCTTATGGAACTTACGTCGGCTGGGTATTTAAGAATATGTGGAGGAAATAAAACATATGGTTATTGCTATGGAATAAACAATCCGAAAGAATACAAAGAGCTACACGATACTATGCAAAATGAACTAAGCAAAACCTTAGATAAATTAAGAAAACACGAAGCCATCATGTAGGGGCCTATCCCAATGGTATCCCAATTTTAAAATGGGATACTTAACTAATTGAAAACCAAAAAACAAAAGCAGGTATCCCAGTATCCCATGAAAAAACTGCCCCTACACAATTCTTTTTACCATTTGCTTCTATCTTCTTTTAAAGAATGGTTGCAATTGCTGGGCTATACCAGCACTAGCGTAAGCGGATTTCCATACATGATACAAGAGTTTTTATTTTTTTTAGAATCTCAAAACATCAACAATATTAGAGAGGTTTCGGCAGAAAATGTATCTACTTATTTTTCATTGTTAAGAGAACGTTTGGCCCACGAAGGCAATAAATGTTTATCGGTAAATTACATCAACAAACATTTACAAGTATTGCGAAAATTTAGCAGCTATTTAAGAGAGAACGATATGGGCGGCTTTGCCATTGCCGAACAGGCACTAAAGGCAGTGAAAAATCCGCATGAAGTATTGAGCAAAGAAGAAATACAAAGTTTATACAATGCCACTGGCAATGATGTATTTGGCGTAAGAGACAAAGCTATTTTAGGTTTGTATTATGGTGCTGGTTTACGAAGAAACGAAGGGGTACAGCTAGACAAAGACGATATACTTTTTGAGCAAGGATTGATTTATGTGCGCAAAGGAAAAAACTACACCGAACGCTATGTACCTGTAAACGATAGAGTATTGAAAGATCTTAGTGTTTACCAGCAAAGTAGCAGAGAATGGTTTAAGTACGAGGGCAAAGAACAAGAGGCATTTTTAATTAGTTTAAAAGGCAATAGACTAGATGGAATGAGCGCTTGCCTGCGCATTAAAGCTTTGCAAAAAGCAAGTGATGATTTGGCCTTGCTACAAAAGAAAATTGGTTTACACAGTTTGCGCCACAGCGTTGCCACGCATCTTTTGCAGCAAGGAATGCCTTTGCAAAAGATAGCGCAATTTCTCGGACACAAAACCATTGAATCTACACAGATTTATACCCATTTGGCAGAAGAAACAAAAACATAAAATGAACACCTTTGCTACTTACTTGCAAGACAAAAATTACAGCACTAGCACTATTTCTACTTACTGTAAATACGTTGATTTATTAACTGTTTGGGCGTTAGAACAAAACTTGGTTTTACACGAACTTCGCTACAAAAACATACTTTCTTTTGTTAGAGAATGCACATTACAGGGCAAAAGCAAAAAGCATATTAATCAATATTTAACGGTAATTAGACTCTATTGGAATTACCTAGTGGCACAAGGAAAAGTTAAGGATAATATTGCCAATGGCATTTTTCTAAAAGGCGTTACGCGGCGCTTACCACATGATATTTTATCGGAAAAAGAGTTGGAAGAGATGTATGAAAAATATCCGCAACAAGGAATGCAAGGCAAGCGCAACAAAGCCATTTTAGGATTAATGATATTTCAGGGCTTGGATAGTGGCGAAATAAAGAAATTAGAAATGAATCATCTTCGTTTACATGAAGGTGAAATAGACATTGTTGGCGATAGAAGAAGTAATGCCAGAAAGCTTCCTTTACATGGCAAACAAATATTGCAGTTGCACGAATACATCAATAAAGTGCGCCCTTTAATTTTAGCCTTTCATGAAAAAGAATCTCCTTATTTAATGGTGTCGACAGGTAAAAGTGTGCATTTACAAAACACCATCGATTATCTTTTTAGGCAAGTAAAGAGCTACACCCCAAAACTTAAAAGCTTGCACCAAATTAAAGCCAGCGTATTGAGCTGTTGGTTGAAGCAATTTAACTTGCGTGAAGTACAGTATAAAGCAGGCCACCGCTATGTAAGCAGCACAGAAAGGTATCAGCAAAACAATATCGATGATTTAAAAAATGAGGTGCGCAATTTTCACCCTTTAAAATAGACTCTAAACAAAGCTTCGTTGAAAACATAGTGCGTTTGATTTATTACTACGAACATTCGTTTTATATATTCGTTAGAGTTCTTTGAAAAGGAGCAGGAATTATCACCCCAAAGGACTGACAATGACTTTCCTATTCAAACCAAGAATCAATTTTCTTCATTATTATTTCCTTTTCACATGAGCAAAAACAAGAAAAACAAAAATAAAGAGACGAGCACGGGCTCTCTTACCAACTCTATTCTTCAACTTTTTTACAAGGCCGATGGAAGAGATTTAAGTCATAAATCTATCGCATCTGATTTGCGCATCACTTCTAAAGATGGAAAAAGACAGGTGCTCGACACGCTTTTAAGTTTGGTGCAACAGAAAAAATTAGATGAAGTAAATCGCGGTAAATTTACACTTGCCGAAGCCAGAGAACCGATGACGGGCAAAGCCGATTTTACGGCATCTGGCGCGGCTTATGTAACTATTGACGGACAAGAAGAAGATATTTATATTGCAGCACAAAATACAGGCAATGCTTTTCATCAAGATATTGTAAAAATTGAATTGGTGCCAGGCAGAGGAAGAAAACCAGAAGGTAAAATCGTAGAAGTTGTTGAAAGAAAAAGAATCGATTTTATTGGTTCTGTTCAGCTGGTAAAAGATTTCGCTTTTGTGGTACCCGATAACCCTAAAATTCACATGGATTTTTATGTGCCGGCCAATAAAATATTAGGCGCAAAAGAGGGTCAGAAAGTAATTGTACGGTTAGGCGATTGGCCTAAAAATTCAAAGAATCCTTTTGGTGAAATCATAGAAGTGTTGGGTGATGCAGGAAACAACGACGTAGAGATGCACGCCATTCTTTTTCAATATGGTTTGCCATACAAATTTCCTAAAGAGGTAGAAGATTTTGCCAATAAATTGCCTGATGTTATTACCGAAGAAGAAATTAAAAAACGTCGCGATTTTCGTAAAATCACTACGTTCACCATCGACCCTCATGACGCGAAAGATTTTGATGATGCGCTCTCTATTCAAAAATTAGAAAATGGAAATTGGGAAATAGGTGTGCACATTGCCGATGTATCGCACTATTTGCAACCTGGCACTTTGTTAGATCATGAGGCTTACGAAAGAGGAACTTCCGTTTATTTGGTGGACAGAACGGTTCCTATGCTTCCGGAGAAGCTCTCTAACGGCGTTTGTTCCTTGCGTCCGCACGAAGAGAAGTTGTGCTTCTCTTGCGTGTTCGAAATGGACGATAATGCTGCCGTGATTAGTCGCTGGATTGGCAGAACAGTAATTTATTCCGACAGACGTTTCACCTACGAAGAAGCACAAGTAGTGATAGAAACAGGGGAGGGCGATTTAAAAGACGAGATTTTAACCTTTGATAGATTGGCAAAAATTTTGCGTGCAGCGCGCATGAAAAACGGAGCGATTAGTTTCGATAAAGCCGAAGTGAAATTCAAGCTAGATGAAGCAGGAGCTCCTCTTAGTGTTTATTTTAAAGAATCGAAAGATGCCAATAAACTCATTGAAGAATTCATGTTGTTGGCCAATAAATATGTTGCGCTTTTCGCAGGAAAAGATAGCAAGCCTCCCAAGACTTTTGTTTACAGAATACACGATGTTCCTTCGTTAGAAAAATTTGGTGTGTTTGCCGATTTCGTGAAACAGTTTGGGTATGAATTGCGAGCGTCAACTCCTCAGCAGGTGGCCGGCCAGTTAAACAAAATGCTACAAGATTCTAAATTGAAAAATTATGGATCGATGCTCGAAACCCTTGCTGTTAGAACAATGGCGAAGGCCAAGTACTCTTGCGACAACATTGGTCACTACGGATTGGCTTTCGATTTTTACTCTCACTTTACTTCCCCTATTCGTCGCTATCCCGATGTAATGGTGCATCGCTTATTGCAAATGTATTTAGATGGAAATCCTTCTCAAGCTAAAAAATTGTACGATGAGCAATGCGAGCATTGCAGCGAGCGTGAAAAATTAGCGAGCGATGCCGAACGCGAATCGATAAAATACAAACAAGTAGAATATTTAAAAGCCCATTTAGGTGAAACTTTCGAGGCCACTATTTCGGGCTTAACCGAATGGGGTATCTACGCTGAAATTATAGAGAATAAGTGTGAAGGAATGATTTCTGCCCGCACTTTAATGGGCGATACTTTTGTTTTCGACCCCGATAATTACCGCTATGTAGGCCGCATTCATAAAAAGGTGTATCAGTTTGGCGACAAAGTAAAAATTAAAGTTACGGGTGCCAACTTGGTGAAAAAACAATTGGATTTTGTTTTGGTAGAAGAAGGTGATGAAGGGTTTGAGGAATGATGTTAAATAGATTTGACGTGTAGAACAATAGTTCCTTCGGGGCCCGTCAGCTGACGGGCCCCGAAGGAACTATTGTTCTGGCTGTAAAATCATAGCATTTTATTTGTCGAAGAAACACATCTTAATCGCCACCACCATCATGATAGCGCCGAATATTTTCTTTAGTGTTAGCTGATCTACAGAGAGCGCGTATTTAGATCCAAAATAGCCTCCCACAACAAAAGTGGCGGCTAAAATAAGTGCATATTTAATTTCAATATTTCCTTGCTGATAGTAGTTAATTACGCCTAAAATACCCACGGGCAATAGCATCATGGCTAAACTTGTTCCTTGCGCAGTGTGTTGGTCTAAGCCCAGTAAATACACCATTGCTGGTACCATCACAATACCACCGCCAATGCCCACTATTCCGCTTAGTAAGCCTGCTACTAAGCCAATTGCCAATAAAATTAAAATTGTTGCTGTGCTCATTTTACTAAGATAGAAAACATCTTGGTAGAGACAGATAGAATCTGTCTTAAAATAGAAAACTTCCATTGTGTTTTAACGGAATCAATTTTCCTAAGACAGATTCTACTTGTCGCTACTAAGATGCATATTTACTGCACCAATTTGATAGTTTGTGAGTTGTTGTCGAAAAAAAAAGTGAGAAGGCAAACTCCTTGTATCCCGCTAGAAATATCTACTGTTTGTTTAGCGCTGTTTATTGTGGTGCTTAAAATTTGTTTTCCATTGATGTCGTAAACCATTTTTTTCAATCAGAATGCTTTTATAGGACCAGAAATCGCCACGATATTGCCATTTACACTTTGAATTTGTTATGCCAATTCGCGTTTTGTGCACTTTACTCGTGGGAGATATTTAGGTGAAGTCCCTAATAAACGGGTGAAATCGAACATTTTAAAATACAGTTCTTGCCAAGTTTTAGGAGTAGGTGTAAGTTCTTGTTTTGCCTCGCTGTAAGCGCTAACTTTGAATGTTCAAAACTTCAAGCTATAAAATTGCAACCCAAAACTTATTTCTCCTAAATTAGGGCGCATGAAGAGGTGCATGAAAAGGCTATTTTTTTTTACATTTTACATCATTGGTTTAAGTTCTCTGTTGGCGCAACAAGAGGATGTTAAGTTTGGGCGCATCACCACTAAGGATGGTTTATCACACAATATCGTTACTTCTGTAATTCAAGACGGGCGAGGATTTATGTGGTTTGCAACGCAAGACGGACTCAATCGCTATGATGGATATAATTTCATTCGTTACAAGCCCAGTCCTTTTGATAGTGCATCGTTAACCAGCAACAGAATTACTGCCTTGGTGTATGACCCGCGCGGCTTAATTTGGGTGGGCACATCGGCCGGATTGAACATTTACAATATTGAAAACAACACCTTTGTGTCCTTGGCTTCATTGGCAGGCGAATCTCTTTCTGCGAGTAAATTATTTGTTCAAGCCCTATGCAGAGATAGTATTGGTTATGTTTGGGTAGGCACACGCGATGGCGGATTAACGCGCATTTCCATCAACAACAACAATTTGCAAAGCATACAAATAAAACATTTCAGCCACAACAACAAAAATGAAAATTCGCTGAGCTCAAGCAATATAACAGCTATAATGCAAGATGTTTCGGGTTACTTGTGGGTAGGAACAGATAATGGACTAAACCTTTACAATCCTCGCACAGAAAACATAAGCAGGGTGCTAAAGGGAACAAAATATGGAGAAAAATTATCGAACAATCACATCACCTCTCTTTGCGAAGATTTTAAAGGCGATGTTTGGGTAGGTACACTTAATGGTTTACAACGCCTAATGGTGAACGAAAGCGATTCCAAGAATTTAAAAATTAAAGCACAGTTGTTTTTTGCCAACACCAAAAAAAATGCTACTATTTCTAACAATGCCATTCGTTGTATTTTTGAAGACAACGACGGACTGTTATGGGTGGGTACCGAATCGGGATTGAATGTTGTTGATTTACATAACGTAAAAGACAGCACTTTCTATTTCAAAAAGTATTTTTCCGACCCGCTGAAAGACCATTCGTTGAGCCACAACTGCATTAACAAAATCACGCAAGATGAAGCGGGAATGAATTGGATTGCTACCGACCGAGGAATTAGCAAATACGATAAATTAAAACAAAGCTTACAGTATTTTTCTTTAGAACAATATTGGGACAACACCACGCATTCCATTAATGTGTGGGCATTTTGCGAAGACGACAAAAGTGTTTCATGGATAGGTACCGCGAAAGGTTTGTGTAGAATTGATAGAAAAAAACGCCGATTTTTTAAAGTAGAAAGTCCGGAAGTTGACGAAGTGTATTCTTTGTGTTTCGATGCCAAAGAAAGAGTATTGGTAGGAACCAATAGAGGAATTTTCGTAGCCACTAAAATCAACGATTCTATCTATACTTTAAAACCATTTGTACTACCTAATTTTAGCAAATTTACCGACCCTATTTATTCAATTTTATGCGACAGCAAAGGCAATATTTGGTTTGGTGGAAAAGAAGGAATGATGGTGTTAGATGCTTCAGAAAAGAAAGTCACCTATTACTCTTACAACGCAAATAATTTCAAAGGAATTGGCAAAGGCAGTGTGAACTGTATTTTTGAAGATGCCCAACACCAAATGTGGATGGGGATGAATGGTAGCGGATTGCACAAAGTGCTTAATCCCGAGAATATTCATCAACTTCAATTCTTAAAAATTACCCACGAAAAAAGTGTGGCGCACTCACTCAACAACGATGTTATTTTATGTATTGAAGAGCACCCACGTGGCTATTTGTGGTTGGGAACTTATGGTGGTGGTGTTAACCGCTACCATATCGAATCGGGCAAAACAACGCACTTTACCGAACAAGAAGGTTTGAGCAACAACGTAGTATATGGTATTCTAAAAGACAAAGCCAGCAAGCAATTGTGGGTAAGTACCAATAAAGGCTTATCGCGTTTCAACCCCTCAACAGGCAAATTCAGAACCTTCGCCGAAGAAGATGGTTTGCAAAGTAATGAATTCAACAAAGGAGCATTTTACCAATCGAAAAGTGGAGAATTTTTCTTTGGAGGAATCAACGGATTTAATGTTTTCTACCCTAGCGAAGTAAAACTAAATAAAGTACCTCCGCGCATTGCATTAATTGGTTTATTGCTTTCCAATAAATTGATGGAACCTGGCAATGGCTCACTCATCACCAAAGACGTAAGCGAATTAGAATTGATTGAGATTCCATATGTAGACAACGCTATTACCTTGCGATTTACAGGCATGCACTACACTTCTCCCGAGAACAACCGATACAAATATATGCTGGAAGGTTTTGTAGATGAGTGGCAAGATATAGGCAACAAACGCGAGGTAAGCTTCACTAATCTCGATCCTGGTATTTATGTTTTTAAGGTAAAAGCCATGAACAGCGATGGCGTAGAATCTGCACATGCTGCTACTTTAAAAATCATTATCAATCCGCCTTTTTGGATGACCTGGTGGTTTAGGGCTTTTGCTATCGCGATAATTTCAGCTATTGTTTTAGGTGCTTATTATTCGCGTGTAGCTATCATCAAAACACAAAAAAGAGTGTTGGAATACAAGGTGCAGCAAAGAACAGAAGAGGTGGTTCAAAAACGTGCTGAGATTGAAGAGCAAAAAGAAAAACTAGAGATTGAGAAAAACAAAACTGAGCAACTTTTATTAAATATTTTACCTGCTGAAACAGCTAAAGAATTACTTACTACGGGTAGAGCGGCACCGCGTCACTACAGAATGGTTACCGTTATGTTTGCCGATTTTAAGGGCTTTACGCAAATTGCAGAAAGACTAAGACCGGCTGAACTGGTAGCAGAATTAGATAAAGCATTTAACGCTTTTGATGATATTGCAGAGAAACACAACATCGAGAAAATTAAAACCAGTGGGGATGCTTATATGGCTGCAGGAGGGGTTCCTATTAGAAATAAAACCAATCCGGTTGACTGTATTTTAGCCGCCATGCGCATGCAGGCCTGCATGAAAGATGCGCAAATGCGTGCACCAGAAGATGCGCCCATTTGGGAGTTGAGAATTGGCTTACACACTGGAGAAATTATTGCTGGGGTGGTAGGTAAAAAGAAATTTGCTTACGACATTTGGGGCGATACAGTGAATACGGCAAGTCGAATGGAATCGGCATCTGTGCCGGGTTACATAAACATATCGGGAACCACGTACAACATGGTGAGCGACTATTTTGATTGCGAATACCGTGGTAAAATTCCTGTGAAAAACAAGGGTGATATCGACATGTATTTTGTTACTGGAATTAAGGCAGAATTATCGAAAGATAGACTCGGACAAATTCCAAATATTGCTTTCCAAGAGTTGCATCATTTCAATGTTTACAGCAAATTGAATTACAATAAAGTAAAACAATTTGTAATGGCTAAGTTGGAAAAAGAATTGCCCGAAAATCTTTATTATCATGGTCCGCACCACACCCGTGATGTGCTGCAAGCAGCCGAAAGAATTGGTAGAGCAGAAGGCCTTGACCCAGAGGAATTGATGTTGGTGAAAATGGCCTCTTTGCTGCACGATGCTGGTTTCTTAAATAAATACTGGAGCAACGAACTAGAAGGCGTAAAATTCGCCAAAGAAATATTGCCGGGTTATGGCTTCACCGATTCGCAAATCGACATCATTGAAGGCATGATTATCGCCACAAGAATTCCGCAGAATCCAACCAACCATTTAGAAGAGATCATTTGCGATGCCGATTTAGATTATCTGGGGCGCGAGGATTTCGAAAAAATTAGTACTACTCTACAACAAGAATTAATAGATTATGGAGGCATTAAAGGTGCCGAAGACTGGGATCCTATTCAGGTTAAGTTTTTGGGAGCGCACAAGTACTTTACCAAAACAGCCATTGCAACGCGTGATGAGCAGAAGCAATTGTATCTAGAAGAGATTAAACGCAGAATGTCTCAGAAATAATAGTAGGGGCGTGCCCTTGCGGCTGCCCATAATGTTTAACAAGTTGGGCGGCCGCAAGGGCACGCCCCTGTGGGAAACAAAAAGCCTCTGTTTGCATTTACAAACAGAGGCTTTTTTTATGGATTGCAGCACTATAACACATGACTGCTGTACATTGGATTCTTCTCGGTAAAGCCTTTAGAGGGATTTACGGTAAGCACAGGTATTTGGGCTTCGTTGGTAATCAGCGCCTCTTCATCTTGCTTGAACATTGGGTTCAAGCTTCTGTAGTTTAAATTGATAATAGCGATTAAATCGGCCTCTACACGTACCGCGTGATGAATACACTGCTTCGAAAAATCACCTTCTTCTTCACTAATTGCTACTTCTAAGGGCACATTTTGTTGGGTGAAATATTTTTTAGCGTAAGCCAAGTTGGCATCCATTGCTTTTTTATTGAAGGGATCGTTGTCCTTTGCCGCAAAAATATGCACGGTAGAGCCTAAATGTTTGGCCATGCTTGCGGTCATTTCCAATTTCAATTTGGTTTCGGCAGAAAGGTCGATAGGGAAGACGATATTTGAATATTTTTGAGGTACTTTTCTATCTTGCACAACGATGAACGGAATAGCAGAACCAGTGATAATTTTCATAGCGTAACTTCCTACCAAATGCTGAATACCGCGACGGCCATGCGTTCCCATGATAATCAATTGAACTTCCATGATCTCGGCAACAGATGGAACTTGTTTTAAAAAGTCGCCAGAAACTACTTTAGACTGAGCAGGAATGCCACTTGCGATGATTTCATCTACAATAGGTTTCAACTTTTTATGAGTTTCTTCCGCTTGAGCGTCTTTTTCTACAACGTGAAGAACGATGATTTCACCTTTCATTATTGCAGCAATCTTTTTAGCGTGCGAAATAGCTGTTAAGGCAACCGAAGAGAAGTCAGTTGGAATTAAGATTTTGTAGTTTGTTTCCATGCAATAAGGTTATATAAGCCCGTTGATTTAATTTTACAAAAATAGACAATAAATGTTTTGAAAGAGTCAAAATAGTAAAATTCTAATCGATTTTTTATCTTTAGCCACTTTAAGTGAAAAAAATAATTGCCATATTTTTACTTTCTGCTATCACGTTGCACACGTTTAGTAAGGTAATTCTCGTACTTAACTTTGCCATTAATCGAACAGAAATTGCCAATAAATACTGCGAAAACAAAGCAAAACCAAAATTGCATTGCGACGGTAAATGTCATCTTAAAAAGCAATTGAAAGAGGAAGACAAGAAAGAAGAAAAATCGGGTACTGGCGAATCCAAAGAAAAATACGAAAGCTATTTTTTTGTACAATTAAGCTATAGTTTTCCTATTCAAAACCCAACATTCAAAACCCAACATTCTTATTCTCCTAACCACTCTCACTCCCACTCTCACGCTGTATTTTCTCCGCCTAAATGCTAATTACTTTCGAGTAACTCTTAGTATTTATTTCAATTTATTTTAATGCAAAAAATTGTATTTGCGTTTTTGTTGTTGCTTGTCACTTCAAAAACATTTGCGCAAGATTCTATTGCGCAATGTAACAGTAATTGCTCGTGTGGCTATGAAAGGGCCCTACCAGCAGGTGTAATGTTTGGTCATACTCATGATAAAGGAGAATGGATGTTTTCTTACAGATACATGAATATGTATCAAAAGGACTTTAAATATGGCGTAAATGAAGTTGCTACTCATGATTTGCTGGAAGAGTACCCCAACGCCCATGAAAGCATGCTGATGAATATGCATATGCTTATGGCAATGTACGGACTCAGCGATAGATTTACCTTAATGGTGAATCAGAATTTTGCTAGTGATGTGATGGATGTTGCTTACTCGGGCAACGATGGCCATGCCAATCACCAACATGCTGCCACACATAGTTCTTTTGCGAATTATGCTTTAGGAGATGCAGAGGTACATGTGCTTTTTGCGCCCTTTAAAAGTAGCGTTCACGAATGGGTGTTGAATGCCGGAGTGTCTTTGCCGATTGGTGCATTGCCCAATACGAATGATTACAATATGCATTCGGGTGGTTCGGGCTCTTTGGAAATTTTGCCCGGATTCACCTACATCTTCTCACCAGGCAAATGGCAATGGGGTGTGCAGGCCAATGCACGATTCTTAGTGAACGACAACAGAAACAATTTCAGAATGGGCAATAGATACGCAGCCACCTCTTGGTGCTCTTACCAAATGTTGAGATATCTTAATGTGTCGTTACGTGCAGAATATGCACAAACCGAAGAAAGCAGTTTGCAAGATTTCACCCATTTACCTATAATCAGCATGGGCTTCATGGCCTACGGTTCGGCTTCGGTGAAGTTTAATGCGCTATTGGGCATCACTTGGCAACCATTTTCTGGTTTATTTAAGCAATGGCAGTTGGGTGTTGAAGGAGGTGCAACAGCGTACAGCTTTTACTCGGGCACACAAAACGCGCAAAAAATGCAATTGAATGCAAACCTCAATTATCTGTTTTAAGATGAAGGCTCTGCTTTACTTATTACCCTTCATGCTTGTTTCTTGCGATAAAGATTGTGTTGAAAAAAGCAATATCTCGTTCGCCAAAGAGATACAGCCCATGTTCACCCAAAGCTGTGCTGTATCGGGTTGTCATAGTGAGAACGATCAAGCATCGGCACTCGATTTAAGTGAAGGAAACGCTTATATATCTTTAAAACAGCAGGGATTAACCGACTCTCTGCAAGCAGAAAGAAGTATGCTTTATGTGCGCATGAACGATAAAAAAAATCCAATGCCTCCATCGGGAAAACTTAGCAAATGTGATATTATGCTGGTACTTCAATGGTTGAAGGAAGGCGCTAAAAACAATTAAATTAATTTTAGCGCATTTTAGTTTGAAATAATCGTTCAATTGTGTGTTCTTTTAAAAGATATTTTGGCACTTCTACCCACAGCAATTTATAAATTTTTCTTGCAGAACTCCAATTCAAGGGTTCTGCAAGTTAAAATATATTGCATTCATATTGAACTAGTTAGAAAAATGTAAAGTGTGTTGGAGTTCTGACAAATCTCGTAACAAAGGGGATTACGAAAAATGTCGGGACAATAATTTGACTTCTGCTTGAAATTCTATTAACTTAAGCAGTCGATGGAACTATCCACCGAAGAACAAGAAAACTGGGATAACTTTCAAGGGCACAACAATTCTGAATACAATAACTTGTTTAATAAGATAAAAGTTCTCGACCCCAACATCAATGAATCACACCTTCTATTGTGCTTCTATATAAGAATGGGGAAAAGCAATAAGGAAATGTCGGCACTACTTTCAGTACCACTAAGTACCATCGACAAGCGAAAATCTCGCTTGCGCCAAAAATTTGAAGTACCCGAAAACCAAACCGTGGTAGAATTCCTTCGAAGTTTATAATAGACATTTTATTGACTTTTCTTGCCAAAAAGCCGATTTACGCATAATGTCAGGGGGTACATTTGACACTTTAGTCTTAAATAGAGGGGATTTCGTCGTATATTTAGTTTGTAAGTAAACGCAATAACCCCTATCTTACTTAAGAGGGATTCTTTATAAACAACAACAGCCTTTTCGACTATGAAAACAAAACTTTTATCATTACTGCTATTGCTTCTCGGTGCGGGAATGTTTGCCCAACTTCCCTCCAACGTCTTGGTGGGTTACCACGAAAACTGGAACACGCTAAAACTATCGCAAATGAACTCCAATTACAACGTAATTTGTTTGGCATTTGCGCTTCCTTCTAGCGGTAATTCGTACAACATGCAGTACTCTTTGCCTGCAGGATACACCTCTATATCTCAAATGATTACAGATATTGATGCGCTTCACGCTCAAGGCAAAAAAGTGTTGTTGAGT
>Ga0208960_1000929_pt1 | contig 15960 bp, 14 predicted proteins | sample GreLakmeON33MSRF_FD_187703 | JGI IMG/M metagenome (GOLD analysis project Ga0208960, IMG submission 187703) | Freshwater lentic microbial communities from great Laurentian Lakes, MI, USA - Great Lakes metaG ON33MSRF (SPAdes) | ecosystem: Environmental > Aquatic > Freshwater > Lake | place: Great...
GCAACTCCAATGAAAGAATAAATTTTTGTGTATCCATTAATGCTGTGGGTGATTGCATGGCTTCAATCTCTTCATAACTTTTATCCAGATAAGTGTTCCGTTGATTGGTGTGGGTGTATTTGTTGATGTTTTCCTGATTGGTGTAATATTTTTTACTGCTGTTAGCACCAGCAACCCACTGCCAACTGCAAGCATTGCTTGCCCAATCGCCATCCAACAAATGATAATACATCCATTGGGCAGGATGATACCAATGTGATTTGGCAATATTACATACCAACGCGGCAGTGTACATTCTGCAGTGATTGTGCATATAACCGGTTTGGTATAATTGTTTGATAGCATTATCAATACCTTCAATTCCGGTTGTAGCGTTTATAATTGACGAAGAAATTTCATTATTAGCAATGGGCGTTTGTTCTTGCTTAATAGCTACATCTAAATTTTTTACCTGTGCCACTCTTTGAAAATAATCACGCCAGCATAATTCCTTTACAAAAGATTCTATCTGCGAAATTTTATACCCTTTTTTTAAAACACTTTCCAAGACTTGTTTAGTGCTGATAACACCTCTTGATATGTAGGGTGACAAATAGGTTACTGCACCATTTATATAGTTACGGCTGCTTCCATATTTTATCGGATCTATCTGATCCAGTTTTCCTAAAATCGTTTCAAAATCTGTTTCAAAATTCGAATTCATTTACCGCTTACTTATTTTATTTGAGGAAATGGATTTTTGCCTGCTGCATTTAAACCGTGCAATTTCAACGTTTCTTTTTTGTAAATGCTTTTTACTAATACCGCTATTTACTCTCTTTCGCCACAAGTTAAAACTGTTACGTTTTAATTCTCTTCTCATCAATGCAATCACTTCTGCTTCAGAAAAATTGAATTGCATTTTAATAGCTTCAAAAGGAGTTCTGTCTTCCCATGCCATTTCAATTATTCTATCAATATCTTTTTGCTCCATTTATAAATTATTCAAAGGATTTTTTTTCAATCAAAAAAAGTGCTGTTACTAAGATTGTCTTTTTTATTTTCATTTTTGTCCAGTTATTGTTGTCGTTTTCGGTTGTCGTTTCTTAAACTTACCCATAACATTTTCGGGCTTGGAGAAGGTGGCGATTTTCACCACCAACCTGCCGGTTGGCAGGTGTTAATGCGGTGAACCAAACTTTGATTAACCAACAGCCGCGGCTGATCTGCGGAGCACTGAACCGCCAATTTGCCAAATCTGTGTTATCGGATCGGCCTTCTTGTCGACCGAATGTTTTACGTTTCTTAAAAATAGTCGCTGTCAATTTTTAAATTTACTCAAAACCTATCCAATCAATCAACAATTTAAAATCTTCTTCTTGCTTGTTGGCAATTAAAAAACTCACTTGTTCAATGCTTTTAAAATTAAAATTCGGGATACTCAATTTACGCCCTCTAAACTGTGGGTAAAATTCACTTATTGGTAACTTGATATTTTCCCATTCTCCCGAAGTAGTAAATTGGTGTACGTACGACTCAGATTGCGAAATTTCGCCCTTCAAACGAAATTCATAGGCCTTGCTATCTCCTTTGACACGCAAAACAATAAACTTCTTTTCTTCCGCTAGTTTTATTGTTGTGTTCAATTGGATCGAGGCAAATCCTCCGTTGTTCGCCAATGAAACGTGACCCGAAAATTCTCCATGTCCTGCATCAGTAACAACCAAAGAACTTTTTGATATACCGCCCATCACACCATCGTTGACAATATACCACTCATTGACTTTCGTTTGAGTTGAAAATATATAAATCTCTTTCATGTTTGTATAACTGGATAAGCTAAGTGTTAGTAAAATGAGAAGGTATTTCATAAATTTTATTTATTCAAGGGATTAAATGCCCGCATTTTTTAGAGATGCAGTTATAGACTGGCATTTTTTCGTGTTACACTTTCACACCCATAACAAGTATGTCGTCTGTCTGTTCTGTCTCTTTCATGTAGTCCAATATGAACTTGTCTATTACTATTCCTTGCGCTTGTATTGTTAGGTTTTGCAATGTCAAAAGTAATTCTTTAAAACGTCTTTTAGAAAATTTCTTTTCTCTTTCGCCACCAAACTGATCTTGAAAACCATCACTAAATATATAAATATTTTCTCCTGTCTTTAAAGTGAAATAATGATTTGTAAAAGGTTTATTGTCCTCGCTGTTCCCTATGGATTGTTTGTCTGCTTTGGTTTCTATAAGTTCTTGATTGTAGATTAGCCATAATGGATTATTTGCACCTGCCCATTCTAACTTGTTTGTTTTGATGTTGAATGCACAAAGCGAAATATCCATTCCGTCTTTTATATCTTCTTCACTATTAAAAAAGTTTTCTTTTACTATTTCTGATGTCTTATTGAGTATTTCGGCTGGTTGTGTTAAACCAAACTCTCTTACTGCTCTGTTAAGTGCATTATAACAAACTACCGAAACCATTGCTCCTGGCACTCCGTGTCCTGTGCAATCACAAGCTGCAAATAAAACTAAATCATTAACCTTTTCCAACCAATAAAAATCTCCTGCAACTATGTCTTTTGGTTTATAAATTATAAATGAATTTTCTAAATATTGTTTTACTGTTTTCTGTGCAGGAAGAATAGCCGTTTGTATTCGTAAAGCATATTTTAAAGATTCAGTTATTTCGTTTTGTTTTTCTTCTAACAATTCTTTTTGCTTTGTAATGATATTTTTGGATTTTGTAAATTTATTTAAAACAAAAAATAAAATACAAAGTTGTAAAGTAGTTACCAATTGAATAGTACTTTTAAAATCCTCTTCAGAAACATTTAAAAATACTAGAAATAAAATTATGCCTAAAATTAATCCAACTGGAATCCCAACATAAATTAGTTGGAACCTTAGCTCATTCTTGACACGTCTTTTAAATGTATTCTTCCAAATTATTATTTTACTTTTTTCCATTATTTATGTTTAAATAACGTTTAATTTCTTATTAATACGTTTTGTTTATAAAGTTCGTTCTGGTTTCGTATGCTTACCCCTAACATTCAGGATTTATTCACGTTTCAATGGATTAAATCCATTGTTACACAAAGTTCCATCATTTTTAGGAAATCGCAAAACGAAAAAAACCTGAACGTTAGAGTAAAAGGGCTAAGGCAGACCGAAGGGCTATTGGAATGCAGAATTTTGCCCTATCGGTTGAGTGTCGCTGTAAAAAGTGTTTATCAATAAGTCAAAGATACATTTTGAAAATTTACAGAAATTTATTTCAATGTATTTTTAAAAATCATCAATTGCCATGACTCCCAAGTTGGCAATGTGCTAAAATCTGTGATTTTCTTTCTGTACACCGATTGGTTATAGAAGTGATTCAAAACAGCTCCACATGGATTAGCTAAACGGCTATTAGCACTGAACATAGCATTGGAGAGGTTTGTCAATAGCAGATCATTAAAGAAATTCAATCTTTTGAGTGCCTGCGCAGCATTCACTCTCGTCCTAAATTCATAAGAAACAGAAGTGTAAGCAACCAATTTTTCCATTGCATCACGATCTAAAGCCGCTTTTGCTTTTACCTCCAACCACTTAATTTCTACATTTCTTCCAGCAGTTCCAATTACTCCTTTAGTTAGTTCCAAATATTTAATTGTGTTTTGCGGATATTGAAAAGCAAGTTTGTCAAGTGCAGTCGCCACAACGTCATACGATCGGGAAGACAATAACTTTTCATATTCAACAAGCATATCACTTGAAATGATATTGGTATTATTTATGACTGATTTTTGCAAGTACACATCATTACTATTTATTGCAGCATTGATAATTTCTTTTGAATCAACATCATTAATTAATTGACGAATAACTTCACTTTTTAAAGCATGAAACTTTTCTTGACTGAATGATTTTTTTAAAGTTTCTCGTTTAAGTTCAAGTGCAAATAAATCCAAAGCAACCAATGCATCATATCGATCTAACATATTGGGAGCATCCAAAGCTTGATTTTTCAACCAATCAATTGATTTATCAAATTTCACATTTTTTAAAATTTCATTATTTGGATCAAACAATACAAAAGCAATTGGTTTGCCAGCCGTATTTGGAATATCTACAATTTGCTTTTTATCCATAATCCATTTTTGAATCGGATCAACTGTACCATCAGCATAGTGCACCTCAAACCAAATAGGCATTTTAAAGAGAGGCACCACATCTTTTTGTTGTTGTATTTGTTCCACAGTAAAACGAGTAACTCGAACACCAGCTACAGTTATTTCTTCAGCCTCAACATTATAAGAGGGTTCACCTCCATGGTAAACCCATTGTTCCCAAAACCAATGCAAATCCATTCCCGTTGTTTCTTCAAAAGAAGAAAGTAAATCCTCAGAAATCACATTTCCATAAGCGTGTTTATCGAGGTAATTCTTAACACCACGGTTGTAGGCCTCTTTACCACCGACCACATACTTCAACATATTCAAAACAAAAGATCCTTTCGGATAATGTCGGGCACTGCCAGCCTGTGAATGTGCAATTGGGAAATCATTATTTAAAGCTTCACTAAGAGCTGAATTTTGATCATTCCGTCGCTGCCAGTTAAAATGGTCTTCGCCATATACACTACGCTCAAAAAGTGCATCGTAGTAAGTTGCAAAACTTTCCTGTAACCAATGGTGTGCGTCACTCTTAGCGGTAATAAAATCGCCAAACCATTGGTGTGCTAGTTCGTGCGCATTGACACCGACATAACCACGATCGGAGTTACCGCGTTCATCAACGAAAAGAAAATCACCAAAAACAGTAGCAGTCACATTTTCCATAGCGCCATACATAAATTCCTGAACAGGAATTTGTGAATAGCTTGGCCAAGGATAATTGACACCAATTTCTTTTTCAAAAAAATCAATCATCTGCTCACTGTACTGATAAGTAACGGGAACACGATCTTTCCATTCAGGATAATAATATAAATGTAATGGCACACCTGATTTAGATTTTGTATCCAATATAGCATAGTCGCCAATCCCCAACATAATTAAGTAAGGAGCATAAGGTTTTAATAATTGGTAATGCCAGGTCTTTGTTCCATCCTTATTTAATTTTTCAGAAATTTTATTTCCATTAGAAAGAACTTTATAAGCTGCATCTATTACCACAATCATATCGGTGGTAATTTTATCGTTCATCTCATCGTAGCAAGGAATCCAATTTCTATTATCTATTCCTTGTCCTTGAGTCCAAATTTGCTTTCTAGAAATTCCTGCCGGATCATTCCAGCCAATAAAATAAAGACCTTTACGAGGAGAAGCTTCGTAAACAAGCGAAAGACTATCCAACTCATTTGGGTGCAACGTTTTGCCAGTAAAAATCCAAATTCCCTGCTTATCAGAAAGCGTCTTCACTACTTTTCCATTTAAGGTAGCAGATACTATTTTTATGCCGGGACCATCCAAATAGATTGAATCTACATTCTCCCGTAACGGTTTAAAGGTGTGAGTGACTTTTCCCTTTACAAGTCCGGCTTTACAATCAAAAGATACTTGCAAACGCATGTGAATAAAGTCAACATAATGTTCGCGTGGCGCCCAAGAAGCATCATCAATATAGGTTCGTTTCTCATCTTTATAATCTTGTTTGACAACAAATTGAGCAGTAGCAGAACTCGCAAAAGAAATAAAAACAATAATTCCGATTAATTTTTTCATAAACCTTTAAATAATTTGGAAGACAAGTTTAAGAAATTTTAAATATGAATTAAACATATTTAGGTAAATGGGAAATTAGGGGGGATGAATGTGTTAAAATGGGCTATAAATAAATGGACTTTTCCCTTTCCCTGAGGTTATAGTTACTTGCCATAACCTCACCATAAGCGCCTGCTGAGCGAATAGCGATCAAATCGCCTCGTTTTATTTCGGGCAAATCGAGTGCTTTTCCGAAACAATCGGATGATTCGCAAACTGGACCTACAACATCGTAACGCAAATTGCTTGCGAGTGGCGAGGGTGTAAGATTTTGGATTTTATGATAGGCCTGATAAAGAGCGGGACGAATTAATTCTGTCATACCTGCATCAAGAATAGCGAAGTTTGTATTGACACCTTTCTTAACGTACAACACGCGCGACATCAACGAACCACATTGTGCAACAAGCGCGCGACCTAATTCGAAATGAACTTGTTGTCCCGGCCTTACCGTTAAAAATTTAGAAAAAATATCGAAATAGGTTTTGAAATCAGGAATGAGATTATTGTCCACATCATAATAATCTATGCCTAATCCGCCACCTACATTAATAATCTGGAGATTAATTCTTCGACTCGCAAACCATTCCTGAATTTCATTGACACGTGTGCAAAGTGATTTAAAAACATTCATGTCCATAATTTGAGAGCCAATGTGAAAATGAATTCCGATGAGCTCAATTTGTGGAAACTTATTTAAACATTCTAGAACTTCTGGTAATTCATGAATGTTAATACCAAATTTATTCTCTTCCAGTCCGGTAGTAATGTAATGATGTGTATTGGCTTGCACATTTGGATTGATGCGTAATGCAACCCTTGCTTTTCGATTAAGGCCATTGGCAAGTTGTGCTAAAACTTCTAGCTCGGGTAAGGATTCGCAATTAAAACAAAAAATATCATTGGCTAATGCCAGAAGCATTTCAGCATCGGTCTTCCCTACCCCTGCAAAAACAATTTCAGCTGGCGCAAAACCAGTTTCCAAAGCCCTTTTAACCTCATTGCCACTGACACAATCGGCACCTAAATTGGAGTTTAAAATTCGACTAAGAATTTCGTGATTTGAATTTGCTTTTAAGGCATAATGGACATGAAAATTACTACTCTTTGAAGCAGCAGTGCAAGCAGCAAGCGTTTGATCGAGTAGACCGAGGTCGTACACATAAAACGGTGTTGGTTGATTTTGAAAGAGAGCTATTCGGTTTTGTGAGAACATTGAGTATTTATTTTTTCACCGCTAAGACGCAAAGGCGCGAAGCAAGGTTTACTATTTGTTTTTTCACCGCTAAGACGCAAAGGCGCGAAGCAAGGTTTACTAATTATTTTTTCACCGCTAAGACGCAATGGCGCGAAGCAAGGTTTACTATTTATTTTTTCACCGCTAAGACGCAATGGCGCGAAGCAAGGTTTACTATTTATTTTTTCACCGCTAAGACGCAATGGCGCGTAGCAAGGTTTACTATTTGTTTTTTCACCGCTAAGACACAATGGCGCGAAGCAAGGTTTACTAATTATTTTTTCACCAAAAGACGCAAAGGTGCGAAGTTTCATAAATTAAAAAGACCTTTATTGAGCGCTTGCAATGTTTCTTTTTTAAGTCCTGATTCAATTAAGATAGATACGTTATTTTCACTTCCACCATAGGAAATCATGCGAATTGGAATATTTTTTAAGGCGGCGAAAATTTTCTCAGCATAACCTTGTTTGGCTTGTTTAAAACTGCCTACAATACAAACAATGGTTTGATTTGAATCCACCTCAACAAGTCCAAAACTATTTAGTTCATTAACTATTTCGTTTAAATGTTTTGGATTATCAATGGTAACAGAAACAGCAACCTCCGATGTCGTAATCATATCGATAGGAGTTTTGTACCGTTCGAAAACCTCGAAAACAGAACGCAGAAAGCCAAAAGCTAATAACATTCTTCCAGATTTTATTTTGATGGCAGTAATTCCATCTTTTGCCGCCACTGCTGTAAACCGATCTTCCTTAGCATCTGCGCCAATCAAGGTTCCAACTGCGTCTGGCTGCATGGTATTGAGTAAACGCACTTTTACATTTCTTTTCTGTGCAGGAAGCACACAGGTAGGATGCAAAATTTTGGCTCCGAAATAAGCTAACTCCGCGGCTTCATCAAATGTCAATTCATGAATTGGAAATGTATGGTCCACAATTCGTGGATCGTTGTTATGCATGCCATCAATATCAGTCCAAATCTGAACCTCTTCAGCTTGTAATGCTGCACCAATTAATGTGCTGGTATAATCACTTCCGCCACGCTTCAAATTATCAATTTCGCCAAAAACATTTCTACAAATATATCCTTGTGTAATAAATAAATTTATTCCAGCATATTTCAAAAGTTCCGCTTGTAAATGTTTTTGGATGTACGCTAAATCGGGTTCCTCATTACCATCGATACGCATAAAATTTAGTGCAGGTAATAAAACCGATTGTACACCAATTTCTTCTAAATAATATTGAACAAGTGCAGTACTCAGTAATTCTCCCTGTGCAAGAATTGCCTTTTCTTCATTGGCTGTGAATAGGTCAATGGTGAAATTTCGCAAATATTCAAAATGCTCTTGTACCAATTCATTTCCTTTTTTCTTTCCCAAATCGGAACCGAAAAGTTCATCGACCACTGAATGGTAGTTATTTTCCAATGCTGCGATAAATTCGCGAGCAGCATCATTTTCCTTAGCGTAAAGCAGATTTGCTATTTCAATTAACTTATTTGTTGTTCCCGACATAGCAGAAAGGACAACAATTTTAGGCCGATCGGTAACGATCAGCTTGGTAAGTGATTGAATGCGTTCGGGACTGCCAACCGAAGTTCCTCCGAATTTTAAAACAAGCATATCTGAGCTAAATTGATCCTAAATTTACAACAATTAAAGCGAAGGTAATAATTACATGTTAGGAGAAGCAAGATTTATTGAAATTCAAAACTAAGTACCAATCGATAATTCGATTTCTTGAAAAATTGATAAATAATGTACAAAAGGATGTTAATAGGTTCTTGGCATTAGCAATCAAAAATCCGTTTAAACTCTTATTTTTGCGTCGCAGTATATTTATTATGAAATCACTATTTCTTAAAGAAATCCGCAGTTTTCTAAATTCCCTTATTGGGTACATCGTAATTATCGTCTTTTTGCTGGGGATCAGTCTTTTTATGTGGATCATTAAGGGAGAAAGTAATGTACTCGATAACGGGTATGCAACTATTGACACCTTATTTGCAATTGCACCATGGGTATTTCTATTTTTAATTCCAGCTATTACAATGCGATCATTTGCGGATGAAAAAAAAACGGGTACGATTGAATTGTTACTTACTCGTCCGCTCACTGATTTACAAATTATTATTGCAAAATACGCAGCAGGACTTGCACTTGTTTTATTTTCCTTGATTCCAACACTTGTATATTATTTCAGTGTTTACAAATTAGGAACACCACAGGGCAACATTGACGCAGGCGGAACATGGGGTTCGTATATCGGTTTGTTATTGCTTGGTTCTTCTTTTGTGTGCATCGGTGTTTTTTCTTCCTCGCTCACCGACAATCAAATTATCGCATTCATTAGTTCATTAGCAATGTGTTTTTTCTGTTACACTGGATTTGAACAAATTAGTTCTCTTTCATTATTTGGAAAAGCAGATACATTTATTGAAGCGCTCGGAATTAACCAACATTACAATTCACTTTCTCGTGGAGTAATTGATATAAGAGACGTAGTTTATTTTCTGGGATTCAACGCATTTTTTATTCTACTAACAAAAACTGTTTTAGAAAGCCGTAAATGGCAAAAATAGTATTGAGTAATACGCCAACTATTAATTAACAAAGAGCAAAATTTATGCATCAATTTAAAGAATTGAAAATCTGGCAAAAGGCGATTGACTTAACAGTTGATATATATAATCAATCCAAAAAATGACATATCAATTACAAGCAACGCTTAAATAAAAACGTTAACCAGTCGCAATACTACCATGAGTACAATAAATAAAAAACGATCTGATTTAATCAACCTCGCATTGGGGCTATTGATTATTGTTATCGTGAATGTACTTTCGCAATATGTAAATGCTCGCATTGACCTCACCTCTGAAAAGCGCTATACCCTTTCCGAAAGCACAGCGGAAATGCTCACAAAATTAAATGACCTCGTCTACTTCAAAGTGTATTTAGATGGAGAATTCCCACAAGGATCGGGTGACTACAAACGATTGCGCGATGAGACAAAAATTATGCTGGATGAATTTCGTGCTGTGGCGGGAGATAAAGTTCAGTATGAATTTATTGACCCTTACAGCAATCCAAATGTCAAAGAACAAACTAAATTTCAGAAACAACTTTTTGCAAAGGGCTTAATTCCGCAAATGGAAAATTTTACGGATGATAACGGATCGCAAGTTATGAAGCGACTTTTCCCATGGGCAATAGCCTCCTACCATGGTGTTGAGGTATTGGTTCCGTTGATGGGTTCAAGTACAGTAAAACCAAATGAGGTGCAATTGAATCATTCCGTAGAAGGTTTGGAATACGAAATTTCAAATGCGATGCGTAAATTACAAATGCACATCAAACCGAAAATTGGAATCACTATTGGCCATGGCGAATCTGACACCTTAGAACTGGCAGACCTTGTAAAAAGTTTGCGCGAATACTATACCGTTGAATACGTTTCATTCAATGGAAATCTAAATGCATTTAGAGACACGATGCAAAAATCAGATCAACTGTATAATAAATATACCGCAATCATCATTGACGGACCAGATTCAACTTTTACGCCGCAAGAATTATTTATTCTCGATCAATTTATTATGTATGGAGGAAAAGCATTATTTCTGATTGATCCCGTTTCCATAAATATGGATAGTTTAACACTACGCGGAATTACCTATGGTCTTCCACGACCAACAGGTATTGAAGAACTAACGTTTAGGTATGGAGCAAGAATAAATACAACACTGGTTGAAGACATCTACTGCGCTGATCTAGCCATTCCTATTGAAGGAGCAACAGCTCAATTTATGCCTATGCACTGGTACTACTCACCTACACTTCTACCAACAGAAAAGCATCCAATTGTTAAAAATCTTGATCGTATTAAATTTGATTTTATAAGTACTGTTGACACTGTTGAAACAACTGCCGCAATCCAAAAAACAATTCTTCTAAAAGCATCAGATAAATCAAGATTTCAACGCACACCGGTACGCATTAGTCTTCAAATGGCACAAATGGAGCGTGACCAAAGAAGTTTCAACAAGCCAAACCAATCTGTTGCAATTTTATTGGAAGGTCAATTTGAATCTTATTATAAAAATAAATTTTTACCTGATACTATCAAAAACAGCAAACTGATTGGATTTAAAGATAAAGGCCGGCAAACAAAAATTATTGTCGTAGGTGATGGAGATGTTGCGCGCAACCCTATTTACCAAGGAAATCCATTGCCACTTGGCTATGATTTAATGAACAGAATGAATAGAAATCAATATGCAAATAAAAATTTTCTACTCAACTGTATGAATTATTTATGTGACGACAACGGCTTGCTAAATGTTCGCTCACGAGTAGTAACTTTACGATTGTTAGACAGAGGAAAAATAAAAGATCACAGGTTAAAATGGCAAATTATAAATACACTTTTACCAATTTTAGTCATCATTGGATTTGGTTTTCTGAGCTTTTACCTGCGCAAAAGAAAATACAGTGCTTAAATTAAATTTCTTTATTTTAAATTTGAATAAGAATGAAGCGTAATACAATAACGTTAATTATTGCAATACTTATTGGGGGACTGACGCTTTGGTTGATCAGCAGACAGAGTTCAAGTTCAATTAGAGCTTCACTGCGCGACTTTGCTGTAAGTGATACAGGTGCAATAACCAAAATTTTTCTTATCGATAAGACAAACAAACAGGTTACGCTAACACGTGAAACGACCGGTAAATGGAAAGTAAATGGGAAATACGATGCGCGGCCAGATGGAATTAAAAATATTTTGGTAACTATTCACGATTTAAGTGTGCGAGAACCTGTTGGATTAAATGCAAAAGAAAATGTCATCAAAAAATTGGCCACAGGTTCTACCAAATGCGAAATTTATGCAGGAGCGAAACTCATTAAACAATATTATGTAGGCAATGAAACTGCAGATATGATGGGAACATACATGCTGCTTTCAGATATTTCGGACGTAGATGAAATTGTAAATTCCTCGGAACCATTTGTTATGGAAATCAAAGGATTTAATGGCTATTTGACATCTCGTTATTTTACGAATGCATCGGAATGGCGAGACAGAACTGCCTTTCACTATTTTGTACCTGAAATACATACAATTACTATTCAGCACAAAGACGATATTGAAAATTCATTTAAAATTATTCAGTCGGCAGGAAAAAATGTATTTAGTTTGCAAACAATTGCTGGAAAAAAAATTCCATTCGACACAATAGCAGTCAAGCAGTTTGTATCGTATTTCGGAAATATCGGATTTGAAAATTTTGCAGATAAGCTACCAAAGGAAAAGATTGATTCGATAATTCGCTCTGCACCAGCGCATGTTATTACAGTTACTGATGCAGCAAATCGAAAAACAGAATTGAAATTATTCTTAAAAAAGAATGAAGGGTCAAACCCAATTGATTCCACTGCAACAAAACCGCCTCCGTTTGATCCCGACAGAATGTATGCACAAATTAGTGGTACAGGCGATTTTGTAATTGTTCAATATTATGTTTTTGGAAAGTTATTGCAAACACCATCCTATTTTACATCCATCAAAAGACCAAAAGAATAATCCTCATTTATGTTAATCGCTAAAAATGAGCTATTCCCAATAGAAAATAAGAATAATACAAAAAGTACCTTTAAACACGAAAGTAAACGAAAACAAGACCTTTGGTAAATTGTTTAAAAGTTGTTCACTAATTAGATATACAGCATCAAAGAAGACCAACAAAAGGAATAATTTTGTACGTTAACAAACAAATTTTTACGAAATCCTATGAAATTTATTGTATCCAGTTCCTCTCTCCTAAAGCAAATTCAAATGTTAAGTGGCGTATTGAATTCTAACAATACATTACCTATTCTTGATAATTTTCTTTTTGAAGTAAATAAGGGATCGCTAACCATATCAGCATCAGATTTGGAAACAACAGTATCTACTCAATTAAATATTGAATCGAAAGATGCTGGAATAGTTGCAGTTCCTGCGAAGCTATTGATAGACACACTCAAAACTTTTCCTGAACAGCCATTGACATTTTCTATATCGGAAAAATTATTTGCTATTGAAATTTTATCTGATTATGGAAAATATAAAATTACTGGTCAGAATGGAAATGAGTTTCCCAAAGCACCTGTTGTAGATGGTGGTTCTTCTATCGATATCGATGCTTCTATATTGAATCGCGCAATTTCAAAAACATTATTTGCTGCTGGTAACGATGAACTTCGTCCTGTGATGTCTGGTGTGTTTATTCAGTTCTCGCCAGAAGGTGCAACATTTGTTGCAACAGATGCACACAAATTAGTTCGTTACCGTCGAAGTGATGTGAAATCAAAAGGAAATGCAGCGTTTATTTTACCACGCAAACCTTTAAATCTTTTAAAAAATATACTTGGTGGAATTGAAGGAATTGTACGCGTTGAATACAATGCTACCAATTCTCGCTTTTCATGGGGTATTGCTCCAGATGGAACAATTGGATCAACATTAATTTGTCGCCTCATTGATGGCAAATACCCAAACTACGAAGCAGTTATTCCAAAAAATAATCCGAACAAACTTACTGTTGATGCTGCTGCACTACTCGGAAGCATTCGCAGAGTATCCATTTATGCTAGTAAAACAACGCACCAAGTAAGACTAAAAATAACAGGTAGTGAACTAAATATTTCGGCCGAAGATATTGATTTCTCCAATGAAGCTAATGAGCGTTTAACTTGCTCCTACGTTGGAGAAGATATGGAAATTGGGTTTAACTCGAAATTTTTGGCGGAAATGCTTTCTAACATTGGCAGCGACGAGGCCCTGATTGAAATGTCAGCACCAAGTAGAGCTGGTATTCTTATTCCTTCGAATAACGGAAAAGATGGTGAAGACACATTGATGTTAGTTATGCCTGTTATGCTTAATAATGTATAAAGATTCCAATGTGATGTGGAAAGGAGTTGACTCGAAAGAGCAACTCTTTTTTTTTAATGTTCCACGAATAACATAAAAAATTATGGGAAAAAATGAACCGAAACCAGACTTCACAAAAAATTTAGTAAAAAGGTTCTTGGCCTCTATCCAACATGCGCTTAAAGGAATTAAAATTGGGCTTGTAAAAGAGTTGAACATGAAAATCCATCTTGTTGCAACAATAATTGTGATAGGAGCTGGTTTTATTTTAAAAATCTCAACTACAGAATGGATGATACTTGTTTTGTGTATTGGATTTGTTTTTTCTGCTGAGTTATTAAATACTGCCGTAGAATTAATAGCAGACTTTATTTCACCAGCACAACACCCTGATATTGGAAAAATAAAAGACATTGCTGCTGGGGCTGTATTAATTGCAGCAATCGTCTCAGTCATTGCAGGTATTCTAATCTTTTGGCCTTACCTGAAAATGTATTTTACTATTAGTGTTTATACCGAATAAGAATTTATTGGATTGGGCGATGCTAATAATTACCAATCGACAACATCACCAAGGTACAAGCATTCAGCACCTCGATTCCTTTTTCCTCGGCCATCTTTTCAAAAGTTTGATTTTCTGTACCTGGATTAAATATAATTCGTTTCGGCATTAACGAAAAAATAAAATCGTAATACTCCGGTTGATTTTTGGGTCCAATGTACAACGTTATGGTATCTACATTTTCAATTGGAGGAGTTCCAATTTGGATTTTCACTCCATTAATTTCACCTGCTTTCAGACCAATCGCTACCACTTCTTCCTCATGCTGTAACAATGACAAAACAGCGCGATTACTATATCGATCAGGATTTTCTGAAGCACCAAGAACTAATGTTTTTCGTTTCATTTTTCAATATAATCTAAATCCACACCAAAGGTATCACGCAAGTGGTATAAAGCCACAAAACCAATAGAGATAAAAATCCCCCCCGTAATAAGTGTTGACGTAATTTTATCATGAAAGCACAAAGTAACCATGCTCAATACAAATGAAATAAGTATCGTTGAGCCACGAACAAAATTTGGTGCGGTAGTCGTTGCGGTAGCCCTGATGTTTGTTCCAAACGATTCGGCTGCTGTACTCATAAAAACTGCCCAATAACCAGTAGCAACACCACCGAAAATAATAACAGCATAAAACATAAACACTGAAATTCCACCGAGTAAAAAATACAATGCAACGGCTAATGTTGTCCACACTAAATATATTCCCAGTGTTTTTTTTCTGCTTTTCAATAATTGAGATAGTAATCCCGATGTTAAGTCGCCACAAGTTATTCCCATGTAAGCAAACATAATGGCTTTGCCTCCGGTAATTGCTCCTTTAGGTAAGCCAAGTTCTACACTAAATTCGGGTGCAAAAAAGACCAGCGTTCCGATAAAATACCATACAGGCACAGTGACGAAAATAATACTTAAATATTTTTTTAATCGAATTCTGTTTTTAAAAATCAAAAAGAAATTACCTCTGGATACACTTTCATGTTTAATGCCAGTAAATAAGCCAGATTCATAAACACCAATACGAAGTAATAGCAAGCCAAATCCCATTGCGCCACCGATGTAATAAGAATGACGCCAATTATCAACTACCTCGGCCGTATAGCCAGCTACCACCGCACCAAAAACACCAACAGTAGCAACTATCATTGTTCCATAGCCACGTTTTTCTTTCGACATGGATTCACTCACAAGGGTAATTCCAGCACCTAATTCTCCGGCAAGACCGAATCCGGAAAAAAAGCGAAGAAAAGAATAGGCACCCGTTGTAGTAACCATACCATTCAAGATATTTGCAATAGAATAAAGAATAATAGAACCAAACAAAACAGAAAGTCGCCCTCTTTTATCGCCAATAATGCCCCAGATAATTCCACCAAGCAACATACCTGCCATTTGCCAGTTCAGCAATTGAGAACCGAACATCGGATTTAAATGTTCCAAGCATTGTTGAGAAAGATTTGGGTATTGATGGTGCAGTATATCGTAAAGCGATTCTGTTCGGAGCAC
>Ga0208960_1000931_pt1 | contig 15946 bp, 7 predicted proteins | sample GreLakmeON33MSRF_FD_187703 | JGI IMG/M metagenome (GOLD analysis project Ga0208960, IMG submission 187703) | Freshwater lentic microbial communities from great Laurentian Lakes, MI, USA - Great Lakes metaG ON33MSRF (SPAdes) | ecosystem: Environmental > Aquatic > Freshwater > Lake | place: Great...
ACACTGCGTGCCGCGGTGATGGTGGATTCCATGCTCATGCCCCAGTAGGTGGCGTTGATGATGAGCCGACGGAGGCCGGGATTTTCAAGGTCAGTGCCGCTGCCCATCGTGGATTGAAAGACGCGGGCGGTCTTGCCTTCACTGGTCTGCCAGTGCTTGAACCACGCGACGGGCAGTGGCTCCAACTTTGGATTCGGCGCATCATCCGGCTTCCGGCCCATGAGCGGCTGGCCCCAGACCAACGCGGTGCAGCCTGCTGGCAAACTCGTTCCCTCTTTGTAGGTCCGGTAAACATCGGAGTTGCCCCAGATGTCGCTCACGCCGATGAGGATTGGATGGTCCTTCTGCTCCGGAACAATTGTGCCGCGAGTGGAGTCCGCCTGCCAGCGACCGTGATGGCCCATGAAGGAGCCGCCCAGCACATCCTCGCCCCAGCGGACTTGCTTGCCGTTGATCTTGTAGGGCAGCGAGGCGTGGAAACCGTGGTTGGCCGTGCGCAGCGCGAGGAAGGGCTTGCCGGAATCAACATATTTCACGATGAGCTCTCGCTCGGACATCGGGAGCGTCAGCAGCCGGGCGAAGAAGATGACAAGGTCGGCCTTGGCGAGTTGCTCCAGCCCGGGGATGTGGTGCTCTTTGAGCGGCTGACCTTTCTCGGGGTAAACCGGCATCGTCGGATCCACCTCGCCCTTGTCGTTCACGGCGAACAGCACGGTGCAGTCAAAGCCGTGATGCGTGCTGAGAATCTTCGCCATCATCGGCATGGACTGCTCGCTGCGATATTCCTGATCAGCGGCGATGAGCACGATGCGTTTGCCTTTGCCGGGGCCGTCACCGCCGGGGTAGGTCAGCCACGGCTCGTTGTCAGCGGCTTGGGCGACGCCACAGGACAATGCGAGGGCGATGGAACAGGAGAGGAGATGAAGTGGTTTGGGCATGAGCGGGCTTGGAGTGGTGGCTTAGTTTTTCGGGATCTCGTTCACCGTGTAGTAGGCCTTGGTGTGCAGGAGACGCTGGCCGTCCGGGGCGGTGATTTTGGCGAGGTCGAAGTCGTGGATGTGATCTTCCGTGATCGTCTCCAGATAAACCATCGCCGAAAGTCCGTCGGCTGCGGGAACCGCCCGAGTCACACGCGCGGTCGTCTGGTCCACCTCGGGGCTGCCGTAAGCGCCGTGGTAGATATGGGTGTAGGTGGTGATGGTGTAGGCCTCGGCTTTGGCGGCAACCTGCTTGTCCACGGGCTTGGTGAAGGTGATGAGGAATCCGTCTTTCTTGATGTTGATCTCCTTGATCTCGAAGGGCACGACGCCGTTCCAGTCAATGCGCTGGAGGGCAAGCGGCTGCGGCCCGCGCACGGGCCACTGACGGCTCGTGGTGAATCCGCCGGCGATGAGTTGACCCTTCGGCGAGAACTCCACGTTCATGATTCCCGTGGCGAGCCCTTCGCGGAACGGATAACACGCGCCCTGCCACACGCCGTTCACCAGCTCCGTCGTCGCGCGCATGATGATGCTCTGCGTGTAGTCGCCGAGAAAAAGTTGGTTGTCGAACGGACCAAACTTGCCGCCGGTCTTGTTCAGCCGAAAGCCGGAAATCGAGCGGCCCATTTTGATATACGGAAACTTCACCGCGGGCGGCACCAGTTCCTTCACCCGTTTCTTTTCCACGCCCATGCGCGAATTGCTGTTGGGCTTGAGCTCGGGAGCTTTGATGCCGGGCGCGAAGGGATACCAGTTGTAGCTCGCGGGATGCCCGAGGAACGCGCCCTCCTTGAGATGCTTGAGCGAACAGCAGCCGTTCCACGGTCCCTGGCTCTCGATGGCAAACATCGCGCCTTGCGCATTGGCGCCCACGCCGCCCGGACTCCGCAACCCGCTGCACACGGGAATCATCTTACCGGCGGGCGTCACCTTCACCGCCCAACCGCGGAAGAGATTGTGGGACTCATACGAACCGCTCAGGCCAAGCGCCACCCAGATGTTGCCCCCGGCATCGGGCTTGGAACCGAAGGCGAACTCGTGACCCTCCGCGTAACCCCAGTTGCTGGTCAGCGTGTCGTAGCGGTCGGCCACGCCATCGCCATCGGTGTCGGAGATGCGGGTGACTTCGCCCCAACTGGTCGAGGTCATCGCGCCATCCCTCCACGCGAGCGAGAAGATTTCATCCTGACCACTGGCGAAGAGGTGATACTCCGGCACGGGCGGCGACTCGAACGCGCCCTTGATGAAATAGATGTCGCCCCGGCGAGTGCCCACGGCCAGCCGTCCGTCCGGCAGAATTTCCAGTCCGCCCGGGCGCATCGGGACGCCGGTCGGAATCGGGATGTTGACGATGGGATAGTATTTCGCCTCCTCCGCCGCGGTGCCCCACATGGCCCCGAGGTCTTCCTGGGCATGAAGGAATGGAGTGAGCGCCAGAGCCTGCAACAAGATTAATAGAGTAAGTGGTTTCATGCGATTAGTCCCTTGATCACCTGCCCGCCGAACTGGCTCAACTGCTTGAATCGTCCCGCGTGGTAGTAGGTGAGTTTGTTGTCGTCGAGGCCGAGGAGGCGCAGCAGCGTGACATGGAAATCGCGGACGTGCGCTTTGCCTTCGACCGCTGCCATACCCAGATCGTCCGTCGCGCCGAGTGTGGTGCCGGCTTTGCAACCGCCGCCGGCGAGCCAGATGGTCATCGCGTTCGGGTTGTGGTCGCGACCGTAGGCGGTGCCGCCGCGCACGCCGTTGTCGGGCGTGCGGCCAAACTCACCGCACCAGACGATGAGCGTGCTGTCGAGCAGGCCGCGCTGCTTGAGGTCGGCGATGAGGGCGGCGATGGGCTGGTCCACGCCGCGGACGAGATTACCGTGGGCGCGCTCGATGTAGTCGTGCGAGTCCCAAGTGCCGTTGTAGAGCTGGATGAAGCGCACGCCTTTCTCGACGAGCTTGCGAGCGAGCAGGCATTTGCGGCCGAACGAATCCGTCGCGTCCTTGCCGATGCCGTAACTCTCCTTCGTCTTCGCGTCTTCCTTGGAGAGGTCGAGCGTCTCGGGCACCTGCATCTGCATGCGGAAGGCGAGTTCGTAATTGTCCATGCGCGCGGCGAGTTCGTCGTGGCCGGGATGCTGTGCGGCGTGGGCGGTGTTGAGCTTCGCGAGCAGGTCGAGGTTTGCGCGCTGATGTTCGGGCGTGATGCCGGCGGGCGGCGTGAGGTCGAGGATGGGCGAACCTTTTGCGCGCAGCGGCGTGCCCTGGAAACTCGCGGGGAGATACCCATTGCCCCAGTTCGCCGCGCCGCCCTGCGGATACGAAATTTCTGGCAACACCATGAAGCCGGGCAAATCCTGGTTCACCGAGCCAAGTCCGTAATTCACCCATGCGCCGAGGCCCGGGTCGCCGCCGAAGCGGTTGCCGCAATTCATCTGATACATCGCGGTCGGGTGATTCACCGAGTCCACGTTGCAGCCGCGCCAGAAACAAATCTCGTCAGCGACGCGCGCGAGGTGCTCCCAATTCTCCGCCATGTCCGCGCCCGACTTGCCGGCCTTGCGGAACTTAAACGGACTTTTCACGTAGTAGCGCTTGCCGCTTTCCATCGCGGACTTCTGCTTCCCTTCGCGCACGAATTCCTTGAGGTGCTGCTTCTCCAACTCCGGCTTCGGGTCGAATGTGTCAATGTGCGACGGCCCGCCTTCCATCATGAGGAAGATACAGTTCTTCGCCTTCGCGGGAAAATGCCCGACTTTCGGCGCGAGCGGACTGACCTTTTCCGCCGCGCTCAAGTCGCGCGCCATCAACGCGGTGAATGCCACACTGCCAAGGCTCGTGCCCAGGCTGTAGATGAACTCGCGGCGCGTCGGCGCGTGAAAAGCGCGGGCACCGGCACAGGGGAAGAAGTTCTTAGTAAACATACGAAAACTCGTTGGCGTTGAAGAGCACGAGGCAGACGGCGGCCAGTGCGCGGGTGCGGGCATCGACGGCGGACGGCTGGAGGTCGGGGACGAACTCGGCGTAGGCTTCGAGCTTCTCGTTGAAGGTGAATCTTTCGCCGGTGTTTTCCTCCACGGCCTCACGCTTCACTTCGAGCGGCGGCTTCGGCGATTCGAGTTTCACGGATTTCTGCTTCGCCTCCATCGCGCGCCAATGGGCGAGGCAGGACTTGAATTCATCCGCGTTGGGCGTGCGACCGTAGGCGAGTTGGAAGCAGAGCGTGAGCGCGGCGTTGTCGGATTTCGTTTCCTTCACCGCGCGATTGGCGAGGGCGAGCGCGCGGTCGTAGCTGGCGCGACCGTTGAAGAGGCTGAAGACCTGGGGCGTGACGGTCGAGGCGGAGCGGTTCTCACACGAGAAGTCCGGCGCGGGATTGTTGAACACCTCGAGGAACGGATCGGGCAGCCCGCGAATCCGCAGCGCGTAAAGCGAGCGGCGATGACGCTGCTCGGGCTTTGGGTTCGGCGTCCACGCGTTGGCGAACGTGCCCATGACCTGGCGCGGCTGCAGCGCGGCTTCGAGATTAATCTCGGGCCGATTCGGAATGCCGCCGAGTGTGGGGTTCAGTTCGCCCGTCGCGGCGAGCATGGAGTCACGGAGTTCTTCCGCCGAGAGCCGGCGCGGTTTGAAGACGGCGTAGCTCGTGCCGCTCGGATCTTTCTCCCCGAGAAGTTTCCGGTCGGGAAAATTGGCGGAACGCCGATATGCCTCGGAACTCATGATGAGCCGGTGCATTGCCTTGAAGGACCACGGGCTCGCAGGCGTGCTGCCCGCGCTCCCCTCGACGAACGTCGCCGCGAGCCAGTCGAGCAGCTCGGGATGCGTGGGCTTTTTGCCCGTGCTGCCAAAATTATTCGGGTTGCCCGCGATGGGCTGGTCGAAATGCCAGAGCCAGAGGCGATTTACGATGGCGCGCGTGGTGAGTGGATTCTCCGCGCTCGCGACCCAATCGGCGAACGCCTTGCGCCTGCCTTCGATGGCGTCCGGAATTGGCGTCTTCTGCACGGAGCCAATCACGCTGAGCACGCCGGGCTTCACCTTTTGTCCCGTGCCGAACGGATCGCCGCCGGTGAGCACGCACGTCTCCTCGAGTTCGCCTTCGGTCATGCGATTGGCCGGCATCCGAATGGGAGTGTAGATCGTTTTGTATTGGCGCGTGCGCCCGCCATACACCGCGAGCGCAAAGGGTTCGTAGCGGTCGAGTTCCCACTTGAGGCGTTCGAGCCCCTTGCGCGCGACGCGCTCGTTGCCGTAGTCCTGCGGCGTGAAGCCCACGAGCTTGGGTGGGTATTGATCCTCGGGCACGCCTTGCTTAGCCATGGCCGTGCGCGCGTTGTCGAAGAGGCTGCCATACTCGCGCCGCTTGCGGTTGTGATCGGCGGGCGCCGAACTGCCGGCCTGCTCAATGGCTGCGTTCCATTTCGTCGCATCTAGGCCCTTTTCCCTGAACCAAGCCTCCGCGTTCTTCACAAGCTTCTCGTCGAGTTGCTTCAACATCCCGAGGTATTCAAGGTGGCGGGCCTCGAGGAACCTTTTCTCCTCAAAGCCGGCGGTGTTCTCGGTCGGTAGAAACGGCGCGGGCCGCTCCGCGAGTTGCGTCGTCGCGAAGACTGCCTGGAGCGAATAGTAATCACGCGTCGGCACGGGATCGAACTTGTGATCGTGGCAGCGCGCGCACTGGAGCGAGTGCGCGAGGAATGTTTCGCCCACGCTGTTTGCTACATCGTCGAGGAAACGCTGGCGCGCGATTTTCTCCACCTCCATGCCTGTCAGTTCCCACGGTCCCATCCGCAGAAAGCCCGTCGCGACGATCTTCTCGGAATCGTTTGCGTCAATCTCGTCACCAGCAATCTGCTCGCGGATGAACTGGTCGTAGGGTTTGTCGGCGTTGAACGCGCGCACGACGTAATCGCGATACCGCCAGGCGTTGCCGCGCTCGTAGTCGTTCGCGAAACCGCTTGAATCGGCGTAACGCACCACGTCGAGCCAATGCTGCGCCATGCGCTCGCCGTAGTGCGGCGACGCGAGCAGTCGCTCGACGACTTTCGCGAACGCCTTCTCGTCCGAATCCTTGTCCGCCACGAAGGCCGCGATTTCCTCCGGCTTCGGCGGCAAGCCGGTGAGATCAAACGTCGCGCGGCGGATGAGCGTGGTGCGGTCGGCAAGCTGCGCGGGCTGCAGACCAGCGGGCATCTTCGCATTGAGGAAAGCGTCGATGGGATTTGCGGTTTGAGCTTTGAGCTTTGAGCTTTCGGGCACGACAGGCTTCTTCAACGGTTGATACGCCCACAACCCCTCCGGCTTGTATTTGCGGTTCGTCCACTCGGCGCCGAGACCGCCGCTGGTCTTCACCACCACACCGTCCTCCGCCGACCACTTGTCCGCATTGGACTTGGTGAGCTCCTTCACGCGCGCCTCGTCGGGCCACGCCGCGCGGCCGGCGATCCATTGTTTGATCCAGCCGATTTGTTCCGTGGTGAGTTTGTCCGCCTCCTTCGGCGGCATTGGAGTCCAATTGTCGTCCGCGTGCAGGCGCGTGACGGCGAGATAGAGCGGACTTGCATCAGGCTTGCCGGCGACGACGGAGGGCTTCTCACTCTCGCCACCCTTGAGCAGGCCCGCGCGCGTGCGCATATCGAAGCCACCCTTGATTTTCTTCTCGTCGTTGCCGTGGCACGCGAGGCACTTCTCGTGGAACAGCGGCGACACGCGCCGGACGAACAGCAGTTCGGCGTTTTCGTCGTTCGCTTGAAGAACGCAGGTCGTGGCGAGCAGCAGACCGATGATTTTTTTTGGGATGAACCTCATGGTCAGTTCGCGCATTCTTCAACCAGATCTACTTCCCCGCCATCCCGAGCTGGTCGAAGAGAAACGCGAAGACGTCGGCTTTCTGCGCGATTCGCTCCGTGAGGGCGGTTCCCATTCCGTGGCCGGACGCCGAACTCAGCCGGACGAGAATCGGGTGCCCGGAGGCGGTGGCTGCTTGCAGACGCGCGGTCATCCGGCGGGAGTTCGCGGGGTTGACGCGGCCATCGGTTTCGCCGGCGAGGAAGAAGGCGGCGGGGTATTTCGTGCCGTCGTTGACGTTGTGAAAAGGCGAGTAGGCGTGGAGCGCGCGAAACTGTGCGGGGTCTTTGACCGTGCCGAATTCAGTGACATTGAAGGCTCCGTTTGGGTCGAGTTCCACGCGCAGCATGTCGTAGATGCCAACGTGCGCGACCACGGCGCGGGCGAGTCCGGGATTCTGCGTGAGGAACGCGCCCATGAGCAGGCCGCCGTTGCTGCCGCCTTCGACGGCGAGTTTGTCGGGACGCGTGTAGCCGCGCGTGACGAGATGCTTCGCGCAGGCGGCGAAGTCATCGAACACGTTTTGCTTCTTGGTGAGGTTGCCCGCGAGGTGCCAATCCTCGCCGTATTCGCCGCCGCCGCGAATGTTGGCGATGACGTAGATGCCGCCCCGGTCGAACCACAGGCGCTGCTCGAAATTGAACCCCGGCCTCATGCTGTGGCCGTAGCCGCCGTAGGCGTAGAGCAGCGCGGGGTTGTTGCCATCGAGCTGGGTGCCTTTGCGGCGCAGGATGTTGACGGGAACTTTCGTGCCGTCCTTGCTGACCGCGAACTCGCGCACGGCCTCAATGTCGCTCAAGTCCACGGGCGAGGTGTTGAAGAGCGCGGTCTTCTTCGTGGTCCCGACGGCGGGGTCGTAGAGCATCCAAGCGGCGGGCGCGACGTAGCTGGTTTGGCGAAACAGGACTTGGCCATCCACAGCGATAAGCCCGCCCACGCCGGAGGCTTCGGGCAGCGGCAGGATGCGCGCGTCCTTTCCATCCAGCGTGAACTGCCGGATGCGTGACGGCCCACCGAGGAGGTCGGAAACGAAAAGGAACTTCGCGGTGAGCGTGAGGCCCTCGATGACAGCGTCGCTCTCGGGCACGAGCACTGCGGCGTCGCGCAAGTGACCGGCGATGGGGAGGCGCAGGACTTTGCCGCGCGGGGCGTTCTTCACCGAGCGGAGAAAGAGCGCCGCGCCATCGTGACTGAACTCCACTTCCTTGATGCCGTCTTCGTGCCGCGTGATTTGCCGCCACGCCGCTCCGGCCTTCGTCTCGCGGACGTGGTGGGCGAACTCGCCGCCGTCGCCATTGGCCACCGTCGCCAGCAGCCACCCGCCATCATGCGAAGTCGCCAGATGAATCTCCGCGATGCGCGGAAAATCGCGGCCGGCGGAGTAGGTATCTTTGCTCTCCGGTGTCCCGAGTTGGTGGAAATAAATCTGCTGGAAGAAGTTCAAGTCGGCCTCGGGTCGCTCACCTTTGTGTGGATAGCGGGTGTAGAAAACCGCTGTGCTGTCGGGCGTCCACGCCGCGCTGCCGCCGCCGGTGGGGTATTGCACGCGGGCGATGCGGTCGGGCAAACGCTCGCCGCTTTCGGTGCGGTAGAAATGGAGCGTGCCTTCCTCGCTGCCGTGTTCGGAAAGGCAGACGGCGATCAGTTTCCCATCGGGCGACGGCACGAACCAATCCATCGCGACCTGACCCTTCGGCTCAATCTCGTTCGGGTCGAGCACGACTTTCTCCGACGCCAGATCATTTGCCGAAGCGAGCGTGACGAGCAACCGCTGCTGCTTCGGCGGCTGAAACTTCAGCGCAAACAACCGTCCCGGGCGCGACACGAGTCCGCTGTGGGATGGCGTATCTTTCGCGTAGAGGGCAGTGAGCTTTGCCTCGATGCCCGCGCGGTCACGCCGCGCATCCAGCCAAGCGCGCGAGTGTTTGTTCTGCGCCGCAGTCCACGCCTTCACCGCCGGCGAACCGGTTTCCTCCAGCCAGCGGTAATCGTCCACGACTTTCACGCCGTGATACTCATCGGTGACTCGTTTCTTCTCGGTGGGCGGAACGGCGGCGGCGAGGGTCATGGTGAGGGTGAGGGTGAGTGAAGTGACAAGCAGCAGCCGCAAGGCAATGCGGCGGCAGAGAATGGCGAGTAAGCCGCGCAACATCGGAAAGGCCGCGCGCTGCGGAGGCGGGGAAATCCGGCAGTTTACCATTGGTATTCCAAGGTGAGAGTGGAGCGCCCTTTGGGCAGTGTCAGCCGGATCAACACCTCGCCCGCATCGCCTTCGCGGACGATGCCCTTGTGCTCGCTGGTGATGCGCAGTTGCAGTGGCGCGATGCTGAAACTCCGGTCGGATTGCATGGTGACGCCTTTGCCAGCAGCGGCGCGAAAGTAGAAGGGCGTCTGCTCCGTGGGCGTTTCGAAACGAAGCGTCCGCTTGAAGTAAGCTTTGCCCTGCTTGTCGCGCGCGTCCTCGAAGTAGTCCTGCACGGCGATGTCACCGTAGTGGTAGAGGAACGTCGGCCTGCGCGCGGCATCCAGTTGGTAGCCGCGGAACTGGTAGCCGTGATCCTGCGGGAACGCGTAGCTGGTCTTGCCCTTGTAAGGCCAGTTCTCCTCCAGTGACTTCAAGCGATGAAACGGGATGCCCGGCGGGAACGCGATTTGATCGGTGCCACGCGGGCGGAAGGAGCCGAGGTCAACGTTGGCGAACTCGCCTTTCCAGAGCTGGCGCAACGCCATTTCTTCCGAATCGAATGCGAGGCTGATGCGCTCGGGATAGCCCACGCCGATGCCGCGATAGCCAATGGAACTGCGTCCGCGGCAGACCTCCGTCACATCGCCCACGCGCAGCTCGTTCGATTCGCGGGATAATCCCGCCGGCTTCTTCACCCGAGCGCCGTCCTCCAGATAGACCCACAGGGATTCGATCTGCTTCGCGGCGTCGCCACCGAGCAGGTTCGGTCGGAGCGACTGACCGTCCGCCCAGTAGCTGGGCATGATCACCGAAGGGTGAAAACGAGCCGGCTGCCGCAGGTAGAGGTGGAACCAGTTCTTCTTGAGCCGCTCGGTCACATGGACGAGATCCAGCGCGCTCATCTCGCCCGACTTCTGGCCGTTGAATTCATGACAGACGATGCAACTGAGTCCGGTGAGGCCAATCAGCTCATGACCAGCGGCCTTGAACTCCTGAAGGTTCGCAACTTTGGGGATGGGCGTCGTCTCCAGCGCATCCACCTTGCCGAACAACTCCACGAGATGCCCGACTTGCGCGTCGCCAAACTGCGGCATCGCGGCATCCACGTAGCCGCGCTGGCGCTTCCCGCGCAGCAGCACTTCGGCGATCCAATCGGGTTGCAGCTTCGCGCCGACGTGCGTCAGCGGCGGAGGCAGGCGGCCCTGATCGCCCAAGCCGGGCTGCGCTCCGGTGAAGAGCGCATTGCGCTCCGGGGCGATGCCGCCGAGGCCGGTGCGCTCGTGACAGGCGATGCAATTGAACGTGGCGAGGGTCTTGTTGACCTGCTGCTGGTCGTTGAGTTGCGGCTGTTCCGCGCGGGGCAACGCCTTGGTAATCCACGCACGCTGTTCCGCGCTCAAGTCAAAGCGCGGCCAAGGACCAGCGGCCTCGCTCAAGCATCCGCGACTCGGGTTGAGCTTGGCAAAAGCGGGGCTCGGCTTGGCCGGCGCCCGCAGATCGTCGTGGCAATTCGCGCAACCGAATTTGCTGAAGTGTTCCCGTCCACGCGCCGCGAGACCAGCGTCCACTTTGAGCGGCTCGAAAGCGGGAATGGATTCGTTGGAAATGGAGAGCAGCGACGACGGAATGGGGCCGCGCGGAAACTCTGGCCCCGACATCTCGCACGAGAATTTCGCCTCACGCCCGGTGTGGAAATAGATGAGCTGAAGCTTGTGCCAACCCGCCGCCAGTTCCGCCGCACCGTCCAGTTGCTTCACGCCGCGCCGGTCGCTGGGCTCCTGCTGGATGATTTGCTTGCCGTCCACCGTCAGCGAACCGCCGTTCATCTTCAGATAGAAAGTGTAGCGCCCCGGGTTCGCGAGGTTCAGCCAGCCGTCGTATTTGATCGCCGTGTGCTGCTGCGGCTTGCCCAAGCTCTCCAAGTCAAAATCCTTCACGTGCCCGGCGCGCTCCGCCTTCACCTTGTCGCTGGCGAGCCCTTCCCACACGTCGCCGCGATACAGCGTGTAGCCGAGGGTCCCAGGCACGCGGGTCTCTTGCAGCAAGTAATGGGCGATGCGGTCCATGTCCTGACCCGACAGGCGCATGTCCGGCATGCGTCCCGAAGGCCGACTCGCGTGCGGCTGGCGCAGGAAATTCACCAAGCTCTTGAAACTGTATTTCTTCTCCAACGCTCCGAGCGGCGCGGAAGTCTTGGCGAGCAACTCGGCTCCCTTTTCATCGCGGGGCGAATGACACGCCGCGCAACCCCGTGAATGGAACAGGCGCTTCCCATGTTCTGCTGCGACTGCATCGGGCGGCTGCGGAGCGAAATCACTTTTCTTCAGCGACAACAAAAAGTGCGTCAGCGCTGTGGCTGTCTGCTGTTTTTCCTCTGCGCCAAAATGCGACAACACATCCGGCATCGTCGTGCCGGGCTTGGTTCCATGCGGCTCGCGGATGAACGACTCAAGGTAACTTGGGTTCACCCGAGCGCCGACCTCGGAAAGTCGCGGCGCTTTCTTCGATCGCGCCGCCAGCGACGCGTCGCCCGTGTGGCAGGCGATGCAATTCAGTTCCTCGATCAGCACCAGTCCCTTCAGCTCGGGATCCAGTTTGCTGGCGGTCAGCCCAGGAACACTCACCTCGGCGAACACCGCCGGGCCTGTGCTGAGTAGCGCTATGGCTCCGATGGCGAACCACCAGCGGAGCGTCAACGCGCCGTGAAACTGTCTCCTACCCACCATTGCTCGGCTGCATGGCTTCAGGGGCGTCGGTGATGGTTGGATTTGCATCGGGTTCAACGGCGGCGATTCTGAACTGCGCAAGCTTTGTCGCAACTGGTTTCCTTGGATCGATGGCAGCAGCAGGGGCGAAAATGTGCAAGGGATTCTTCATGCCGACGTGAGGTCGCAGTCCGTGCTTCCCACCGGTCAATGCGGCAAGCCCTCCAGGTCTTTCGGCAGGTTCGGTTCATCCTTGGCGTGTTCGGCTTCCAGCAGCTTCATGAGTTCGGCGAGCTTCCCCGGCTCGGTCTTGGCGAGGTCGATCTGCTCGAACGGGTCCGCAGCGAGGTGGTAAAGCTCGGGGTTGCCTTTGTTGCCCGCGATGAGCTTCCAGCCGTTGTAACGCAGACTGCGCTGGCCGGGCTTCGCGATGTAGATGGTGCGGGGCGTGGCATTGGTCGTGGCCCCCGCGAGCGCGGCCCACTGGCTGATGCCGTCCCATTTCAGATGGGGTGCGGGCTGGTAGCCCACCAGCGTGGCGATGGTCGGCAGCCAATCCACGCAGTGCATGGGCGTGGTGAACTTCTGCGGCTGGAGTGTGCCGGGCCAGTTCGCCCACGCGCAGACGCGGGTGCCGCCTTCGTAGAGCGTGGCCTTCTGACCCCGGAGCGGGTCGTTTTCGCTGTTGAGCGGAGAGTCCGGCACCTTGCCGACGTAGGCGTTTTTCAGTGACTCGATGCCGCCGTTGTCGCTGGTGAAGATGACGAGCGTGTTCTCCCGTTGGCCCGTTCGTTCGAGCGCGGCGACGAGTTGGCCGACCTTCGCGTCGAGCTGGGAAACCATCGCCGACAGGCGCAGCCGCGAGTCCTGCTTGGCCGGGTCCGCGTGGAATTTCACTCCGTCATAGAGCCGCTTGAACTCCTCCGGCGCATCCACGGGCGTGTGGACGGCGTGAAAGGGCACATAGACAAACCAAGGTCCCTGCTTGGCCTCAATGCGCCGCACGGCCTCGGCGGCGACGAGTTCCGTGGCGTTGCCCTCCTCGTGGAAAAGTTTCCCGTCGCGATGCCAGGTGTCCTCGTAGGGATTGCCCTTGCGATACTTGTGCGTCCACGGGTCCGCCGCGCCCGTGAGCGTGCCGTAACTGGTGTCGAAGCCATACGCATTCGGAATCCACTCGGGCCGCGCGCCGAGATGCCACTTCCCGGATTGATGCGTGTGGTAGCCCAGTGATTTCAGGGCGGAGGCGAGCGTCACCGTGCCCAGAGGCAGCGCGCGCAGATTGCTCGGCGAGAGCGCGTGGGGCCCGAAGCGGCCCGGATACCGCCCGCTCATCAACGCGGTGCGCGTGGGCGTGCAGACCGGCTGCACGTAATGCTGGTCCAGCTCGACGCCCGTCTTGACGAGTCGGTCCATGACCGGGGTCTTCCCAAACCCGCCGTGCCAGCCCACATCACTCCAGCCGAGGTCGTCCGCGACAATGAGGAGAATGTTGGGTTGCTTGGCCGCCGCCTCGGCGGAGGGCAGCGCGGCGAGCGGAGCCAGCAGGAGCGCGGTGAGGAGGAAATGGTGTTTGAGGAGTAGCATCACGGTGGCCGGAGTTTGGTTCGCGGCGGGGATGGCTCCAGCTATTTCTGCTTCCGTGCTTTCCCCTCACCAGCTCCGGGCTTGGGTGGGGTCCACTCGGCAGGCTTGGGGTTGGCGATTTTCAGGGTGGCGGGGTCGCCGCTGCGTTGCATTTCCCTTTCGAGCAAGGCGGTGAGTTCCGAGACCTTTGCGGCGTGTCCGGGCTGGTCGGCGAGGTTGGCCAGTTCGTGGGGGTCGGCCTGCAAGTCGAAGAGCTGCGTGCGGTCCACTTGCGGGTAGCGGATGAGCTTCCAGCGGCCATTGGTGTAGGCGCGCTGGACGTTCTTGTAGGCCAACATCAACTGGCTGCGCGCGGGGGTCGCGGGGTTCATGAGGGTGGCGGTGAAGGGGATGCCTTGGCTGCTCTTCGGGCCGCTGACGCCGCAGAGTTGGCCGAGCGTGGGGAGCACGTCGAAGAGGTAACACAGGGCGTCGGTGCGCTGGCCTGCCGCGATGCCGGGGCCGCTGATGAGGAGGGGCACGCGCATGGAGTGCTCATAGACGTTCTGCTTGCCGATGAGGCCGTGGCTGCCGCGCGCGACCCCGCTGTCGGCGGCGAAGACGACGAGGGTGTTCTTCGCGAAGGGCGAGGCGTCTAGCGCGGCGAGCACGCGGCCAATCTGCGCGTCGAGAAAGGAGACGTAGCGGTAGTAATCGGCGAGCATCGCGCGAACTTTCTCGGGCGGGCGGGGCCAGCGCAGGAGTTGCTCGTCGCGGATGGTCATCTCGCCGTTGTCCCACGGGTGCTGGGGCAGAAAGTTGGGCGGGAGCGGAATCTGGTCGGCGGCGTAATGAATCGGAAATTCGTCCGGGACGATGTGCGGGTCGTGGGGGCCATCGAAGGGCAGGTAGGCGAAGAACGGGCCGTCCTTGTGTTCCTGGAGGAAGCGGATGGTTTCGTCCGCGAAGACCTGGCAGGCGTGGTGGGGCGTGGGCTTGGCTTCCCCGACTTTGCCGTCCACCACGTTGCGGAGCTTGGCCTGCATGGGGTTCGTCATGCCGCCGGTGAACATGGAGCGGGCGTGCTGGAAGCTGCGCGCGAGGGAGGCATCGCCGTTGTGCCACTTGCCGCTGACGAAGGTGGTGTAGCCCGCCTGGCCGAAGGCTTCCGGCCACGTCGAGTCGCGCATCAGCTTCTCATCAATGTGGAAGAGGTTCCGCCCGGAGAGGAGCATGGCGCGCGAGGGCACGCAGGTCGCGCCGTTCAAGCCGCCTTGCATATAGGCGCGGTTGAAGGCTACGCCGCTGCGCACGAGGCGGTCGAGGTGCGGCGTCTTGATGGCCGGGTTGCCCAGCGCGGCGATGGTGTCCGCGCGCTGGTCGTCGGCGAAGATGAAGAGGATATTGGGCCGGGCGGGAGCAGTATCGGCGGCTGGGAGTGTGCCCAGCGGTGCGAGCAGCAGGGCGGTGAGGAGGGCCAGGGTGGGGTTCATCGAGAGGGAGTGGGCTTGGGGTTGAGTTTCTCCTGCTCCAACGATTTGCGAATCGCGTCGTTGAAATTCTTTTGGAACTCCTCCGGCCGCAGCGCGGCATCGGCGGTCTGCTGGCGGGCGTATGCCCCGCCTTCCCAGTGCAGGTTGCGGAATTCCCTGGGGCCTCGCCACGGCGGGCCGTCGGCTTTCACCTTCTGGCCGGCTCGGACGGTCGTGCCGCTGGGGCTGAGGCTGAACTCGGTGACGGACTGCCAGTTGGCGAGCGGGGCGGTCACCTTCGGGTCGGTGGCAACGAGTTCGTTCAGACTGACGGACACGGTCTGCCAGTCGGGGGAGCCTTTCAGCGCTTTGACCGCGGTGTAGTCCACGGCGGGCTTGCCGGGAATCATGGCCCCCCAAGCATTGCAGTTGAAGGTGAGCACGAGTTGGTTGTCGGTCTGGCACTTGATTTCAAAGTGCAGCGTCGCCCCGTCCGGGCCGCGCCATTTGGGGTCTTTCAACTTCCGAGTCGTGGCCGTCCACAAGGGCGGATGTCCCCAGTTCAGGCGATACCAGTCGTGCCAGCCGCGCGTGCCGTCGTCGATTTGCCGGTCGGGTTTGTCTGTGGCCTTCACCTTGGCGGCCTGCAACTGCGCCGGTCCGGCCGAGAGGACACGGGAGCTGATGGCAAAGGTGTCGCTGTTTTCCTGCCCCGCCTGCTGCGGTCCGGTCCGGTATTGCGCTGGAGTTTCATAAACGACATTCGCGTAGGCGAAGATCGGCTGATCGAGATTCATCACCGGACACTGCGCCTTCCATTGCCGGCCGATTTTCAGCGCCTTGGCATCGCGCCAGAAACGGGTCAGCGCGTGCGGATCGAGCGAGTAGTAAATGTCCACGCGCCGGATGGGGTGAGAGTCGTCCGGCGTGACGGTGAGCTGCGGCAGGTCGTCGTCGGTCTTCAGATCCAGCACCGTCGCTGGTGTTCGCGGCATCCTGAAGGCCGCACCCTTCAAGTGCTCCTCAAACCACAGATACTCGGTGAGGGCGTGCTCGCCCGTGTGACGGTGGTTCAGGTGCGGGGCGATGCTGAAGCGCGTGCGGGCATCGGGCAGGTTGCGCCAGTTCCAAGCCATGTTGTCGAGGTGCCCGTGGAAGTCATTGGTGGGCGAGAGCCAGAGAATCGGGCAGGTGATGAGC
>Ga0208960_1000932_pt1 | contig 15937 bp, 34 predicted proteins | sample GreLakmeON33MSRF_FD_187703 | JGI IMG/M metagenome (GOLD analysis project Ga0208960, IMG submission 187703) | Freshwater lentic microbial communities from great Laurentian Lakes, MI, USA - Great Lakes metaG ON33MSRF (SPAdes) | ecosystem: Environmental > Aquatic > Freshwater > Lake | place: Great...
AGAAATTGTGGATTGTGCTAAAGATATCAGTCTTCATTATAATAATCTTATTGATTGGAATAACAGCGCTTCAGTTAATACTCTGACTGATAGTGATAAATATGGTCATAAAAAAGAACTTTGGCTTACTCTTATGTCAGTCAATATCCTTGAGGGTATTCGCTTCTATGTCAGTTTTGCTTGTTCGTGGGCATTTGCAGAATTGAAGAAGATGGAAGGTAATGCCAAGATTATCAAGCTTATATGTCGTGATGAAAATTTACATCTAGCTAGTACACAACAACTTTTAAAAGTACTTCCACTAGATGATCCTGATTTCAGGCAAATACAAGAAGAAACAAAAGCAGAATGTCTTGATATGTTCCTTAGTGCAGCAGAACAAGAAAAAGCATGGGGTGAATATCTATTCAAAGATGGATCAATGATTGGCTTAAATAAGCAACTTCTAAATGAATATGTAGAATGGATTACTAATCGTCGTTTGACTGCCGTTGGTCTTCCAAGTCTTTATAAGACCAGTTCAAACCCATTACCATGGACAAGCAAATGGATTTCTGGTGGAGAAGTACAAGTAGCTCCTCAGGAAACGCAAATAACTTCTTACATTATTGGCGGAGTAAAGAATGACGTTTCAACTGAATCGTTAAAAGATTTTAAACTATAAGGAAAAAAATATGAGTTGGGCAAAAGGCAGTGCATTGTTTGCAGAAATAGCAGAAAATATTGAACGACATGTACATGATGAACAAATCAAGATTAATATTTACTATGAGATGATTTCTTCATTTGAAGATTTTGATGCTGATAATATAAATGAATGTTTAGGTATAAGTGATTCTTTAGATTCTGTATTAAAAGAAATCTATAATATAGATGATAAAGATTATTTTTTAGATGAAGATGAAGATCCTTGGAATGATGGTGGTAGGGAAAACTTTGGTTAAAAATAAGTAGTATAAGTATAGGGGAAAGGAGACGTCCCCTATGACTTTATGGTTATATGATGAAAAACCTATAGACACAGAAAAAATAATTGACTTTATAGGATTTGTGTATATAATAACTAATGAGACCAATGGTAGACAATATATTGGTAAGAAACTATTGAAGTTTAAAAAGACCAAAGTAATAAAAGGTAAAAAGAAAAAGTTTTTACACGACTCTGATTGGCAAACCTACTGGGGGTCCAATGATGAACTAAAAAATGATATAAAAATATTAGGTGAAAATAATTTTACCAAAGAAATTATAAGATTTTGTACTTCAAAAAGCGAGTTAACTTATTTTGAGTTGAAAGAACAAATAATTCGAGGTGCTCTAGAATCCAATAAATTTTATAATGCGTGGATTATGGTTAGAGTTCGGAAAGATCATCTAAAAAATATAACACTTTGAGGATATAAACTATGCCATGGGCACATAAGACTAAATCAGGTAAAGGACGACGAAAAATTGGTTCAGGTAAACGAAAAAAGCGCCGCTTAAATAAAAAGAAATAGTATTGTGCAAAAGTTTGACCTAGAAAAAGTGAAACAGTTTATTTCTTGTTCTTCACAAGGGTCAAAAATCTATATCGGTGCAGATTCTGAACGTTTCAAGCTCAATGGAGTTTGGCATGCAGATTATTATGTTGCAGTTATCATTCATAAAGACGGTAAGCATGGATGTAAAATTTTTGGTGATGTTGCAAGACAAAAAGACTTTGACTCAAAACCAAGTCGACCAGCGCTAAGACTCATGAACGAAGTCTACATGGTTCAGAAAATGTATGAAAGACTTACCGAGGTTATTGGTAAGAGATATGTAGAATTACATTTGGATATCAATCCTTTAGAAAGGCATGGTTCTTCATGTGTAATAAATCAGGCTATTGGTTATATTAGAGGAGCTTGTAATATTACACCTCAAGTAAAGCCAAAAGCTTTTGCTGCTTCTATTTGTGCAGATAGACTAAAAGATCTATTAGAAGCAGCTTAAATAAACAAAAAAGGATAAAACAATGAGAATGCGCCTGATTGGCGCTATCATGAGCATAGTATTTCTGTTTTCAACTGAATCCTATGCTCTAGAGCGCACACCAGCGGCAATCAAAGTCGTTAAAACTTATAAAGCTAAAGTCTCATGGTATAAACATGGTATAAAAACCGCAAATGGGGAAGTATTTAATCCATATGCATATACAGCAGCCCACAAGACTTTACCATTTGGTACTCTTGTAAAATTTACAAACATGGAAACAAATACCTATCTTATAGCAAGGATCAATGACAGAGGACCTTTTATCAAAAATAGGGAGTTTGACTTAACACTTAAATGTGCTATTCATCTTGGAATAAAAAAAGATGGAGTAGTGATACTAAAGATAGAAATAATGGGATGATGATTATACAATGGTTAAAGGATAAGATAATGAGTGGCAAAAAACCTGGTTCATTCTTTTGGTTTACAAATAATGAAAAAGATTTAAGGGTAAATAAGGATGAGGCAGAAGCATTTTCGGTTGCCAATCCTGAATATCAACGTGGTAAAATGAGTACAGGACCTAGAAAGAAGAAAGCTGTAATGGAACAACCAAAAGAATATAACTATGAAGATGATATGGCCCAACTTGGTCAAACACCAAATTGGATTGAAACTGTTGCAGTCAATAACAGTCTAATGACTATGAATAAAACTGATCAAATGACTGAAACAGTTACAGTTCCTGCAAATCAACAGATTGGTGGTAATATGTTCCTTGTAGAAGGAAATGTTCAGATGCGACCAGCGCCAGGAAGTAATAGAACACCCATTACAGCTGATCAACGTCGTATTGTTATGGCATCAAATATTGATGAAGCTATTCAGAAATATGTAAATCACTTTGCAAGTCTAAATACTGCTTTAGAGACTTATATAGTAGTGCATGCTGCTGCATCTGAGGCTATCAGTTAATGAAGCAACGTTTAGCATTTAGTAAATTTGAAATAATGATCAATAATGATATGATGGATCTAGGTTTGGATCCATTAAACCTTGATCATGTAAGACTGTTTTGGCAAGATAGACTACCACAAGAGGAAACAAAAAATGCTAGTGGAAATCTACACTAAAGATAACTGTGGTTATTGCACAGCAGTTAAAAGTCTATTAGAAGATAATAAGATCAGTTATAAAGAATATAGACTAAATGCAGATTTTACAAGAGAGACAGTAAAAGAAAAGTATCCATCTGCCACTAATTATCCTGTAATAGTGGTTGACGGATATTATATTGGGGGATATAATGAGATTAGACCTATAGTTGAAGAACAAAAATTAACTTCTCAAAAATATCTAGCAGGATAAGGATTTATTATATTATGTTTCAACGTGACACAATACTTAAGAACCTTCGTAGCAATGTTCTAGAAGTATCTTTTACAAAGATAAATGGTGAAGAGCGCCAGATGCGCTGCACACTTCTACCACGACTTCTACCAGAATCATATCGAGCTGATCCAACTGAACAAGATGGTGAAAAAGATTTTCATCAAAAAAATCCTGAAGTAATTGCTTGTTGGGATGTTGTAAAAGGCGGATGGCGCTCTTTCCGAATTGACTCCATTATCTACATTCAAGTGCATGACTCTTACTAAGGAAAAATAAATGCTAGCTATTAATAGCTTGAATAAGCCCCAACAATGGGGCTGGCATCTTTCAGTCGATGCTTCTTTTTGTGATTTGAATCTTATCACAAATAAAGAAACTGTTTATAAGTTTACTAAACAACTGGTAAAAGATATTGATATGATTGCTTATGGAGAACCAGATATTGTTTTCTTCGGTGAAGGTGATAAATCCGGTCTGACCATGCAACAACTTATTAGTACTTCAAATATTTGTGCGCATTTTGTTGATGAATATAAATCATTATTTCTCGATGTGTTTAGCTGTAAACCGTTTGAACATGAAGTCGTTGAACAACTTGTTGTTGAATACTTCGGAGCTAAACACATCAAGTCTCATTATAAAGAAAGAGTTTGTTTTACATAGAAATATAAGTTCTACCTTATGTAAATCTTTGTTGCATATATTTTATATTATTAGGGATATCAATGAAATTAGAAAATAATATTATTGGCTTTACATGTGGGGCATTTGATCTTCTTCATCCTGGTCATCTATCTTTTCTAGAAAAATGCAAGAAAGAATGTGATGATCTTTGGGTTGGTTTACATACCGATCCAACTTTGGATCGACCAGAAACTAAGGAAAAACCTGTTCAGACAATGTTTGAAAGGTTTATTCAGCTCAATATTTTAGGTTTTGTGTCATCCATTATTCCATACGATACAGAACTTGATCTAGAGAATATGCTGGCTATTCTTCCTATTAAAAAAAGATTTGTTGGTTCTGAATATAATTGCATTATGATTACTGGTCAAGATATTTGTGATCACAGAAATATCCAGATTGTCTATATTGATAGATTGCACAACTATAGTTCTACAGAACTTAGAACAAGGATTCGAGGTTAATTATGAGTCACGTTGAAAACTTTTTAATTTTAGCAAGTACCACTGCTAATCTTATTCACACTACTGATATTGAAGATATCATACAAGATCTAATTGAAGTAAGAGACGGCGGTGGAAGAGTCTTTGTACTAGGTGCTGGCGGGTCTGCCGCTAATGCATCACACATGGTAAATGATCTTCGTAAGCTTTGCAATATTGAAGCATATTGCCCAACTGATAATGTTTCAGAACTTACAGCTCGAGTCAATGATGAAGGTTGGGAAGATTTCTTTGTAAAATGGCTTCGAGTCTCAAAGTTTAATAGTAAAGATGCTTTGTTTATTTTATCTGTAGGTGGTGGCGATGCTGCAAGAGGTATTTCAGTAAATCTTATCCTAGCCACGGATTATGCTCATATATATGGTGGTAAAGTAATGGCTATTGTAGGTAGACAAAATAGTTATGTTGCTAGATATGCTGAATCTTCCTGTGTCATCCCAGAATCCGATCCAAGTCTGATGACCCCAATGAGTGAAGCATTCCAAGGTATTGTCTGGCATTGTATTGTTTCCCATCCACTTTTACAAGTTCAAAAAACCACATGGTAAAAACTGTATTTCTTGATCGTGATGGGGTAATAAACTATCTTATTCAACGAGATAATATTACTACAGCGCCTTGGGAAAAAACAGAGTTTAAATTTATTCCAGGATCTATTTCGGCTATCTTAAAACTTAAAACTTTAAGACTTAAAGTTATTGTAGTAACTAATCAACCAGACGTGAATGATGGTATGATGGAACTAGAAACTTTAGAATACTTCAATCAAAAACTATTAGATGTAGGTGTTGATGAAGTGCTAGTAGCTTATAACAGAAATAGTCTTGATTATAAACCCAATAATGGAATGCTTGAAAAAACGATTGAAAAATATCGATTAAATAGATCAGAATGTGTACTTGTTGGTGACCGTTGGAAAGATATAGTTGCTGGTAATAGTAGTAAGATTACTACAATCTATTGTTCAGAAAATGTATATTTTGCACCAGAACCATATCAAACTGTTTTACCAGATTATCAAGTTTCTACTTTACTTAAAGCTGTAAACCTTATTGAAGGGATTATGAATGATTGACATTTATGCTGATGGAGCAGCAATGGACGGAATTGTTTTGTCCGCAAAAAATAAAAATATCATGGGTTTTACCACAAATCCTTCACTCATGCGACAAGCAGGGGTTACTGATTATCTAGCATTTACCAATGATGTTCTTAATTTTTTAAAGTTTGAAAGACCGGATACCAATATAAGTCTTGAAGTTCTTGCTGATGATTTTGATGGTATGTATAGACAAGCATTGCGACTTCATGAACTCAGCGAGCGCTATGATTATCCAGTCTATGTAAAGATTCCAGTTACTAATACCTTGGGTACTTCAACTCGTGAACTTGTAGCAATGCTTCTAGCATCTAAAGTCCAAGTAAATGTAACAGCTGTATTTACTCCAAAACAAACTGAAGAAGTACTTCGCGCTATTGGTGATAATCAAACACCATCCATCATATCTATTTTTGCTGGGCGTATTGCTGATTCAGGTAATAATGCTGTAAATATTACTAAAGAATGTATCAAGCTTAATAATTTTCATAATACTGATAAAATTAAAAATAAAAACGTAAAGTTCCTATGGGCATCAACTCGACAAGCTTATAACTACAATGAAGCGCTTGAAGCAGGTTGTGATATTATTACGATGACGCCAGATATTATCAAGAAGATGGGACTACAGGGTAAGAATTTAACTGATTATTCCATAGAAACTGTGAAGATGTTTTATGATGATGCAGTCAAGTCAGGATTTACTATCTAATGAAAGCTTTTGAAGAAAATGAAATCTCAAAGAACGCTAATGGTGGAACTGAGATTGCCAAAAGAAAACTAGCCTCTATTATTGATCCATCATTACTAGAACACTTTCAAATCATTTCATCCCGAGTCAGAGAACTTGATGAAACTAAGATTCGAGTTCTTTGGCAGCATGACCTGTCACAAGATCCAGAGTCAGCCAAGCTTAGAGATGAAAGTTTTCAAGATAAATTTCACAAGTTTGTCTATATTTCAAACTGGCAAATGAATCAATATCAACTCTATCATGGGCTTCCTTATGATACAAAATCTATTGTTCTTGAGTCTGCTATTGAACCGGTTGATTCTATGCTTAGACACACAAACAGTGATGGGAAGATCCGCCTAGTCTATACATCAACACCACAGCGCGGTCTTGATATTCTAGTCTCTGTATTTCAATATTTGGCAGATAAATATAATGATATTCATCTAGATGTATTTTCTAGTTTTAAGATCTATGGTTGGGAAGATGCTGATAAGCAATTTGAACCACTTTATGACCAAATCAGAAATCATCCTCAGATGACTTATCATGGATTTGTTCCTAATGAACAACTAAAATTACATCTAAACTCTTGTGACATTTTTGCTTATCCATCAATCTGGATGGAGACCAGTTGTCGTGCTATGATTGAAGCTATGTCTGCTCAACTGGTCTGTGTTCATCCAAACTATGGTGCTTTAGCCGATACTTCAGGTTCTCTTAATGTGATGTATCAAGGGACTATGGATAAAGCTGAACATGCTAATATTTTTTCTTCGCATCTTGAAGCTACAATTCAGTTTATTCGTGATAAAAACCATGAAGATATGGTAAGATTCAATAAGGTTTATGTTGACAGTCGCTATAATCTTGATAGAATCAAGAGGCAATGGGAAGGTATGCTCAACGAACTATTGAAGAAATATCCTACTGAAGAAAGTCGACAATTCCCAAAACCGCAGTTTGTATATAAAACTTCATGATTATTTCCAAAACACCTCTACGGATTAGCTTTTTTAGTGGAGGCAGTGATCTACCTTCATTCTATGCTAAAAAAGCAGGTGCAGCATTATCCGTGACTATAGATAAATATATCTATGTTATGGTTCACGGTAAACCACAAGCAAGTAATTTTGTTACAGCTTTTGATACTATTGAAGATTTTGAAAATCTTGATGGCATGACACACGATATTACTCGTGAAACATTAAAACATTTTAATATTGAAACACCACTTCATGTAACTTCAGTTTCGGATATTCCATCCAGAGGTTCTGGTCTAGGATCATCATCTGCTTTCACCGTAGGACTTATCAACTGTATTCAAGAAACTACCGATAAAAAGAAGCTAGCCGAACTAGCGTGCACAATTGAGATGGAACGATGCGGATATCCTATCGGTAAACAGGATCAATATGCCGCTGCAACCGGCGGTATAAATCTATTTGGCTTTACAAAATCAGAAGTTACAAATACTCCACTTAATATTAACCATGAAACTTTACAAACTCTACAAGATAATCTTATCTTAGTTTATTCGGGGATTGGTAGATCGGCTAATATGATTCTTTCCGCCCAATCTAAACTTATGGATGATGAAGTTAAGTTTAATTTAGTCTTAAATGGGCGTAATAAAGCTATTACAGCCGCATATATGCTCATAAAGGGTGATGTAGATTCTTTTGGTGATCTTCTACATCTTGCTTGGATAGACAAGAAGCAAATTACTAAAGAGATTTCAAACAGCAAAATTGATCATATCTATACAACTGCTATTGATAATGGTGCTATAGGTGGTAAAGTTCTTGGTGCAGGTGGTGGTGGATTCTTATTATTTTATTGCCCAAAACAAAATCAAGAGAAAGTTATAAGTTCTATTATGTCAGAAACCGAATGTAGAGTATATGACTTTAAGTTTACTTCTGAAGGTTCAAAGATTATCTATACAGAGGATCAAAAAATAAATGGTTGACAATATATGAGAGGTATGATATATTAAATTATGACTCAATCCAATAATATCGTCCTTTTCCCTAATAAGAAAAATAAATACAATGGTCCTCAAACCATTGAAGAAGTTGATGAGTCTATGGATATGGTAAAACAGTTTCATATCCAGGAAACCATAGAGACTATTATACCGTCACTTTTTGACCAGTTACATGTAGCTGGGTTTCAACCAGATGAAGATGATGATAATATTTTAAAGCATTCTGCTATGGTAGTAGAATCAATCCGTTCTTTGCTTTGTATGCTTAAAAGTATTGATCATCCACTTCAATTGATTGCAAATAATCTTTTTATCCAGACTTCCGATGGTCTAGCAGTCTCTGATAAAGTTAAAATTATTATCACTCAACAAGAAGGAAAGGGTGAATAACCCTTATAAGTATGCTAGTCATTGATTTTTCCCAGGTGATGCTCTCCAATATCATGGTTCAGATTGGTAATCATACCAATGCTCAACTAGATGAAAATATGGTAAGACATATGGTATTGAATTCTATTCGTATGTATAAGACCAAGTTTGGTGCTGAATATGGTGAGCTAGTAATTGCTTGCGATGCATCAAACTATTGGCGTCGCACACTCTTCCCCTATTATAAAGCTAATCGTAAGAAATCACAGGCTGCTTCTGAACTAGACTGGAAAGCAATCTTTGAATGCCTCAATAAGATTCGTGACGAACTTTTGACTATATTTCCATATCGTGTCATCCGTATCGATACCGCTGAGGCTGATGATGTGATTGCTACTTTATGTCATGAGCACGGAAATACTTCTAATAAGATTCTGATTATATCAGGAGATAAGGACTTCCAACAACTTCAGTCTTATATGAACGTAAAGCAATATAATCCAGTACTTAAGAAGTTTATCACTTGTAATGATCCATCAAAGTTTCTTAAGGAACATATCATCAAAGGCGATTCTGGTGATGGCATCCCAAACTTTCTATCAGATGATAATTGTCTTGTGGTTGGTACTCGACAAAAGCCAGTCACGCAAAAGAAACTAGATTCTTATTTAAATAAGAATCCAGAAGAGTTTTGCCAGTCTCTTACTGAACTTCGTAATTACAAGCGTAATCAACAACTCATTGATCTTTCAAATATTCCACAAACTGTATCGGAATCTATTATGGAAGAATACAACAAACAAGCTAATAAAAAAGCTCCAGAGCTAATGAATTATTTTATCCAATACAAACTAAAAAATCTAATGGAACACATCAATGAATATGTATGAGGAAAAAGTCTAAATGAAGCTAGGAGTTGCAGAAATACTTGAAAAAACCTCAAGTATGACTAGTCGATCTGATAGGATCAGAATGCTTCAAGAGAATGATGGTGTAGCACTTCAGACAGTACTTCGTGGAGCATTTGATCCAGCAGTTAAATGGCTTCTCCCTGAAGGCGCGCCACCGTATAAGCCAAATGATCTAGTGGATCAAGAACACATCTTCTATCATGAATGTCGAAAGATGTATCTATTTGTTGAGGGTGGTAATCCTAGCCTCAAACAACTTCGTAGGGAATCATTATTTGTTCAGTTACTTGAAACTGTTTCAGCAGATGACGCTAAACTATTATTGGCTATTAAAGACAAATATCTACCATATCCAGGTGTTACACCAGATATTATCAAGGAGGCATTTCCAGGACTATTACCATGAGCAAAAGCAAAAAAATCTATAAAGATCCTGATATTTATGATGAAGATGAATACCTAGATAATATTCTTAGAGATAGAGAACGACGAAAGAATAAACGACTTACTAATGCTCTACGATCTAAAAATGTTGATGATTTAATGCGAATAGAAGAAGATGAGGAAGACTAATGCCAACTTATTTGTATAAAGATATAAATACTGGTGAAGAGCAAGAGCTCTTTATGTCAATAACAGAGAGGAGCAAGTATCTAGAAGATAATCCGCACATGACTCAACTTGTCCATGGTGCTCCTGCTCTGGGTGATTCTATTAGACTAGGTTTAAAGAAGCCTGATGATGCTTTTCGAGATAGACTAAAAGAAATCAAGAAACATCACTCCCTTGGAATAACTAAGAGTAGCATAAACACTTTTTAATTGGTACCTGGGCATATAAAAACACAGGATTTACATGTCAGCACCACCTAAAAAGAGACCGTCACGTAAAGAAAGAAGACTAAAAAGAGAAAATGGAGTAGGAGTTGCGGAGAAATTAAACTTTACTCTTCTTGAAATTCAACCTCTAACAGAGAACCAAAAACTTACATTTGAAGCTTATAGAAAAGGTAAACATTTACTTCTTGCCGGCTCTGCTGGTACTGGTAAATCCTTTTTGTCCATTTATCTTGCAATGTATGATGTTCTTAAATCAGAAAAATATAAAAAAATAATAGTTATAAGATCAGTTGTACCTACAAGAGATGTTGGATTTTTACCTGGGACTAATAAAGAGAAATCCAGGGTGTATGAAGCACCATATTATTCTATATTTTCTGAATTATTTAGTCGTGGTGATGCATACGATTATCTCAAATCAAATGGTACTGTTGAATTTATGACTACATCATTTGTTCGTGGTATTACTATTAATAATGCTATTATAGTTGTAGATGAAGCACAATCTATGACGTGGCATGAAATATCATCTGTATTTACTAGAATAGGTGACAACTGTAGAGTTATTTTTTCTGGTGATACTAAACAAAATGATTTACATTCTGAACATGATTCAAGAGGATCTGGTTTTAGTAATTTCATGAAAGTTATTGCTAAAATGCCAGAATTTAAAACAATCTCTTTTACATCTGCTGATATTGTTAGAAGTGGTTTAGTTAAATCATTTATTATAACGTGTGAAAATTTAGGATATTAACTATAAAAAATGGCGGACATTAATGAGTGAATTTGGTTATGGCTATATGGGGATAAATAATGTTTAATCATGAGTTATTAAATCTAGTTCCACTAGAGCGTACTGAAAAAGACGGAAAGAGATACTACATCACACCAGATGGGGTATTTCCTTCCGTCACTACAGTTTTAGGGGAGAAACTAGATAAATCTGGACTAGAACTATGGAAAGCCAAAGTTGGAGTCAAAGAAGCAGAAAAAGTTTCCAGACAAGCATCCACAAGAGGCACCGTAGTTCATAAACTATGTGAAAATTATTTGATGAATGAGGTTATTGATTCTCGTAAAGTCATGCCATTTAATATGATGATGTTCAATACTATCAAATTAATTCTTGCTAAAAATGTAAGCAAAGTCTATGGTATTGAAGCAGTATTATACTCAAAAATTTTAAAAGTTGCTGGTACATCAGACCTATTGGCAGAATATAATGGAATAAACTCTATTGTTGACTTTAAAACTTCCAGAAAAGAGAAAAAAGAAGAGTGGATTCAAAACTATTTTATTCAAGCCACAACATATTCCATTATGGCAGAAGAGTTAACTAGTCTTAAGTTTCCTCAGATAGTCATTATTATAGCAAATGATGACTTTGAGACTCAGGTATTTGTGAAAAATCGAGATGACTATAAAGATAAAGTTCTAGAAATATTCAAATAAAAAAAAGGGGGAAGCATTAGCTTCCCCCTTTTTTAGTTAATCAATATGTTCAGCTTTATATCGAAACTTTACATTTGAAGAAATACTTTTACTTAGGATTTTATTAAGACTTAGTTTCAGATCATTTGAAGCTAATTTGATAGCTTTATCGCTAGATTTAGCAAAGACAACACTTTCTTCCTTTGCAATATCAACTTTCTCATATGCAGTACAGAGTACTTTGTACTTTTTTTTACCTTTCATGTTCTTCATCATATTTGTGAAATAACCGTAAGGCTTATTATTCCAGATATCTTCTAGATCTTGTTTAGTAAACATAATATCTCCTATGCAAAGTTAAAATGAAATGAAGCTTTATATTCTAGATATCCATACCATTCTTCCATAGCTTTTTTTAAAGCATCTGTAATAAGAAATGATGCGCCTTCAAAATCGAAGTAATATCCGTCATGCACTTCTGCACCATTAGCAAAGAAAGGGTTAAATGCTTCACTGAACTTTTGAAGAGCCATTATCTTATTTAATGCATGTGTAAAAAGCACCATATAGGTTTGACCTTCGCCGGTAGCACCATAACAACATGTTACTGTGAAGAAATTAGATCTATTAACTAAAGTTTTTTGTTCTTGTAGCAAGTTTGCAGTTATCAATATTGGCTTAATTTTGTTACTCATGACTTTATTCATTATCTTACTTCTTCTTTAACTTGATTCCAGACTTGATCCACAGCTTGATCCCAGACTTGATTTCTGACTTGATCCTCGACTTTATGCCAGACTTGATACTGGACTTGATTTCTAACTTGATCCTCGACCTGATTCCATACTTGATCCAAGACTTGATTTTCAACTTTATTCATTGTCTTACTTCTTCTCTAACTTGGTCCCAGACTTGATATCTGAGTTGATCTAATACTTTATCTTTGGCTTGATCCAAGACTGGATCCCTAGCTTGATTCCATACTTGATCTAAGACTTGATTCCTGACTTGATTCTGGACTTTATGCCAGACTTGATTTTCGACTTTATGCCAGACTTGATTTTCGACTTGATTCCATACTTGATCTAAGACTTGATCTAAGACTTGATCTCTGGCTTGATTCTTGACTTTATTCATTGTCTTACTTCTTCTCTAACTTGGTCCCAAGCTTGATTCCTGACTTGTTCCCGGACTTGTTGTAAGACTTGATCTAAGCCATAATCCCAGACTTGATTCTGGACTTGATCTAAGACTTGATTCAAGACTTGATCTGAGACTTGATCCTCGACTTTATGCCTGACTTGATCCTCGACTTGATCCAAGACTTGATTCCAGACTTGATCCTGAACTTGATTCATTGTTTTACTTCTTCTTTAACTTGATTCAAGACTTGATTATTGACTTTATTCCAGACTTGATCTAAGACTTGATTCCTGACTTGATTATTGACTTTATGCCAGACTTGATTTTCGACTTTACCCCAGACTTGATTCTTGGCTTGATTCCATACTTGATCCAAGACTTGATTCCATACTTGATCCAAGACTTGATTTTCGACTTTATTCATTGTCTTACTTCTTCTCTAACTTGGTCCCAGACTTGATTATTGACTTGATTCCAGACTTGATCCACAGCTTGATCCCAGACTTGATTTCTGACTTGATTCTGGACTTTATGCCAGACTTGATTTCTGACTTGAATATCGACTTGATTCCAGACTTGATCCAAGACTTGATTATAGATTTGATTATGGACTTGATTCCTGACTTGATTCATTGTTTTACTTCTTCTTTAACTTGATCCCTGACTTGTTTCAAGACTTGATCTAAGCCATAATCCCTGACTTGATCTAAGACTTGATCCCAGGCTTGATTCTTTACTTGATTCAAGACTTGATTATGTACTTTATGCCTGGCTTGATCCTCGACTTGATCCCAGGCATGATTCCAAACTTGATTCTTTACTTGATCACGAACTTGATTCCAGACTTGATCCCAGACTTTATTTTCAACTTTATTCATTGTTTTACTTCTTCTTTAACTTGATCTAAGACTTGATCTAAGACTTGATTCCAAACTTGATCCCAAACTTGATTATGTACTTGATTCCTGACTTGATTATGTACTTGATCCCAGACTTGATCCTGAACTTGATCCTGAACTTGTTTGCGGACTTGATCCCGGACTTTATTTTCAACTTTATTCATTGTCTTATTTCTTCTTTAACTTGATCCCTGACTTGATCTAAGACTTGATTCCAGACTTGATTCTTTACTTGATTCAAGACTTGATTATGTACTTTATGCCTGGCTTGATCCTCGACTTGATCTAAGACTTGATCCCAGGCTTGATTCCAGACTTGATTCTTTACTTGATCACGAACTTGATTCACAATCACACTCTTCAATCTTATTTTTTCTTAGTTCTTGCAGCAAGTGACAACGGCGCGCTTTATCCAACGCCCATCATTCTTGCGGCGGAGAGTACCAATCTTTAGTGCCATACGGAGAGAAAGCTCACGAAGACGTGATGCATTCTTTTCGATAAAGTTGAGTACATCAGCCTGAGCATCATCGTCCAGACCTATGTTCTTCAACAAACCCTGCTTGACCACTTGACGGATACGGATGAGGTAGTCACGTTGAGTCTTCATTGCCAAATCAATATAGTGAGCGCGAGACACCAGAGCCGAAAGGTGTGGCGCAAGTCTGGAACCACGTTCAATCATGGTATCAAAGTCGATATTACTTATGAAGATTACAGTGCCTTCAAACTGAAAGCTTTTAGGGAGACGCTCAGCTGATTCTTCATCAATAAGAGTGCCTTCGGTCATGTACGAGATAATACGTTTATCGTTCGTGTCCAGAGCAGCTTTGAGTAAGCTGATAGCAGTTTCATCAAGAAACACATCATCAGCATCATCAAACACAAGCACCGAACCACGGGAACGGTGCTGATACAGAAGCTTGAAGAGAGCCGGCGCCTTAACGTAGCCTTTTACGATCCTATGAGACGTAGCATTGGGATCCCAAGCCTCGAGCGCTTTCTCGACTGTGAAAGACTTACCGAGACCAGCAGGACCAGATACGATCAGCGCACGAACATCCCCATCGATAGCAGCGTTAGTCATATCGGACAAGATCTCGAAGCGATCAGTAAGTTTTTGTTCAATTTCTTCGTCAGTCTCAACTGACGCTGATTCAGACGGCTGAGTCACATTCATGATCTTAGCCATCTTATCCGTCTTAGCGGTACGGATCTTGCGGTAACCATTTTTCGGAATGCCACGGGGCAATTATCAGTTCCTTATCAGTGTATAGTCATACCTTATCCCATCTTGGGATTAAAGTCAACCACTATTTTTGGTGGTCAGACTGAAGAACCGATCCCATATCAGTTGGGAGAGGTTCCGATCCCATATCAGTTGGGAGAGGTAATCCTCATGTTCCTCCAGGTCAGCAGTTGTCGGATTGTAGACCTCTTCGCTGGGGTAACCGGTGATACAATCAACTTCAAGATCAAAGTCGTTAGGGTTGGTCATGTTGGTTTCCTTCATCATAGTCCCTTTATATCACCACACGCTTTAAAAGTCAATGGTAAGGATATCAATAGGTTAGGCTTAAGTGGTTGATATCATTGCCAAAAAAATTTGCTTTTTTTTGAAAAAAGTTTTTGGCAATGATATCAACGGGTTAGATTTTTGAGGGCCTGCAGGCCTCTTAGGCTATCTTAGTCAGGTTATCATACCACTAGGTGCGCTTAGGATGATCTCAGAGGTCATTAGCGCCTAACCTATTGATATCATTAAGTTTTATAAAATAGCTAACCCATTGAAAAGATTACATTTTACCATCTTAGACCCTCCAAGCATGACCTATCCCAAGATCGGACGAAAAAAGTTTTGAAAAGTTGAAAAAATATTTTTAAATCTTATCAATGGGTTAGCCTTGGATTCGACCTAACCTATTGATATCCTTACCATTGACTTTTAAAGCGTGTGGTGATATAAAGGGACTATGATGAAG
>Ga0208960_1000934_pt1 | contig 15932 bp, 16 predicted proteins | sample GreLakmeON33MSRF_FD_187703 | JGI IMG/M metagenome (GOLD analysis project Ga0208960, IMG submission 187703) | Freshwater lentic microbial communities from great Laurentian Lakes, MI, USA - Great Lakes metaG ON33MSRF (SPAdes) | ecosystem: Environmental > Aquatic > Freshwater > Lake | place: Great...
GCCAGGGCAAATGAATACGTCGATGACCATCAACGCGCCGGCTGCATGGATGCTTGCGTTGTATGTCGCTAATGCTGAAGAACAAGGTGTTGCTGCCGGCGCATTGCGTGGCACCACGCAGAACGACATCCTGAAGGAATATCTCTCACGCGGTACATACATCTTCCCGCCTGTTCCATCGCGCCGACTCATTGTTGACATGGTTGCCTGGTGTGCAAACAACGCACCGAAGTGGAACCCCATGAACGTGTGCTCGTACCACTTGCAAGAAGTTGGCGCGACGCCCGTTCAAGAAATTGCCTTCTCATTGGCTAATGCCGTTGGCATTCTTGATGCCGTGCGCGATTCGGGTCAAGTGCCACCCGAACAATTCAGCCAAGTGTTCGGAAGTATTTCGTTCTTCGTCAATGCTGGTATTCGCTTCATCGAAGAAATTTGCAAGATGCGTGCATTCACCGAATTGTGGGATCGCATTGGCCTCGAGCGTTACGGAGTCACCGACGAAAAGGCTCGACGTTTCCGTTATGGCGTTCAAGTGAACTCACTTGGTCTCACCGAAGCGCAACCCGAAAACAACGTTCAACGCATTGTGCTTGAAATGCTTGCTGTTTCGTTGTCAAAGAACGCACGTGCACGGTCAATTCAGTTGCCAGCATGGAATGAAGCTCTCGGTTTGCCCCGTCCGTGGGACCAACAGTGGAGCCTGCGTATGCAACAAGTCTTGGCTTTCGAAACCGACTTGCTCGAATACGCCGACATCTTTGACGGGTCCACCGTTATTGAAAAGAAAACAGCCGACCTCCGTGACGCGGCATGGGCCGAGTACGAAGAGATCTTGGCTATGGGCGGAGCATTTGAATCGGTCGACACCTTGAAGGGTCGACTTGTGAAGTCGATGGCCGAACGCACCCGCCGCATTGAAAGTGGCGAGCAAATCGTTGTTGGTGTCAACAGCTACACCGAGTTTGAAGAGTCGCCATTGGGTGGCGAAGGCAACATCGTCAAAGTTGATCACGATGTTGAACGCCAGATGATTGAAGATGTCACTGCATGGCGCGCAAAGCGTGATGAAGCTGCAGTGCAGGCAGCGCTTGCCGAACTTCGCAAGGCGGCTCAAGGTAACGACAACATCATGGAGCCTTCAATTGCGTTGGCAAAGGCCGGCGGAACGACCGGCGAATGGTCTGGTGCTTTACGCGAAGTGTTCGGCGAATTCCGTGCGCCGACTGGTGTCGCTGCAGCAGTTGGCAAGCGACCTGGTGAACTCGCCGAAGTTGCCGCTTACGTACGCACGATTCCTGGTGGTCCACCGAAATTTCTCGTGGCCAAGCCTGGTCTTGACGGTCACTCAAGTGGTGCTGAACAAATCGCCGTTGCTGCTCGCGATGCCGGGATGGAAGTTGTGTACTCGGGTATTCGACTGACACCCGAACAAATTGCTGCCAGTGCTCGCGACGAAGATCCCGATGTGATTGGACTATCAATCTTGTCGGGTTCACATATGGCTCTCGTGCCGGCCGTGATTGCTCAACTCAAAAAAGAAGGCGTTGACATTCCGGTTGTCGTCGGTGGAATCATCCCTGAAGAAGATCGTCCAGTCTTGCTAGCAGCTGGCGTTACTGCGGTCTACACACCGAAAGACTTTCGGTTGAGTGACATCATGCGTGACATCGCCGAAATTGCTGCAGCTAACCGCAAGTAATGAAGTAACCCCAACGGCCTTTTCAGACAGCGACTGGTGTTTGCGAGTCAATCCAACGTTCAAGCGTCGGGCCGCTCTCGAAACTTGTGATCAATGCGTAGCGCGGATGATCGTGATTGTGCACAACGACATGCCAGAGGCGCTGTGTGTCAACAACGAAACGCGAGCCTTGTGGCAACGGCACTCGTCGTTCGGTTGAACGATCAGGTAAACCATCGGCGTCATTGTCCATCAACAACATGTAACTGTCGGGTTGGTCGGTCAATTCGATCCATGATCGGACCACCCAACCTTCGTTGTCGGGATTGAAACGATTGTTGTCATCGCGGTGGAACGAACGAATCGCAACATCGCGCTCTTGCGGTTCGAGTTTGATGATGCGTACTCGACCAAAGTTGGCTCCGACTCCGTCAACATACTTTTTGATCGTGGGGGCCATCGCCGCATTAGATGTCCAGAGAGCGTCCTTGTCGGTCTTGCCCTTATCCCAAAATCCACGACAATCAAGTTCACCATCGGCTGACGCAAGCGGAGCAAAGTTTGTGTCGCCGCCACTCTTCCAGTCCATGTATTCAAGTGACTCCCATTCGTTGCTGGGAATTTCAACATCCATAGGGCGCAGAATGACAAAGCCATCTTTTTCCAAAGCCGACATGCGGTAGTGCGGAGTCGCGAGAGGGATCGACACCGACCAGTGTTCTTTATTCGGCCAGAAAGGAGTGGTGCTGTCCGTGGTCATGGTGTCAGTCTACGAATCGCCACGAATGTATGCAGGGCACTTTGTCATGACCCCGCAGGGTCAGGGTGCCATTGTTGTTGAAGCGCCAGCGGCCGGAGCAGTTGTCGTGACAACTGCGGTTGTCGACGGGGCCGTTCCGTTACCAGGAATCGCCAACTTTTGTCCGGCTTGAATCGCATCGGCATTCGGTAGCCCATTTGCCGCAACAATGTCGGCGACAGCTACGCCGAATGACGCAGCGATTGCCGACAACGTATCGCCCTGTTGAACGGTGTAAAACTCTGAACTCGTCACAAGTGTTGTCGTTGATGATTCAAGCGGAATCGCCACAGTTGTCTCGCTCACCAATAACGGAAGAGTCTCAATAGATGTTGACTTGTCGCCACCACACGCACTGAAGACAGTCACAATGCTGATAATGCCAATGACCGATGCGATTGAACGAGTTTTCACAAAGCAAAGCGTAATGGGATTCTGGTGAGAAATATTCCCTATTTTCGGGGTTTTTTCTCACCAGAATTAAAACGAATCAAGTGTGACGATGGCTCACGTAATGGGCGAGCAATTCAAGTTCGACTTTGGCCGAGTCAAGAATCGGTAATGCCTTCAATGCATTGATCGCCTGATCGGTCAGCGAGCTAATCAGTGTTTCCATTTCACCGAGCGCGCCACAATCACGAATTGCGTCTTGCGCCCGTCGAACATCGTCGTCGGATAAGGCATCACGGCCGACTTTTTCAAGCACCTTCAGCTGACTTTCGTTTGCCCGTTCAACTGCGATGGCCATCAGCGGAGTCGGCTTGCCTTCACGTAAGTCATCACCGACCGGCTTGCCCGTTAACACCGTGTCGCCGAAAGCACCCATGACATCGTCACGCATCTGAAAGGCGTCTCCGAGTGGCAAACCATAGGCACTCAACAACGGGAGCAGTTCTTGCTGACGATCGGGAGCGGCCAACATCGCACCTAAATGCAACGGCCGCTCGATGGTGTACTTGCCGCTCTTGTACCGACAAATTCGTTCGGTCTTATAACGACGACGCTCGTTAAGAGACGTGCCGATGAGATCGAGTAGTTGACCGATATTCAGTTCGATACGAAGTTCATGCCAAATCTCGCGCGCTGCCAATGGTGCATCGCCCATGAGTTGATCGCTGTACACAAAGGCCAAGTCGCCAACCAAAATGGCAATGCCTTCTCCATAACGACGAGCCTCGCCGCTTCCGCCCGTGGTGCGATGTTGATCGGCAAAAACTTCATGCGTTACTGCCGCTCCGCGACGTGTGAGCGAACCGTCCATGATGTCATCGTGAAAAAGTGCGAAAGCATGAAGTAGTTCGAGCGCCGCACCAGTGTCGAGGCTCACTTGTGAATTGGGGTCTCCGCCAGCGCCGACGAAACCCCAGTGGCTGAAAGCCGGACGAAGTCGCTTTCCACCGGATGCCACCAGACGACTTATCTCGGCGACGGGGCTAGTTAAATCAGAATCAAAGCCCGACCAGCGAGCCTCTTCAACTGCCAGGAATGCCGAAAGATGTGACTCGGTACGCCGCGCGATGTCGACAAGAGATTGCGGAGGGCTTGAACTCACGGTGTCAGGTTAGAGGCGACTAGCCCTCAAGTCCGTTCACAACATTGTCAATCTGCAGTTTGGCATTACCGATTCGGTCACGACACAAACGAATGAGTTCAGATGCGCGTTCGACGCGACTTGCCAAAACATCGACATCAACATCGGTGCGTTCAAGTTCGGCCAAAATTGTTTCAAGTTCTTTGAGGGCTTCGGCGTAACCGATTTCTTCTTCATTTTTCGTAGCCATGATGTCTCCTTTAGTTCACTGTGCTTGTGACGTCACCGTCATGAAGCGCTGTTGTCAAAATATCGCCAGTTGTAACGTCGCTCACATTGCGCACAATTGATCCATCGGCGCGACGCGTGATTGACCAACCTCGTGCAAGTACATTCTTCGGATCGAGTAGCCGAACTCTTGATTCAAAGTTGTCGATACGAACGTTGAAGTCGTTAATAAGTTGTGGGCCACGACGCGTCAGTCGCGCAATTCGATCACTCAGTCGTTCGTCGGCACGTTCGACTGCGGTACGCGTGTGAATGCCGATCTCGCGCGCCACGTTGTTTAGGCGATTTGTTGAATCTGTCAGTTGTTGAGTTGCCAAACGGGCAATTGCATCCCAATTCGCCTCGGTTTCATTGATGAAATCATTGACTCGTTCAATCAGTGCAACTGCGCATGCAGTCGGGGTCTTGTGTGCTTCAAAAGCCACATCATCGGCAACATGACGATCAATTTCGTGACCGATACCGGTGAATACCGGCAATGAAGATTCGGTAATCGCCAGCGCGATTGATTCAGCATCAAATGTTGAGAGTTCTGCTTTGCTGCCACCACCACGGATCACGACAATTGCATCTAAGTCATCACGCTGACCTAGACGTGTAACGGCCTGGGTGATTTCACGAACTGCATTGTCGCCTTGCACACTCACATTGGCGAGGTGAAGATGAAAACCTATTTCACTGCTCTCGATCTGATTCTTAAAGTCGGCCCATGCGGCGCTGGATCCACTTGTAACAACTCCCAATCGAAGTGGTGCCGGAGAGATGTCAACTTCTCGGTTGAGATCAAATACGCCCATCTCTTTGAGTTTGCGAATGAGCTCTTCGCGTTGCAGTGCAATTTCGCCAAGTGTGTAATTCGGGTCGATACCACGCATGATCATCGACAACTTGCCAAAGGCCGCGTAGAAATCGAGGTTGCCGTAAATACGAACCTTGACGCCGTTCACTAAATCGAGGCCACTCTTCATCAAGATGGGGCGCATCTTGGTCATTTCGCCGCCCCACAAGTTGACGTTCAACTGATTGCGCTTGCCGTCGGGGGTCTGCTCGACAAGAGTGAAATACGTGTGCGGGCCCTTCTTGCTGAGCCCCGAAATTTCACCCCAGACCCACAAGCCGGCGTCGAAGTTGTCGTTCAGGACCTCGTTGATCGCGTCGGCCAATTCAGAAATCGAATAAGTCAGCAGAACGTCCCCTTCGAATTCGTCCTCAAACTCGTCAAGGTCGTCTTCTAGGTCATCATCGTCAAAGTCACGGGGCATAGCAATAAAGAGTCTGCCCGATGGCGATGTAGTTTGGAAGACGTGACTGGAACACTTGTGATCTTGCGCCATGGTGAAAGTACCTGGAACCAAAAGAATCTCTTTACGGGCTGGCACGATGTGCAGCTCACCGAGAAGGGTCGTGGCGAAGCTGTCGCTGCGGGCCGCACCATGCTTGAGGCGGGCCTGTACTTCGATACCTCGCATACCTCACTGCTCGAGCGAGCGGTCTTGACCTGCAATATGGCCCTCGAAGCCATGGGTCAGGTGTGGTTGCCGGTCAACCGAACTTGGCTGCTGAATGAGCGCCATTACGGTGCTCTGCAGGGGCTCGACAAGAAAGAAACGACCGAACGACATGGGGCCGAGCAGACGTATGTCTGGCGCCGCAGTTTTGATGTTCCGCCCCCGCCCGTCGACACCAGTAGTCCCGAGCACCCCGTGAACGACCGCCGATATCGCTTACTTGACCCAAGTCTTTTGCCTGGGGCTGAATGCTTGAAGGACGTCGTGGAGCGAGTGTTGCCCTATTGGAACGAATCGATCGTCCCCCAATTGCGGGACAACCAAACAGTGTTGGTGACTGCTCACGGCAACTCGTTGCGAGCGCTCGTGATGCACCTTGAGGGAATTTCGCAGGCCGATATCGCCGAATTGAACATTCCCACTGGAGCGCCCAAGCGGTACACGTTCAACGACGACATGTCGGTGGCGAGTGCCCAGTATTTGGGCGATGTGGCGGCAATTGAAGCTGCTGCCGCCGCCGTGGCCAAACAAGCCTCCGCCTAAACGTCCCTTTTCCGCCACTCTGTACAACCAGTTCCAACAGTTGGAACTGGTTGTACAGAGTGGCGCGAAAGTTCCAGGTGTGGCGGGGGGCTCAGGGTGGTGTCCGTCGGCTCAGGGTCGTGACCACTGGGACATCACCCAATGGTTCGCACAAGTTCACGAGCGTCATATAGTGAGATCTATGGCCTCCAAAAAGTCTTACCTCGAAAGCCTCCGCAAAGTCTCGCTCTTCTCGTCGTGCTCTAACAAAGACCTCGAAAAGATCGCCAAAGCAGGAGATGAGGTGAGTTTCGCCCCCGATTCATTAGTCATGGATCAAGGACAGACCGGTCGCGAAGCTTTCGTCATCATCAGCGGAACCGCCACCGTCAAGCGCAACGGCAAGAAGGTTGCAACCCTCGGAGCCGGCGCAGTTGTCGGAGAACTCTCGCTTCTCGACCACGGTCCCCGCACCGCTTCGGTCATCACCGAAACCGAGTGCATCATGCTGGTCATCAGCCAGCGTCAGTTCCTCGGAGTCATTGACGCCATTCCGGCGCTCTCGCACAAACTCCTCGGAACCTTGGCGGGTCGCATCCGCGAACTCGACCGCCAATACTTCGGCTGATTTCCAACGTCCGATCTCGGTCGGCACCCGAAATAAGACGCTCGTAAGGTTCTCCTTTTTGCCCTCGGGCAACTAGCGTTCTCCCTGCATGAGTACGCACGACGACACCTCAGCCGCGCCTTCTGGCCCACGGCGTTTAAAGCCCTACCAACTCTCAATTGCCATTGGTTCTTTCATGGCGATCTTCACCCTGATGTCAGGCGTCCTTCCGCTCATCACCAAATGGAAGAGCGACTCCCCGATTCATCGTCAAGTATTTGAAGGAATCCCTGGACCAATCCAGTTGGCTTTCTACACGGTTATCCCTGCCATGTTGTTATGGGGTTCATTCCGCTTCGCTGATCGCATGCGGAACTGGGAGCGTGGCGCACCAGATCGTCGTCGCACCACTGCGAAGAACGCCAAGCGTCGACTAGCAGATTTCCGTGCCGGTGTGTACATGCGCACACTGTTGCGGGACTCAGCAGCCGGTCTCATGCACTCGATGATGTACTTCGGTTTCTTGGTGTTGCTTGGTGTCACAACTGCACTTGAACTCGACCACCAGTTGCCCGAAAGTCTCAAGTTCCTTCACGGCGATGTGTATCGCGGTTACGTGCTCATCGGCGATCTCGCCGGTTTGGTTTTCACTGCTGGTGTCGTATGGGCGATTGTTCGTCGCTACGTACAACGCCCCTATCGCATCCGTATTAAGAGCAAGCCCGAACACGCCATCATCCTCGGCGTGATGTTGCTCATCGGTGTTTCTGGTTTTGGCGCCGAGATGTTCCGTATCGCCAAAAGCACTTCGAACGGCGTGAATATGGATCACGAAAAGTGGTCATTCATTGGTTATCCGCTGGCAAACCTCGTTGACGGTTGGGCTCCACGCTCACTCGAACTTTGGCATCAGGGTTGGTGGATCGCTCACGTTGTTGCATTCATTGCATTCCTCGCCATCTTGCCGATCACCATGTTGCGCCACATTTTTACGTCGCCGCTCAACATGTACCTCAAAGATCGTGATCGTCCCAAGGGTGCGATGAAGGCCATGCCGAATCTGACCGAGACATCACTTGAGTCATTCGGTGCTTCAGTTGTCGAAGACTTCACATGGAAGCAATTGCTCGACACCGATGCATGCACCATGTGTGGTCGTTGCACGAGCGTGTGCCCCGCACATGCAACTGGCAAGCCACTCGACCCACGCGAGATCGTTTTGAAGACTGGCGAAGTTATGGCCGCAACTGCCGCTCACGCACCTGGCGGTCGCGTGACTCCCCCGCTCGGAACCGACGTTGAAATCACCATTAAATCGAATTCATTGTTTGAACGCATTACCTCTGAAGAAGTCTGGGCATGTACCTCATGCAAGGCTTGTGATGAAATTTGTCCAGTAAACATTGAAATTCTCGACAAGATTCTCGACATGCGTCGTTACCTCACGTTGATGGAAAGCAACTTCCCGCCTGAACTCGGTAACGCATTCCGCGCCATGGAAAACCAAGGCAACCCGTGGGGAATGAATCAAGGCGAGCGTGGCGATTGGGCTGACGGCCTCGATGTCGACATCGTTGATCCAGGCGAAGTTCTGTCGCACGAGTATCTCTACTGGGTTGGTTGCGCAGGTTCATTCGACGACAAGAACAAGAAGGTCACACAGTCGATGGCCAAGTTGCTCAAGCGTGCCGGCATTGACGTCGCCATTCTTGGACCAAGCGAAATGTGCACCGGTGACTCGGCGCGTCGTTCAGGTAACGAGTACTTGTTCCAGATGTTGGCCATGCCCAACGTTGACATGCTCAACGGCATGGGTGTCAAAAAGATCATCACGCAGTGTCCGCACTGCTTCAACACACTCGCCAACGAGTACCCACAACTTGGTGGAAAATACGAAGTAATTCACCACACGCAACTTCTTGAGCAGCTCATTGATAGCGGCAAGCTCGATGTCAGCAACGCAACTCTTGAAGAGCGCATCACGTACCACGACTCGTGCTACCTCGGGCGTCACAACGATGTTTACTTGGCACCGCGCAAAGTTGTTGCCTCAATCAAGGGCATCGAAGTTGTCGAAATGCAGCGCAACGGAACCCAGGGCATGTGCTGTGGTGCTGGTGGCGCTCGTATGTGGATGGAAGAAACGATTGGCACCAAGGTCAATGACGAACGTGCACGTGAAGCAATTAGCACTGGCGCAAGCCGTGTCGCAACAGCATGTCCGTTCTGCTACATCATGCTCGATGACGGCGTGAAGGCTGCAGGCGTTGAAGAAGACCAGATGAAGGTTGCCGACATCTCAATTCACTTGCTTGAAGCAATCGAAAATGGCGAACGTCAACTAGCCAATCCGGCCACACCGCTTAAGGCCTGATTACGCCTTGAGGTGACTATTTACGAGTGAGCGTAGGTGTTCAATTCCGACACCTTTGCTTGCACTCACCCACACGATGTCGCCTTGATCAAGCATGCAACCTGCCGCAAGATCTTTCTTGCGCGTCGCCCTCTTTGACGATTTCACTTTGTCGTGCTTTGTTGCGACAACAGTGTGCGGCACACCATTGGCACGTAACCACACCAACATCTGTACATCAAGTTTGGTCGGACCAATTTCACCATCAACCAAAACGTAAACGTTGACGAGTTCTTCACGATCGAGAAGATATCCCTCGATCATCTTTTGCCAGCCCTGCTTAATTCGACCAGGCACTGCGGCGTAACCGTAACCAGGCAAGTCAACAAGAGTGCTGCCATTCGGCATGGCAAACAAGTTGATCAGTTGCGTACGGCCCGGCGTGTTTGACACACGAGCGAGTTGTTTGTGATTTGCCAGCGCATTGATCAACGATGACTTACCAACGTTTGATCGACCAACGACTGCGACCTCTGCCGGCGACCCAGGCAGTGTGCTGATATCAACTGCCGAAGTCACGAATGTCAGTTGTAATGGCCCAGTCACATCAACGAGTGTACGGACTCATCATGTTCATCGCTTGACTATTGCAAACGACCAAGAATGTTGCCTCTTCAGTCGGTGCGAAAGTTTTCGAAGTAACGGCTGGGTGTTGGACCCCGCTGGCCGTGATACTTCGATCCGCGCGCACCAGACCCATAAGGATTGTCGGCCGGAGTTGTCATTTGCATGAAACTCACTTGGCCGATCTTCATACCTGGATACAACGTGATGGGCAAACTTGCGACGTTGGCAAGTTCGAGCGTGACGTGACCGTCAAAGCCAGCATCAATGAATCCGGCTGTTGAGTGAATCAACAATCCAAGGCGGCCGAGCGAACTTTTACCTTCGATGCGAGCGACCAAATCGTTGGGCACTGCAATTCGTTCAAGGGTTGATCCCAAAACAAATTCGCCTGGGTGCAACATGAACACGCCATCTTCGGGGATGTTCACAAGTTCGGTGAGCGAAGTCATATCTTTCTTGACATCAATAATTCCGGCCGTGTGATTACGAAAGACCCGAAACAAGTTATGAAGACGGACATCAATCGATGAAGGCTGAATAAGGGCCTCATCAAGAGGATCAATGATGATGCGGCCAGCATTCAGGGCCTCACGGAGCGAACGGTCAGACAAGATCACGCCTCCTACCGTAGTGGGTTGGGCCCTATCGGGCAGAATGAAAGGGTGACTTCACGAGCCAACGCCGAGCTTTTTGATCAGCAAGACCCGCTAGCGCCCTTTCGCCGCGAGTTTCTCATTCCCGACGACGAGGTCGTGTACCTTGACGGAAACTCACTCGGTCGCACCCCTAAGTCCACTGTTGCCCGACTCAAGCAGGTCGTCGAAACTGAGTGGGCAGCCGACCTCATTAGTAGTTGGGATCATTGGCTTGATATGCCCCGCAAAGTTGGCGACCGCATGGGGCTCATCATCGGCTCACGGCCCGGTGAAGTTGCGGTGCACGACAACACCACGCTCAATATCTACCAAGGTGTCCACATGGCGCTCGGCCTACGCCCTGATCGCAAAGTGGTTGTCGTTGCCGCCGACGAGTTTCCGACCGACCGCTTTGTTGTTGAAGGAATTGCTCACGACCTCGGGCTGACCGTTCGCGCCTTGACCCCCGACACTGATCTTTCTGATGTTGCTGTCATCGTTCGCAGTGTCATCGATTACCGGACTGCCGAAGTGTGCGACGTTGCCGCATACACGGCCCACGCACGCGAGCAGGGTGCATTAGTTCTTTGGGATCTGTCACACACCGCTGGTGCGATTGAGTTTGATGTTCACGCACTTGGGGTTGAACTTGCCGTTGGCTGTAGTTACAAATTTCTCAATGGTGGGCCTGGCGCGCCCGCATGGGCGTTCGTTGCCCAGCAGTTGCAGTCACAAGTTCAGCAACCCATCAAGGGTTGGTTCGCCCAAAAAGATCAGTTTGCGATGGAAAAGCCTTTCGAACCACACGATGACATTCGACGGGTCTTATTGGGCACCCCGAATATGTTGAGCTTGGTCGCAGCCGAAGAAGGTATTGCACTCTCAGGTCGCGCTGGTATGCCAGCGATTGCGGCCAAAGGTCGTGCGCTCACTGAATTTGCAATTCAAGTAGTCGATCACTTTGGGCTCAGCACTTCAACGCCACGCGATGCCAATAAGCGCGGTTGCCACATTGCCATACATCACCATGATGCCAAGCGACTTGTGAACGAACTCGCGATGAAGCACAAGGTCATCGCCGACGTGCGCCCACCCGACATTGTGCGACTCGGTTTAAGCCCACTCACAACTCGTTTTACCGACGTTTGGGATGGTCTGGAAAAACTCAGTCGACTGATCAATCAATGATTGATTACAACGACGAACTTCGGCTTCGAATCGTCGAGAATCTCGCGGCCCACCAACGCACATCGCAAGCCCTTGATGGCTTACGACACGCAGCCGTTGCGATCGTGATCATTGACAGCGAGCCAAATGATTTCGAAGATCCGCATCAGCCGAGCGACGATCCAATGCGCGGAGTACCAGGCGACGTCAGTGGTTTAGATGGTCGTATGCGCGGAGTTTCTGGTGGAGCTTCCTTTTTACTGTGTCGCCGCGCCGCCAAGATGAATCGACATGCGGGTCAGTGGGCATTGCCAGGTGGGAAATTAGATGAGGGAGAAACCGCTGTTGATGCAGCGTTACGTGAATTGCAGGAAGAACTTGGCCTGCAACTAACACCCGATCATGTGCTCGGACTCTTGGATGACTACACGACCCGTTCGGGTTTTGTGATGACTCCGGTGGTGCTCTGGGCTGGGCACAACGCTCAAGTTGTACCCGAGCCATCAGAGGTTGCTCATGCCTACCGCATTGGTCTTCACGAACTTTGTCGTACCGACTCACCCCGGTTCGTCTCAATTCCTGAAAGTGACCGTCCCGTCGTACAGATTCCGTTAAGCGGCGACCTGATCCATGCGCCAACCGGTGCAGTCTTGCTGCAACTGCGCTGGGTCTGCGTTGAAGGTCGAATCAACGAACGCGTTGATCATCTTGAACAACCAGTATTTGCCTGGAAATAGATGACTTCCTGCTGATTTCTTGAAGAAGTCATCAGTGCTCTTGACCGAAACCCTTGGTGTTCTATTCAAGGGGAATCATTCATGTCTCGACATCAACGTCTATGTCAAACGTTTCTCGGTCTTCTCATTCTGTGCGTTACTTCAGTGTGGGCCACAGATCTATTGACCAGCAATCAACGCTCCCTCCCCCTGGCTATCACCTTGCCGATAATCATTGCCGGCGCAACACTGAGCGGCCGCCGCACATCTTCATTAGGCATTAATCGTTCTGAACGACAAATAGTTCTGTCACCGATCGGCCATTTCCTTTTTGCTTCGGCGGTTCTTCTTCCAACATTTGCCCTGCCAATCGTGGCATTCGTTATCCCAACCGAACGACCAGCACCTTCAAGTTGGTTGATTCGTTTTCAGAGACTGCTGACGATGAATGCAACCAGTTTGGTTTTCTGGTCGCTCATCATCGACCAACCTCACAATGGCTCCTTAAACAATCGGCATGTCCTGGCATTCATTGCCGCGGTCATCGTTCACGTGCTCGTAGATTCACTCATTGTTTCGGTGGTCATGAGTCTTGTAAGTCTTAACCGGGTTCTCGTTACCGCACATTGGAACCAAAAGTCTCTACTACGAGAGTTCGCCGAAACATCAGTCGGATGTATCGGGGCAATTTTCGCCATCATCAATCCACTACTTCTGTTGATTGTTCTGCCACCTTGTTGTTTGGCTGTTGATCATCTTCGGGTCAACCAATCGGCTCAACTTGGTAAGCGTGATACACGAACCGGACTACTTAATTCTTTAGGTTTGCAAGAGTTCGTGAGCCATGAGTTTGAGCGCGCCAAGCGCCATTCAACCGATCTATGCCTTGTAGCTCTTGACCTTGATTTTCTCAGAGACGTCAACAACAACTTCGGACATCAAGTTGGAGATCTTGCGATTAGTTCGGTTGCAAAACAGATTTCAGTTTTAACTCGAACAATCGATGGAACTGCACGTATCGGCGGTGAAGAGTTTGTCGTGATCTTGCCTGATACCGATTTGATAGGGGCTATGGCAGTAGCCGAACGCATTCGGATGGGAATTCAAAACTTGATTCTAGAAACCGTTAACGGAACTCTTCAACTGACCATCTCTGCAGGCGTCGCATCACGTCGTGGCGGCGAAACTTATTCAGAACTGTTTGATCGGGCCGATACTGCGCTTTATGAATCTAAGCGACTGGGTCGCAACCGAGTTTCGCTTGCCGATGAATCACTGAAGACTTTCCAAGCCAACCAAATAAATACAAACTGAAACGGAAGTCGTCCATAGGCGACGATCTGCTTCGAAAACGGCTCATCGCGCCAGTCCCAAACCATGTAGATGTTTGCTGGATACACGGCGACAAAAAGAACGATTGCCGCCAACGCACCCTGTTTGCGATACTTGGGCCATAACAGCATCGGTCCCACAATTAGTTCGGCGACTCCACTGACGTACGTCCAGAAGCTTTCACTAGGCGGCAACCACGGCGGCACAATGTCGTTGAAGAATTTCGCGTTGATGAAGTGCATGACTCCAGCCAAAGTGACGAATGCTCCGATCGCTACTGCGACGCGATTAACAGATTTGGGACTCATCTCGCCAGTTTCGTTTGTACCGAAGGCGAAAACAACTAAGTGCGCCCGGAGAGACTCGAACTCCCAACCGTCTGATCCGAAGTCAGATGCTCTATCCATTGAGCTACGAACGCAATTCGCAGGCAATTAGCTCCCACGAAAAGAAATGGCGCACTGGCAGGGACTCGAACCCCGAACCTTCTGATCCGTAGTCAGATGCTCTATCCATTGAGCTACCAGTGCAACGGCAATCAGCCTAGAGGGCTAATCCGTAGGTAGAAACCTCAGAATCACCGAGATGTCAGGGTGCCGGGCACCAATTCGTGGTGCACCAGGGTCGCCACGAGCCCGATCGCTGCCACGTCGCGTAGGCCAACTTGGCGTTGATTTCAGGGTTCAACAATTCTGACGCATCGGTGATGCCGTAGTTCTTCATCCACGACTTATGCGCGTTCCAGTTCAACTGAAACAAACCAATACAGCACGAATTGCGGCTGAGCGGATTCCATCTGCTTTCTCGTTGGACCACATAGAAGGCATTCTCTTCAAGGTTGTCTGGCCACGCGTCGCGCACAAACTTTTCAAGTTCGGCTCGGGTAAAAGTTTTCGTTGGCACATACTTCGGTGGCTGCGTTGTTGTTGGCGCTTGAGTCGACGGTGCAGCAGCTGACGTCGTCACCGCACCCTTAGGTAAACACAACTCTTGACCGGGCAACAACGTCGAACGTGATGTCTTGCCATTGGCCGCAGTGAGTTCAGAAATCTTGACGCCAACTTTTGTGGCAATTCCACTCCACGAATCACCTGTTTTCACTGTGTACTTACCGACACATACAATCTTGGCGACTGTCGTAGTTGTGACAACATCGGGCTCCACTGCTGCTGGCACAACTGCCCCTGGTGGCAAACAAATCTCTTGACCCACCATGAGTGGCGACCGAATCGTTTTGTTATTCGAACCCGCAATCAAACTGGCTTTCACACCGGCACGATCAGCAATTCCAAACCATGAATCACCAGCTTGCACGATGTACTTCGATGCACAGACTCGCTTCGGGGCTTCAGTTGTCGGCGCAGCCGTCGGGGCCGGCGTTGATGGCACGGTTTCGGGAGCGGTCACGATGACTTGAGGAGCAGTCGTCACTGGCACGGTCGCAGGTGCAACAAATGTCGTCGTTGTGTCGCCGATCGTGTCGAACTGCACGATGGCCGCGGCCCCACCGGTCTCAGTGATGTCGACTGCATTGCCGTCACCCCGCAAGGCCCAAGCAATCGGAGCGATACAGAGACCCGCCACCAAAAGAGCTGCCAAACGACGACGGAAAGGGTCTTGGGGTCCGCGAGGAAATCCGCCACCTGAACGTGGACGACGCTGGCGTCCCGACCCGTTCGACCAGAACTGATCAGTCACCGAGGATTGTTGGTAGGTGCTCATGATGTTGAGGCGGCCAAAACATTGAAACTGCCTCGGTCAGTGTGGTCGTTTCGTCACACGATCGCAACAGAGCCCTTGTGTCCCAAGCCCGATCAATGGGGTTTTCCACAGGGTCCGGGACAATAAGCCCACGAAAAAGGCAATGGCGCTTTCTTTTCCACAGATGAGAAAAGATCGCGCCAAACGCCAACAAAATGGCGGAGAGGGTGGGATTTGAACCCACGGACCCCGTTTCGGGAGTCAACGTCTTAGCAGGACGTCCCATTCAACCGTGCTCTGGCACCTCTCCAAGGTGTAGCGGGTGAAGCCTACAGGTGGCCCTGATCAACTTCTCTCGCAACACTTGAGCGGAACGGGAGGGATTCGAACCCCCGGGCCTTGTGAGCCTTCCGCTTTCAAGGCGGATGCATTTGTCCGCTCTGCCACCGTTCCGCCTGTGAGGCT
>Ga0208960_1000935_pt1 | contig 15932 bp, 15 predicted proteins | sample GreLakmeON33MSRF_FD_187703 | JGI IMG/M metagenome (GOLD analysis project Ga0208960, IMG submission 187703) | Freshwater lentic microbial communities from great Laurentian Lakes, MI, USA - Great Lakes metaG ON33MSRF (SPAdes) | ecosystem: Environmental > Aquatic > Freshwater > Lake | place: Great...
TGTCACAAGTTCAAGTGCACTCCAATCCGAGAACTCGGCATAAGCCTCGTCAATAATAATGAGCCCTGGTGCGTTTTCTATGACCAACTCAATATTGCGACGCGGCTCGAGTCGGCCCGTTGGGTTGTTTGGATTGCATAGAAAAACGACATGTGGTTTCGCCGTCTCAAGAACTCGCAGAATCTCTGATTCTTGCAAACAAAAATCACTGTCGCGCTGACCAGAGACGACAGTTGCTCCCGAGATTCGGGCGAGATGCGCATGCAACTGATACGTGGGCTCAAAGGTTGCCACTGTGCGACCAGCACCGGCGTATGTCAGCAACAGGGTCTGCAGAACTTCGTTTGATCCGTTTGCCGCAAAAACATTCTCCGCAGTTACGCCGTGACGAGCCGCGATTGCTTGACGCAAGGCGCGTGCAGATCGATCTGGGTATCTGTTCCATGCAACATCATCAACAGCGCTGCGCACATCTGCGATCCACTCTGGCGGAACAGGAAGTGGCGATTCGTTTGTATTGAGTCGCACGGCGACGTCTACTTGGGGCGAGTGATACTTGTCCATCGCCACAATGTCGGCCCGAGGTTTGATTTGTGTCACTCAGTCAAACTACCGAGCCAAGGGCCATGAAAGAGAACAGTTTTAGCGAGCCATTTTGCCAGCGCGTGCCACAAGGCGCTGCGCGCCAAGCAAGGCCCGCTCTGCTTCATATAAAGCCGACACGAGATCTTCATTATCGGGCCCCACGGTGTCGACTAGACCACTCACCCGAAGGCGATATCGCTCCAGCGCCTCGGCGGCGGCAGAAAGTTCAGCGCGGATAGTGTCGCTCATTGTTGTCCTTACTTTGTCTTCTTGCGGGTGGGCATCAGTGTTGACGGGCAGATGTCTTCGAGTTCACAAATGTCACATTTGGGTTTTTTGGCATCACATACTCGACGCCCATGCAAGATCAAGCGTAAGCCGAATCCACCCCATTGTTCTGGTGGCAAAAAATCATTGAGAACTCTTTCGACTTTGACAGGGTCTTCTTCAGTTGTGAGTCCCAGCCGGCGCGATAGTCGACCCACATGCGTGTCAACAGCGAGACCTGGCAAGTCGTAGACAACACTTCGTAACACGTTGGCAGTTTTGCGACCCACCCCTGGCAACGTAATGAGGTCTTCGAGGTCAACGGGAATCTCGCCACCAAAGCGCTCCATCACATTTTGTGCCATACCCACAAGGTTGCGAGCCTTCGTCTGAAAAAAACCAGTGGATCGCACCAACTCCTCAACATCGGCGACATTGGCAGCGGCAAGTTTTTTTGGCGTGGGATATTTTTTAAACAATGCTGGTGTCACCATATTGACCCGCACATCGGTGCATTGAGCAGACAAGATGGTCGCCGCAAGCAACTCAAAGGCGTTGGCGTGCGTGAGTTCACAGAGCGCGACAGGATAGATCTCGACTAATCGCCGTTCAATCTCTCGAGAACGTGCTGCTGGAGTTCGGGGCTTTCCCACGGCGCGAGGGTACCCTTTCTTTATGCGTTCTCTCGTCATCAAACGGCAAATGAATACTGCCGACATCCAAAATATCTCTGGATTGCTTGCCGATGCCGAGCGCGCAGACGGAGTTCGTCCCCTGAGCGACCATCTCTGGCTTGATCTGCGTCAAGGTGGACGCCCAGGATTTATTGGCCTCATTGCCACCGAAGAAGGTCACGACCATCCCGTCGCATATTGCCAATTGTCTCGCGGAAACGATTCCTGGTCGCTTGATCTCGTAGTACACCCCCATCATCGCTACGACATGGCCATCATTGGCCGCGAACTTGTGACATCAGCCCTCGAAGTGGTCAAGACCGAAGGCGGAGGCCATGTGCACTGGTGGGTATTTGAAGCATCACAACTGCACCGTGAGTTGGCCCATGAATTTGATTTACAACAAAGTCGCGAATTGTTGCAACTTCGCGTTGCGCTTCCGCTTGCACCATCAGTCGCCGTGCGGGCTGACTCACTCATCACCCGTTCATTTGATTTTTCACGTGATGCCCAAAACTGGCTCGATACAAATAATGCCGCGTTTGCCCAACACCCAGAACAAGGGGCGTGGGAGATTGATGTTTTGCGCTCGCGTATTGCCGAGCCGTGGTTTGATGCAAAAGGATTCTTTATTCACGACATCAACTCTGAGCTTGCCGCATTTTGCTGGACAAAACTACAAACCGATACGACACCACTCTTGGGTGAAATCTACGTGATTGCCGTTCACCCGTCATTCACCGGGAGAGGCTTGGGTTCAGCAATCACGGTTGCGGGCCTTAATTACCTCTCGAAGTCAGGAGCAGAGGTCGGGATGCTGTTCGTTGACTCCACCAATACCGCCGCCATCGCAATGTATAACGCACTTGGCTTCGTCGCTCATCACACAGAAATCGCTTTCGTAGGCGACATTTCGCAGTAATAGCGTCGTCAACCAAGAACGCCAATAGCCTGAAGCCATGTCTGACACCACTTTGCCTCGTTGGTCTGTCTCTGATCTTCATGATTCATTGTCCTCTCGTAGTTTTACCGATGACATGGAAAATCTTGCCTCCGATGTCTCTCGTCTTGAGTCACTCTTTGAACACCACAACGTACGCGACGTCAATCGCGACGTCACCGATGCCGACGGACCCGCCGCGGATGAAATTATTGTGGCGGTCAATCGGGTACTTGCGCACTCTGAAATCTTGGAGGCATACGTCTATGCAACTGTCACCACCAACTCACGAGACGAACAAGCACAAGGTTTACTCAGCGAAGTAGAAGTTCTCGACTCTCGAGTGCGTCCGTTGCTCGCGCGCCTCGCCCAATGGATCGGATCACTCGGCATCGATGCACTCAGTGCCAAAAGTACCCAGGCGCACGAACACTACGGACCACTATTACGACTTGCCCAACGTGCTGCTCATCAGATGCCCGAAGCCCAAGAAGGCTTGTATGCCGAACTCGCAACCACTGGTTCTGGGGCATGGGGTCGTTTGCAAGGTGACATCACATCTCAACTCAGCACCACAGTCGCGTTTCCGGATGGATCAGAGCGCGAGATGCCCATGCCCGCTATTCGTGGACTAGCGAGTCACGCCGACGAAGCAACCCGCCGCGCGGGCTACGAAGCAGAAATGAATGCGTGGCCTCGTGTTGCTGTTGTCTGTGCAGCGGCAATGAACAGCATCAAGGGCGAAGCAAATACCGTCAATGCCAAACGTCATTGGGAATCACCTCTTGAAGCATCTCTTTACGGCAACAGCGTGAGTCGATCAACGTTTGACGCAATGCAAAAAGCAGTCACTGATTCACTTCCAGATTTTCGTCAATGGATGAAAACTAAATCATCACTACATGCATCTGGTGAGTCGTTGCCATGGTGGAACATGATGGCTCCGTTGCCAGTCGGCGCCGACAACATCTCCTGGGACGAAGGCATCGCATCTGTACGAAACGCCTTTGGCACATACAGTCCAGAACTGGCTGCTCTCGTTGATCGCTCTATCAATGAAAAATGGCTCGATGCAGAACCTCGCGACGGCAAAGTAGGTGGCGCATTTTGTATGCCCTTCGTGGGAGACCGGTCGCTTGTTCTTTTGAATTGGACCGGCAGTGCTGATAGCGCCCAAACAACTGCACACGAACTTGGGCATGCGTATCACAACACGCAACTATCACAACGCACTCCATTGCAAAAACGTCTTCCGATGGCACTCGCCGAAACCGCAAGTATCTTTTGCGAAACACTGATGGTCGAAGCAGGGCTCGCCTCCCTGCAGGGAAATGACCGACTTGCTCTTCTTGACGTCGACCTCGTTGGCTCAACTCAAGTAGTTGTAGATATTCACAGTCGCTTTTTATTCGAGACAGAAGTTTTTGCTCGGCGCCAACGACGAACACTCGGAGTAAGCGAACTCAATGAGCTTATGACAGATGCGCAAGCCGCTGCATATGGTGACGGACTCGATCAATCCACTGCGCACCCACACATGTGGGTACTCAAACCCCATTATTACGGAAGCCATTTTTACAACTGGCCCTACACATACGGGTTGCTCTTTGGACTTGGATTGTTCTCGCAGTTCCAAGCTGATCCTGACAAGTTTCGACATGGCTACGACACGCTGCTCTCGCGTGCCGGAATGGACACGGCAGAAGAACTCGGAGCAGCCTTCGGCTTTGACGTCACAGGCGAAGCCTTCTGGACTGCAAGCCTTGATGTTGTTCGGACTCGCATTGCCGACTACAACACGCACGCACGATCGGCTCTTGGGTCATGACCGCAACATCTCTCTACGACGCTTCCCGCGAGGACCTCGCCAAAATATTGGCCGGACAACCCAGGTATCGCATTGACCAGGTTTGGGAAGGTCTTTACACTCACCTCAAATCGCCAGCGGAGATCTCTTCGCTCCCCAACAATTTACGCAATGTCCTACAGACTGCTTTGCCGATGTCATTGCATGAGGTCTCACGTACTGTCGCTGACGACGGCGACACAATCAAGTTCTTATGGAACCTCGTCGATGGCGGTTCCCCTATTGAGACCGTCTTGATGTATTACGAAGATCGCGCCACTGTATGCGTCAGCACTCAAGCGGGATGTGCAATGGGTTGTGGATTTTGTGCAACTGGTCAAGCAGGCTTCACTCGTCACATGACAACGGGCGAAATTGTCGAGCAAGTTATTTTGGCATCACGTATTGCTGCCGAGCGCGATATACGCGTTGGCAATGTTGTGTTTATGGGAATGGGAGAACCACTTGCTAACGAGTCTGCAGTGTGGGGTGCAGTTGAAAAGATGAACCATGACATGGGCATCTCAGCACGACATCTCACTATCAGCACTGTGGGGATCATTCCCGGAATCCGAACTCTCAGCCAGCGACCCCTACCCGTCAATCTTGCAGTCTCGCTTCATGCGGCCCGCAATGATTTGCGCGATGAACTTGTTCCGATCAACAAGCGCTACCCCATTGAAGACCTCATGCAATCGTGTCGCGAATATCTTGACAAGAAAAATCGCAGAATCACTTTTGAGTGGGCTCTCATTGACGGAGTCAACGACACAGAACGCGATGCCCGCGAACTGCACACATTGTGCGCATCACTGCGACCAAGCGCTCATGTGAATCTGATTCCACTCAATCCGACTCCAGGGTGGCCCACACGCGGAAGTAGCAACAATAAGGTGCACGCTTTTCGGCGCAGTCTTGAAGCACTTGGCACTAATGCCACAATTCGCCAGAATCGCGGCACAGATATCGCTGCTGCGTGTGGTCAATTAGCAGCAGGTCAGCCCGTGACACTAGGCAAGACACCTCGTAATAACTAGATCTACTTTTCTAGGTACTTCGGATTCGCCACCTGTAACTTGTCAATCACACTGGCATAGACGAGGGCTCGAACTTCGTCGAGGCGGTCATCCATTTCTCCGTTTTTAATGCGTTGGGCAAGTTCTGAATCATCTGCACACCCAAGCGTTGACAATCTCTGACTGTGTTGGACTGCTTGATCTGGGCCAATCTCAATTTCTCGCTCCACCATTGCCAAGAGATTCATTGCGACGCGACCATGAAACTGCAGCCTCGCATCTACTGCTGGCATGACATCACGTTCAAGCCATTGGCGCACCGCTTCAAGCAATTGAGCGCTTGTAGGAACATCATGTGGATGAGCCATCACCATTCTCCTTCTAGTAATTGAAACAAGTCATATTCGTTCTCACATACTCTGCGACCAATCGCTGCCAACTCATGGCTTCTCATCACGCCAGACAAATGTGTCGATGCTTGCGAAATGCAGATGATTCCCCATTTCAAGGTGCCCAGCACTTGCCACCAACGCACAGCGTCGGCATCAACTGCAATTCCTGAATGCTGTTCGTACGACGCAAACAAATCGTCATACGAGCCAAGACCTGCAACTGGGGCCGCACCACCAAAGCGCCATGCCTTGACACACAGCCAACCTAAATCTTCCATCGGGTCTCCGAGGTGGGCAAGCTCCCAATCAAGGACTGCTGCAATGCCTTCTGGGCCAATCATGAGGTTTCCTAAACGAAAATCGCCGTGCACGATTGTGCGTCGTTGAGACTCTGGAGCATGTGCCCGCAACCAATGAAACACGAGTTCAAATGTTGGATGAGGTTGATTCAAAAAATCAAGAACATCGCGATACCGCACAACCTGATCTTCATTTTCTAGTCCGGAGACTTCTGCAATGTCAATGCTGTGCAACTTTGCTAGGGCTGCACCAGCATCGCGACAAAAATTCTGCCTCGCCAGACCAAAAGCATCATCCCTTTGAATCTTGCGTGCAATGGTCTCGCCTTCAACAGCACGCACAATCATAAATGGCTCGGTGAGCGCAGTTGAAGCAGATCCATCAAACACCAGTTCTGGAACTGGTACTCCATGTTGTGCCGCCATCAGTAATACAGATGGCTCTTGCTTGAGTCCGCCAATGGTTCCGGGACGTACTCTCTGCAGGACAAATGCAGAACCATCGGCATCAAAGCGCCAAGTCTCGCGTGATGCTCCACCAGTGAGTCGACGCAGATTGCTGACCTCACGTGCTCCGAGAACGCCTGATAAATCACTCGCCAGCGCATCAACAAGGGCGGTTGTCTTCACATCACTACTTTGCCATGTTCGTGCCATTCAGCCGATTACCGTGACATCACCTTCCTGACTATGGGCCCTAGCGACTACTGCTCGTCACAATATGGCGCAAGCGGTCGCGACCCGAACTGATGCTGTCCGCGAGCACCCGTTCAAGAATTCCGGCCGTCCACAGCCCTCCGTCATAAAAAAGTTCAACATCGACACGAGTTGAAAGTGACTCTAATGTTTTGAGATCAATCGTCAAGGTCCACTGCGCATGTTGCCTGCCGTCGGTCTCGCAGCGTTCAAAAACTATTCGAGCAGAGCGACTTTGCTCCGACACTTCACTCACGGTTTTTTTCATTAACAATCGCTTTGATCGCGCGAGTGGCCCGACTCTGGCTCGTAATTCTACGTTCCACTGATCTAGGCAATTATCGACCAGTTTGGCTTGATGCACCAATGTCATCCACGACGGATACGCATCAAGGGCATCCACAAATGGCAACACGCTCAGCAATGGTGCATCAATAACTATCTCTGACGAAACTCGCACGAGTTCAGTTCTGTGGGCGATCGCCAAATGCTCGGCGCATTAATCGCCCATGCGATGCAGTGTCATCGCGCCGCGAGCCATCATTTGATTGGTCAATGTCGTAGTCACCACGACGAACAAGTTTTGGCATCCACGGTATTGCTTGGGTTTCATCAAGTCCTGCACGATGGTCAGCAACATCCGCAACAACTACCAACGCCGGTACTTTTTCTGGTGCCGCAGCAGGTGTATCCAGAACTGCAGGTGTATCCAGAATTGAAGGCCCCGTGTTCACGGATTTTTTACGTTTTGTTGCTCGTTTTGCAACTGGCTTATCCTTGGCAGAGACGCGATCTGTTTTCTTCGTGCTCGTTGGCATGTCGGGGGCAATAAACAATCTCGGAATCGGCTCGCGCCGATCGTCAATGGTCCAGCCTTTAGGAACAACAAGAGCGTCCGCGTGGCGACGACATAATGCACCTGCTTGAGTTGCGTCCTGTTCAAGGGCGACTTCAAACCACACCGTCAGACGGGCATTGTCGATGCCATATGCCACGGCATTTGGCTCAGCACACCCTGATCGTTCACATAACTTACGCACACCACGAAGTTAGTTCGCTCAGACCCTAAATAGGAGCACCTGTTGAAGAGTGGCCCAATCGGACCAATGCCAGCATCTAGCCGCGTACAAGTGACCCTGGACGAGCCCCAGTGTCGGCATCGTTTCGGCGTGTGACCTGACCCTTGACCATCGTGGCCACATACCCCGACACGGGCTGAATCAATCGGGTTCCGCCTGCTGGCAAATCATGAAATGCCTTGGGTGGCGACACTCGCAAGTTGTCAAAATCAATCACATTGAGATCAGCACGCAGCCCAACTGCCAGGCGCCCCCGATCATTCAAGCCATACAAGTCTGCATTTCGTGCAGTTTGTTTTGCGACTAAAAATTCAAGTGGAATGCGGTCTCCCTTGTGTCGATCTCGAGCCCAAAACGTGAGTTGCGTCGTTGGCATGGTGGCATCACAAATCAATGTGACATGAGCACCGGCATCACTCAGACCAGTCACCGTTTCTGGATGAACCAACATCTGTCGCAACACTTCTTGACTCTCATGCACATTTGCTCCACCCATGAGTGCACACATCGCAGCACCATCTTGTTCAAGCAGATAGTCATACAACACGCTTAAAATATCTTGCCCAGATGTAGCAGCACGTGTGCCAAGCATGAGCGACGGATCTGGTTCGTAGTCAACTGGATCTGCCAGTGGATACAAGAAAGGTGCAGCAGTCTGAAACAATCGATACATGTTTGCCATTGAGCCGGGTTGATCAACAGGCACATCGCTCTCAGACATGATGGCGCTTTTTATCTCGGGTTTAGACATCTCTCGCGCACGATCAGCCAACGACAACGATGCGAGCTTCATATATGTTGGTCGGCGTTGAAAAGCGTGATAGCCGGATAATCCTGATGCCAAACCGATTGGCCGGGACGGAACTTGTGGGAACAACTGGGCGCCAGATTGATTTGCTGACACAGTCATCTCCAACAGTCGTTTCCACGTATCAGGGGCGTAGTCCGGTGATTGCACCAAAGTAAATGTCACCTTGCGTCCACTCTGACGCGAGAAACCAGCCATCAATGCAAGTTCAGCTTCGGGGGTTGTGCGCTCCCCACCCAACGCTTCAAGTTTGCCGACAGTTCCTGCAGGAATCATTTCAAAAACTCCGCGACCTGCCCGAGCCATCGCATCTGCAATGACACTCAACTCGCTGTCTGGGGCAAAAGTTCCGGGCACTGGAGAACCGTCAAGAGCCCGATGGCCAATCGTGCGTGATGTGCTAAACCCCATGGCTCCTGCACTGAGTGCATCAGTGAGCAGTCGCGACATCTCGCGCAAATCTTCTGGCGTCGCGTCTTGATTTTCTTTACCGCGCTCTCCCATGACGTAGTAGCGCAATGCACCGTGGGCAACTTGAGCGCCGATGTCGAGCGAGTAGCGACGACTCGCAATGTAGTCCATGTATTCCGGAAATGATTCCCACTGCCCCCACTCAATACCTTCATAGAGAGCCGTTCCTGGGATATCTTCTACGCCTTCCATCAGTTCAATCAACGACTTTTCTCCACCAGGGCGCACAGGTGCAAAACCAACTCCACAATTACCCATCACGATTGTGGTCGCGCCATTGCCTGCTGATGGATCCATCACATCGTCCCAACTCACCTGTCCGTCATAGTGAGTGTGCACATCTATCCAGCCTGGCGTCACAATGGCTCCGTCTGCGTCAATGGTTTCTGCAGCAGACTCAGTAATCGTGCCACCAACTTGGACAATTATTCCGTCACGCACGCCAATGTCACCTTGACGAGGATCGCTTCCTGTTCCGTCAACGATGGTCCCCGCCTTAATCACATAATCCAGCATCCGAATCCCCCTTGTTTGTACGCGTACAAAATAACCTACCCTCGCTATCACCTCGCATCATCACCGAAGTACCGTGGCCGACGGATTCAGGCGATCAACGCATGCGGTTCCCATTCCTTGACGATCTCGATATGACTCAGTATCGGACGGACACGTCATGTCATAGCCAATGAGTTGTCGAACGATTGCATCGTGAGTAGTTGCACATGACACTTCTGAGACCGCACCCGCGCCATCAAATATCACGCATGAACCTGCCTGTAAGAGTTGGTCAGGAGTATCAGAGGGCACGTCGTTGCTTGCGCCAAACACAAGAACGGCAGTGATCCCAAGAATCAGCAGCACCAAGAGTCCGCGCCACGGAAATGGTGACGGAGAATAAAAGATTGGTGCAACATACTCAGTGGCCTGAGACTCACTGCCAGATTGAGTGACACCGAGTGATTGATCGTATTCTTTGCGACGGCGTGAATCAGAAAGCACATGCCACGCGTCATTCACGCGAGCCATCTTGTTTAAATCATCGTGTCCGGTGGACTCCGAACGAGTATCTGGGTGCAGAGTTCGTGCAAGTGCACGATACGCATCGCGAATTTGACGCGTTGACGCATCAGATTTTACTCCGAGGAGCGTGTAGAGATTCTCAGTAGCCACGATGACTATCGACAGTACCTATTAATTGCTCACCTTTCATATACGACGCCACATTTGCACTAATACGCTGCGCCAAAAGAGGCTCGGCCATCTCTGGCGTGTTGCCGGTGTGGGGAGTGATGATGCAATGGGGCTCAGCCCAGAGCGGATGACCAATAGGCAGAGGTTCTGGATCGGTCACATCAAGCGCTGCTCCACCGATCTTGTTATTCGTGAGAGCCCACACCAAGTCATCCGTCACAATATGTTTGCCGCGCGCCACATTGATCACCCACGCATGTGGCTCCATAAGTTCAAACTCTGCGCGAGATAGCAAGCCTTGGGTCTCAGGAGTGAGCGGTAGCGCCAACACAACGACATCAGCGCCAACAAGCGTGTCGATGAGACTATGTGCACTCACGACTTGATCAACTCCATCCATATCGGTCACAGAGTGACGCACAACGGTGATGTGGCACGAGAAAGGTTGCAGTAAGCGAACTAGTGCGACAGCTATTCCTCCACCGCCAACAATGGTGACCCGTGCCCCCAAGAGATTGCGCCCGATCGGTCGAGTCCACGACGTCTCTTGGGCATACCGACCGATATTGCGCAGACCAGCAAGGATCAAACCCAAGGCGTGTTCGGCCACTGGCTCTGCATAGACACCTTTGCCGCATGTCCACACTCGATCGTTATTGATAATCGAAATGAAGTTCTCTACGCCAGCAAAAGGAATCTGTACCCAGTTGATGTGGGGACACTCGCGCAGGACTGCGTCAAGACCGGCAACATCAGTTGGTGATACCCAGATCAGTCCCGTCGCGTCTTGATAGTTGCTTACCTGCGCTCCAGCCGAACACACTGCATCTCGCACCCAATCAGGGAATGGTTCGGGGCCAATAGCAATTGCATTCTGAACACCTTGACTCATGTGGATGACTTACGAGCCAGCAAGGGTTGCGGCGATTTCGCTGGAAGAACTTCCGGAACGTCTAAGTACAACTGCAACAAACCACAGAGCACCCAACGTGACAGCGAACAGCAATACCGCTCCTACTCCCCAGAATGGTTTGATCGTGCTGCGTGTTGCGCCAAGAAGTGCTACAGGAAATGTTGTTGACCCGGCTTCGCTAATCAATGTAGAGATCACTGCGTTATCTAAGCAGAGTGTGAACGACAACAACGCCCCTGCGACCAATGCAGCCGAGATAAGTGGCAGGGTGATCTGTCGAAATGCTCGCGCTGGAGTGGCCCCAAGATCTGCCGCTGCCTCCTCGAGCGATTCATCGAGTCCAGCAAGTCGCGCCCGAACGATAAGTGTCACGACTGCGCTTGCATACAGTGACTGCCCCACCCAAAGTTTGTTGATTCCGCCGTTAAACGGACCAAGTCCATCCGTGAACGGAATTCCGATCAGTGGAATATCTTTGATTCGCGGAAACCATGTTGCAAGCGCAATGGCATCCATGATCTCTGGAGTCACCAGGATCAAGAAAACAACTGCCATAAAGATTTTGGTCCAGAGTCCTGGTCGTCTTGCCAAGGCAACTCCTGATAGCCCGCCAAGTACCACTGCGATCACTGTTGCCCCAAATGCGGCAATGAAGGAATTTCGAATTGAGTCACCGATTCCGACAAAGTCGAATATCTCGCGATACCAGTCAGTTGAGACGCCATTTACAATGACCGCCAAGACAAACGAACCAGGTCCGAACCAATTTAAGGTTCGTACAGACAGAGCAGATCGAGCGGTTAATACTCTGCGAGTAATAAGCGCAACAGCAACGATGACAACAAAGCGCGCAATGACCGCCCACGCCACAGACCCAGCAAACAGTTCTTCCCACCATTTAAATGTCGTCGACCCAGCCCAAATAGTGAAAGAACTACCACTATTAAATGAATGCAGAACAACCAACACGATCGGTATGAACAAAAACAACAACACTAAAACTGTCCAAATCGCCAACATCAATTGCAACAACTCAAAACGACCAATGCGCACAGTGCGCGAAACATGAACTCGAGCATCTGATCGAGCGCGCATAAATCGGCGAGTTTTATCAATCAGTGGACGAAACAGCCAGACTCCCCACGGAAACATCCACACAACAAGTGCTCCAACTATCAATGACGCCAGAACTGCTCCGATCATCAGCACCGCCATCGCCGAGCCAAGTGGCCAGTTCTGAGCACTCGAAAACTGTGACGCGATCATTGATCCAATCATGTTTCCTTTTGCGCCGCCCAAAACTGTGGCTGTCACATAGTCACCACACATTGGAATAAAAGTAAGCAGGACACCTGCCACAATGCCTGGCCCTGCAAGCGGCAAAGTGATCGTCATGAACGTCGCAAGACGTCCTGCGCCAAGATCTTTTCCGGCTTCGCGCATACGCACGTCAATTCGGTCAAGGGCTACATATAGCGGCAAGATCATGAAGCCCAAATAGTTGTACACGATGGCAATCTGCACGGCCATTGGTGTTTCAAGAATTTGAATTCCGTTGCTACCTACCCAACCAAGATCCACGAGCCACTGAGAAAATGTTCCATTTGGGGCAAGTGGAATTCGCCATGCAACTGTTCTGATGAGAAAACTTGTAAAACTTGGTACAACCACAAGGGCCAACAAGATTGCTTTCCAGCGCTCAGCCACTTTAAAAGCGGCGAAGTATGCAACTGGCAATCCGACCAACACGCACATCGCCGTTGCAATGAGCGCAATTCGTAGCGTCGCCTTAAAGGTGCGAAAGAACGTGTCGTCAAAGACGCTTGCGTAGTTTGCGGTAGTCAGTTGCCCAAGATCAACGGGGATGAGTTTGCTGCCATCTTTGGTTCCAAACGAATACACCACGATGAACCCAATTGGCACCGCAAAAAATATCGCGTACCAAATGATCGCCGGAAGAGCGAGCAAGTATTTGGGGCTATGCAACCTGAATCGTGGTTTCGAAGCAACCGCAACCGTCACCTGAACTCAGCCTCCGGCCTTAGCTTTAACCTTGTTCAAAATATCCACCAAACGATCGATTGAGGTGTTCAGTATTTGTGTGTGCATGGTCTTGACTTCGGCGTCCTTGAAAAAGATCATGTCGCCCTTCTCTAGGTCTGGCGCAATCTCGGCGATGAGTGCTGGCATGTTTTTCATGCCGGTGTTGTAGCCGTGATACTGCAAGTCCTGCACTGACCGTTCTGGAATCAAAATCCAGTTGATCCACGCATGTGCCGCCTCAACGTTTGGAGCACCTTGGGCAATACAGAAGTTGTCCATCCACAATTCTGTGTCAGGAGTTCCGAGTACCCATTTCCAATTCTCTGGTGTTCCGCCTGCCTCTTTGATTCGCACATATGCCTGACGAGCGTCTCCGTTCCATGCCATTGCGATGCTGTACGCGCCTTCTGCCAATTTTGTACTTGGGTAACTATCAAAGGCCTTGATGTGTGATGCAAACTCGTCAACCATGAACTTCTCATACGCGTCGAGATCGGCTTTGTCCTCAGTGTTCCAGTCGATTCCCTTGGACCAGAAATACATTCCGGCCACATTCGGTGCCGCGTCGATAACTGAACATTGTCCACTTGCTTCACCCATGCATACATCGATGAAGTCCTGCCACGATGTCAGTTCACGCGAAATCTTGCTGGTGTCGTAGAAGAAACCTGTGCTTCCCCAGTTCTTGCATACCGAGTAATCGTTGGTGGTGTCCCATGCTTGACTCAAGTACAACGGATCAACATTGACCATGTTTGGCAACAAGGACTTATCAAACTTTTGAATCAGGTCTTTGTCGATCATCTGCGGAATGTATGGTCCGGTCGGAACCACAATGTCAAAACCACTGCTACCACCCGCAGTTGCCAACTTTGTGATGAGGTCTTCGTTGCTGGCGAAATAATCCACCTTCATCGTGATGCCAAGAGTCTTATCTGCGAGCGCACCGACGAGTTCTGGGTCGTCGTAATCGCCCCATGTATACATTGCAAGAGTTCCGCTTGCCTGATTAATCACGCGACTCCAGTCACCCGAAGCCACACCACTTGGTGCTGTGCCCCCTGGCGCTGTGGTGTCAGACGCGCCTGTCGTGTCTGATGGAGAATCAGAACCGCCGCATGCCACGACAACTACTGCTAGACCCGCTGCAACTGTTCCTACTTTAAGAAATGCGCGACGCGAAAGCGCCTCGCGAAAACTTTCTGGTGCCAACATCCTGAGTTCTTTGGTCATTTTTTTCCCCTTTTTTTAGTAGTGATATTTTAGTAGCGATATTTAATACTGGTATTTAGATTAGTCCTCGTGCGACTCCGCGAGAACCACCTCTGCCTGGCGGGCAGAGAAAAAGTACACATCGTCGGCAGACCAACTACACCATACGTGGTCGCCCATCTGATGGCGAACCGCCTTGGTGCGTGGGGTCAGCACCAGTACATCTCGGTCTCCGGCGGTCACGACATACTGCAGTACATCCCCAAAGTGCGACACGCCTGCGATTCGTGCGGCCACGCAATTTGTCGAGTCCGCTGGACGTTCGACTGACAAGTTCACGCATTCTGGTCGAACCGCCGCCAGGGCAGGTTGGCCGGTGGGAACAACCTCTTCTGGGCGAGTAGCAACGAACACCGTGCCATCCTGGGCGACTGCGCCGTTGCTAGTTGCGGTTCCTTGCCAAAAATTATTTCGTCCGATGAACCCCGCCACAAATGCTGACGCTGGATGCTCATAGACAGTTTCGGGGTCGCCTAGTTGCTCCACATGACCGTCAAGCATGATGGCAATGCGATTACTCATACTCATGGCTTCTTCTTGGTCGTGTGTGACGAACACAAAAGTAATCCCGAGGCGACTCTGCAAAAGTTTGAGTTCTATCTGCATTTCTTCGCGCAGCTTGCGATCAAGTGCACCAAGAGGCTCATCTAGCAACAGCACACTCGGTCTGTTCACTAATGCCCGAGCAACGGCAACGCGCTGCTGCTGACCACCAGACATCTGACGCGGCTTACGCTCTGCCAACTTTGTCATCTGCACCATGTCGAGCGCTTCAAAGACTCGCTCGGCGGTCTCTGACTTTTTGACTCCGCGTTGACGTAACCCGTAGGCGACATTTTCGGCAACTGTCATATGTGGGAAAAGCGCATAGTGCTGAAACACGGTGTTGACATCGCGCTTGTAGGGAGCAACCCCTTGTACCTCTACTCCACTAATACGAATATGCCCAGCATCTGGTTGCTCAAAACCGGCGAGCATGCGCAGGGTCGTTGTTTTTCCACATCCGCTAGGACCAAGCAACGACAAAAATTCTCCGGGCTGCACAACAAGATTAAGGGAATCAACGGCAACAACTGAGCCGTACTGTTTGGTCACACCAATCAGTTCGACCGACCCTCTCTCGTTATTCATTCACCCCTCCCAACTGCTTGCGCTGAGCAAATACTAGACAATGTCGCGACCCACAAAGGTAATCCGCACACTGTTCACACTCTTGTCAACTGTCAAGATTTGCCATCACGTGCTTGATTCGGGTGTAGTCGTCAAAAGCGTATGTCGACAGATCTTTTCCGTAGCCTGACTTTTTGTAGCCACCGTGAGGCATCTCCGCCACAATCGGGATGTGCGTATTGATCCACACGCACCCAAAATCTAGGTGCTTGGCCATTCGCATGGCTCGCCCAAAGTCGCGAGTCCAGACCGACGATGCCAGTCCGTATT
>Ga0208960_1000936_pt1 | contig 15917 bp, 14 predicted proteins | sample GreLakmeON33MSRF_FD_187703 | JGI IMG/M metagenome (GOLD analysis project Ga0208960, IMG submission 187703) | Freshwater lentic microbial communities from great Laurentian Lakes, MI, USA - Great Lakes metaG ON33MSRF (SPAdes) | ecosystem: Environmental > Aquatic > Freshwater > Lake | place: Great...
GCCCATGTTAGCGGAAGTATTATGGTTGCGTATGTTCAGATGGCTAATGTAGATATTGTTCATTTGCTTACGGCAGTGATCATGACAGCACCCGGAGCTGTCATGATGGCAAAATTAATGGAGCCTGAAACAGACATTCCTGAGACCGATGTCAATATTGAAGTCAAAGTTGAAAATCATGACGCTAATATCTTAGACGCGGCAGCACGCGGTGCTTTTGATGGAGGTCAATTGGCTTTCAATGTCGCGGTGATGCTCATCGCTTTTATTGCACTCGTAGCCTTAGTTAATGGAGTCTTGGCCGGTATCCACTCAGGATGGAGCCTCGAAGCATTTTTAGGGGTTATTTTTAAACCTATAGCGATACTCATGGGAGTTCCCCTACAAGACGCAGGGTTGATAGGTGGCTTACTTGGAAAAAGGATGGTTATCAATGAGTTCGTTGCCTTCAGTGATCTTGGTCAAATTCCAATCACTATGCTGTCAGAGCACGGCCGCATGATTGCTACGTTTGCTCTTTGTGGTTTCGCTAATTTTAGTTCTATAGCGATTCAGCTTGGAGGTATTGGAGCCCTAATTCCAGAGCGACGCGGAGATCTTGCTCGCCTAGGGTTGAGGGCGATGATTGCCGGTACACTCGCCAACTTCATCTCGGCGGCAATTGCAGGGATTATTAATTAATACCACGTGATGCGTGCCTTAGAGTTACGTTCATTTATATACAGTTTCCATTCATACACATAAGGGGGTTTTCATAATGATTATTGTTACCGGCGGAGTCGGCTTCTTGGGTTCTCATCTTATAGATAAGCTTCTTTTAAGAGAAGAAATGATTATCTGTCTCGATAATTTATATACGAGTTCACTATCTAATCTTGAACAAATCAAAAACAATAAATACTATAGATTTATCAATCACGATATCACTGATCCTTTGGATGATAGTTTGTTTGAAGACATTCGTTATATTTTCAATTTGGCATGTCCGGCTTCTCCGGTGCACTATCAATACGATCCAGTAAAAACTGTAAGAACAAATGTTTTAGGTACTTTTCATTGCCTGCAGCTTGCAGAGAAACATGATGCACAACTGTTTCAGGCATCTACATCGGAGGTTTATGGCGACCCGCTTGAGCATCCTCAGAAAGAGACATACTGGGGGAATGTTAACCCAATTGGAATACGAAGTTGCTACGATGAAGGCAAAAGACTGGCTGAATGTCTATTGTTTGACTACCATAGACAAAAAAAAATTAAAATTAAAGTTGCACGTATCTTCAATACCTACGGTCCAAGAATGGCAATTAATGATGGAAGAGTAGTCAGTAACTTTATTATTCAAGCATTGACAGGACAAAATATTACTATTTATGGAAATGGCCACCAAACTAGAAGTTTTTGCTACGTTGATGATCTTATTGATGGAATCCTCTCATTAAGCTTTTCTACCGATACTTCCTTCACTGGACCGGTTAATTTGGGAAACCCAGTCGAATTCCGATTGATTGATTTAGCTGAGATGATTTTGCGGCTCACCAAGTCTTCTAGTAAGATCGTATTTGAGAAACTTCCGGCAGATGATCCACGACAGCGTCAGCCGAATATTGACTTGGCTAAATCGGCTCTAGGTTGGGAACCCCAAATCCAATTAGAAGAAGGCCTGGAGAAAACTATCGCCTATTTCAGAAAAATGATTTAGGGATAATTCACTAGATCTATGAGCTCCTTCGGCGGAATAGGCAGGTCTTTAAGTCTCCACATTATCTGAGTTCTAGGAAAAAAAACCGTCCAAACAGTGATAAAGATTAGCAAGAAGTAGTTCCTTAAGGAATAGTTAGATACATACCATGACTCGCACAATCCCTTGTAGGGCGCAATGACATTGTCATAAAACTCAATTTGCCCAGACCCCTGCAAGATATCTTCCTCCGATCTAAATATAATTGATCCAATCCCAGACAGACCTGGTCTTACTTGGGTGATAGTATTCCGACTTTCAATCGGGAAAACACTAAAACATCTCGGCGTCTGGGGTCTTGGACCAATAACGCTCATATGACCAACAAAAATATTAAGTAATTGGGGCAATTCATTAATCTTTGTTTTCCTCAAAAAAAATCCGAATGGCAAGATCCTTGGGTCATCTTTTACCGTAATGGCCCCCGTCCCCATATTCATGCTGTTGCTTGTCATAGTTGTAAATTTGAATAGCCGAAAAAGTTCCCCCCCCTTTCCAACTCTATCCTGAAAATAAAACACTTTATGCTCACCAGTTATCAATAAAATAATTATGATAATCAAAAAAAATGGGCTTAGCGCACATATAGCAAAACCAGAAAAGAGAATATCAAAAAAACGCATATTACATCCTTTGATCTAAATTCTTATCCAATTCTAAGTGTTGGAAGTCCGGAAGTACTTTTCTGAAGATATTGACGAGTTTGGATTTGTCCCATGAGGTACTCTGTGAAAATTTCTCAATATCCTTGATAAAGTCATTCAAATCGAGATCAAGCTGTACTTTTCCATTATTGACGATATTGATAGATGTAAAACGGTCAGAAATAACGATATCCGAGTCTCCAACAAACTCTTCCCAAGGTTTTTCTCCCGTGGTGTCTGATTTAAAGAAGAAGCATGGCCAACTATCTTTAGGGAATCCTTCTTGGCATTTTGTTCTCGCCTCCCCTTCTGTTCTACAAATCAACGGCGTCAAGCCTAGAGAGTTCAAATAACGAGTTGCAATTTCAGAAAAACTAGTCAATTTTAGTTCAGAATCGAGCCTGGGGAAGAAAATATCTCTATGTTCTCCCAGAAGACATGAGAGTAAACATAATTGTCCAGATTCTTTTTGTGTGACAAAATACCTCTGTACGTCGTGGGGTGCAGCCAACGGCTGCCTCTTCTCCATTCTTTGTTTAAACCCATGCAATAGTGATCCATCTGAGAATGCTACATTTGCAAAGCGCGCACTAGAGGTCGGCAAAGTACCGACCTCTTGCATAATAATGGTTTCCATAATCTTCTTACTCGCACCCATCATGTTTACTGGGTTAGCTGCCTTATCTGTGGAGACGCAGAAATACTTTCTCGTTCCATGTCGAGCCACTTCATTCATAATTGAAATAGTATTTAGAATATTTACACGAATCAATCGCATCAGAGTGTAAGGATCTTTCTCGCTACGTACGTGTTTTAGAGCAGATAGATTTAAAACATAATCATAGGGAGAATGATCGCGGACTAGTCTTGTAAATTCAGGTGATCCACCGTCGATTGCGAAAGTTCTGAAATCAGGCCCGAGATCGTATTGACTACTCCTCAGGTCACGAACAAGTTCCACCAAGTTGTTCTCGCTTATATCGACAACGTGGATCTTTTTTGGGATTCGTCTACATATTTCCTTAACGACCGATTGTCCAATAGAACCCGCACCACCTATTATCAAAAAACTGCTATTTTTTATCATGGAATCAAGGCTCACATCATGTTCGATAAGATCCGCATCGAACAATGGTTTGGTTCTACCGAGAATATACAGAAGCCTCTGATGATCCTGGTTCACAGAGCCTCTTCCAGAGTGTTACAAACTAGGTTGACTTCATCTTCGGTCATAGTTGGGTAAAGAGGCAAAGTTAATTCTCTAGGGCAGATAATAGAAATAACAGGACAGTCATCAGCCCGACATTCGTCACGGTAAGCGTGAAAATCCCAAAATGGAGGGTAATGAATACTAGTTTGGATATATTTATCTTTCATATACTGTATGACTAATCCGCGATCGCAATCATTAGGGAGAAGTATCGGTAAAATATGGTATGCGCTGTGCATTCCACTTTGCATAGAGGCGAAAGGCATAGAAATATTTATTTTAGAGAGCCGTTCCCGATATATATCAGTCAAGATCATTCTTTTTTCATTTCCATTCTTAAGTTTGCTCAATTGAACCAAGCCAATAGCAGCCCTAATTTCATCCATACGGTAATTAAGACCCGGCTGCATAACATCATAAGAAGACGAACGTCCTTGGTGCCTGTCGTAGGACAATGTGGTCATTCCATGTGAACGTAGGTGTTTTAATTTTTGGAGTAATGATGGGTCTTTGGCAACAACCATGCCGCCTTCTCCAACGGAAAGGTTCTTATTGCTGAAGAACGAAAAGCAACTGATGTCTCCAAAAGTACCGCACATTTGTCCATCTAACGATGCTCCAGGCGCATGTGCGGTATCTTCAATTAAAATAATATTGTATTTTCTACATAGGTTGACAATTGGCACCATGTCGCATGGGTATCCAGCAAAATGGACAATAATGACAGCCTTAGTTCTTGGCGTAATTTTAGATTCAATTGTTTTTGCAGATAAATTCCAATTATCTAAAGATTCACAATCGGCTAGTACAACTTTAGCGCCGCACATTTTCACTACATTAGCATCCGCAATAAAAGTCAGCCCTGAAATAATAACTTCATCTCCAGATTGGACCCCAGAAGCGAGTAAGGACATATGAAGAGCTGCTGTAGCGTTCGAGACAGCAATTGATTGAACCTCGCCACCTAGGAATTGACTGAATTCAGACTCAAACCGTGAAGTCTTTTCGCCCATAGTTAACCAACCACTATCGAGAACATCATTGACTGCTTTGCGCTCTAGGTGATCAAAATTTAATTTAAAAAGTTGTACCTTCCAATCCATTTTTAGTCCTTATATGAGCAATAAGAATAAGTTTATGAGTCATAGGATCTAAGAATTGTGTCTAGTTTCTTTGAGACAGACTCAACACTAATATCGGTCATGCACTTGTTATGCCCCAAGGGACAACTTACGAAAGAATAACAGGGTGCACACACTATAGGTAATCTAATAGTATTATCTTTATTATTCCATGGCTCAATTGAATCCTCAAACTCAATGCCAGGAATTAAAGAAATTACTTTCGCTCCCATTGCATCACCGAGATGTATCGAGCCACCGTCGTTACCTATCAGGACGTGCGTTCGCTGCAAAAGAGCTGCTGATTCTGCGATATCAGAAATTCCACATAAATTGAATATTCGACTGGTATCGAGCATCTCTAAATCTGTTCCAAGAATCTGATCTTGGGGCGTTCCAATAATTACTAGAACAGCCTCAGAATACTTAGATAAAATATTTTGAATAAGGCCCTTGAAGGATTCTAATGGCCACCTCTTGTGTGGCTGAATTGATCCTGGAGATATGGCTATAAGCTTTTGATCAGTTTTCAAATGATTTGAAATCCAGTTATCAGCCCAATCCAAGGCCATTCGAGGTGGACGAAGATCAAATACAATATCACTAGGTGAAAATGATAAAGAAGGACTGAATTCTAGTAACGATTCCATTGGTCCCCATACATGATGCTTCAATAAGCCGAGAGCTTTCAATTTTGATTTGTTATGCCTTATAGACCCTCTAGATCTCCAGCCATATATAGGCTTCAAGCCTACTAAAAAAAAGAGCAAAGCTAGCTTTTTAAATCTACCAAGATAAGGAGAGCAGGGATCGAGAAGCAGGAATACCTTTTCAACTCTTTCAGATCTAATCTGTTTTCTAAGGTTTAAAAGATATGAAATATTCAGCCTCGCCCCCAAGGCTAGTGATTGATCAATCAGATGAGGTGTGACAAGTTCAATCCACGGATAAGCAGATTGATTTTCCGTGTATTGATCCACCCGGTCTCTAACGGAAGAATTCCTTGATGAATCCGTTAATAGAATTATCTTGGCATCTTTAAAGGATCTGCGAATCTTAAGTAAAGCCGGAGTAGATAGTATAAAGTCACCAAGGCCACCAGATCTAAAAACAAGAATATTAGTCATTTTACTTAGTATTTATTGAGGGGAACCGTGTTGGATTGTACCCAAACCTCAAAGTGAGGCGAGCCTGAGCAAGCGATAGATAGATCCAAGCGAGAGGGAGAAGGTAAGAGTAAAAATACCGAACGAAATATGAACTCTGTCCTCTAGATAAATTGATAAGCATAGAACCCATTAAAGCGAGAAGGACACGATTAAATGCATCGTTATTGGTGTCTGCATACTTTCTCCATATACTTAGGAAGAAAGTTAGTATGAAGCCATTATAAATGAATCCCATTGAACCCATGAAGAGATATCCCTCGGTAAGAATATAAAAAGCATAGCCCGTAGTTCTTGACACAGGGTTGGAGCTGAACATTTCAGTTATAGGGCTTTGTAGATAGGGGACATTGAGAAAGGCCAGAGAATTCGCAACATTTGATTTTAGAACCATTAGTGGGTTTATATAATCTAGGTGAAAAGAAGCAAAAAGAATATGTGCTGGTGGGTAGAAATCTTGGAAAATTGCCAGTTCTACAAGGGACATATCAAGACGCGGAGTTCGCACATTCGTATAACGATTGAGCTCTATGTAAAAAGCTACAGCAATGAAAAGTACCGCGAGACTTAGCCCAGCAGTAATTTTTCTGAGATTAATCTTTGCCATGTAGGACTCATATGTTAAGAGACCCAACAAAATCGCAATTAGGTCAGTTCGATTTCCGAGTTTATAACTCGAGAAAATGAATAATACCGATAAAAGAAAAAACATTGCTTTCTCTTTTCGCATATTAGTCTCGCGAGCCTGCTCCCTGATATATGCATAAAGAAGGATGATCAAGCCTGAAGTAAATTTAAAGATCATGATAAAAAGCCTAAGAGAGAAACTCTTGGTCAGCTCAACCTCATCGCTGGCTACATTCCAGTTGATCGTGTTATGGTTGAGGATTAAATAGAAAATATTATAGAGCATAAGTAGACACATAAAAAGAAATGCAACATTTCGCCTCTGTATATGCGGCCTGAATATCACTTCCGTTTTGAACGGGATGGCTGCGTAGAGGATATTTCTAAAAACGAAGAAAGAAATAAATAATGTAAAACTTAATATGATGAAGAGCGTGATGGGGTACCAGATTTCAGGGCCAAAATATGCATTTGTGGTAACGGAGAGGTTTGGATAATAGCGATATCCAACTTGTGCAAATATACAGTAAATAAAGAGTGTTGCGAAATATAAGCCAAAAAGCCGATCGATACGAAATATATACCTAAACCCAAAGCAGAAAATACCTACCTGGATGGCTAGAAATACTTCAGATAATCCCATGAAGATCAGTCTACTTGCTCAGAGCTCTTTTGGGAGAAAGATATGATAACTTCGTGATATGTAAATAAATGATTACGAAGTAAAGAGCCCATGAACCAACATAAGTCCAAGCTATTCCATCAACACCTTCAGCATGCAAGAACATCGAGCCTAGAAAATAAATTAAGCACCAAATAGATCCCATTACTGCCGCATAAATCTCTTGACCAGGAAAACAAAATAGAATTCTTAACGAAATGACTGACATAACCATAAATATAGATCCTAGAGTCATAATAGTTAAAATATTCGAAACTACAGCAGCGTCTGCTAAGCTAAATTTGTTTCTGAGAAATAGAAGTGCTACTAAATCAGGAACAAAAAACAATACTGTTAATACTAGTATGCTTCCTAGTAGCACGATGATACCAATCACGCTGTTGTACTTCTTCTGGAGGCGGTCTGCTTGTTTTTGTTTAATCAGGTCAGTGAAAATAGGAATCAAAAGAGCCGAGGGTCCGGAAATGATCAATGAACAAGCAGCAATAATAATCCTTGAAGACAAGCTGATCGCCGAAAGGTTCCCCTCGCCTGTTCTTATAACCCAAACAGCATCACTGATTGCTTGGAAAGAAAAGCAAGATGTAGCTAGTACAGACCCAAAAATTCCCAAATAAGGACCATAGATCGGAGGGCGAGTAAGGCATTCTTTAAATGAACCTGATAGTAACTGACGCGTTAAAAGATATGAGATACCTAGGCCCATAATCAGTCCGAATAATAAACCAACTAGTAAGTGAGTAACCGTCAATGTGTTTCTAAAAATTCCAATAAATATTAATGTACCAACATATGGAAATAAATTAATAGCATTAGCAGAATAAAATCGTCTGATTCCATTTAGAACAGCTATGAGAAATCCTAGGGCTACTTGTGCGAAGAATATAATCCACCCAAGAGTAAATAGTAGAGTAAGATCCAAACCCAGCAGTATTCTCTGATCATAAGGAACTAGTTTAGATTGAAAAAACGGTCCTAAAGTCATACCAAGAATGGTGATGATAGTTGCTATCCATAACATTTCTGCCATAGAAGATACAATGATCTTCTTTTGATCACTTCTGGAGGCTTCTAGAGAAGAAATCACAGGAGTCAATCTGTAGCTCAATGATGAGCCAAGAAGACTAGATATAAATAGAGGTATACTCAGAACGAAAAAATAGGTATCAAAATTTTTAGATAACCCCCAATACGACGCCAATAGAACATTGCTGATTAAACCCAATATTGCCCCACTCATAGTGAGAGCACTTAAGAAAAGAGAAGATCTAATGATCTTCATTTATCGAATACTGCACGAAGTAAAAATATTGGGTCGTGCAGTATTTTTCTTAAAAGTTTGAGACGTCTTAATAACGAGTATTCATCTTGATGAAATCCTCGAAGATTATAATCAATGACTATGTTGTGAGTCTTAAATAGATCAACTATAGCCCTATTCCACTTTCCCTTTATGATACCCGTATGCGGATAGCTAATCGCTGGACCAGCTTTTTCAAGATTAACTTTCGTTCTTAAAAAAATTTCATTACGTTTCCAAGATCTAAGCGTTCCATAAATCTCAAACATCCAGCCGTTCTCTTCGGGCTTTAGATAGGAAATCAAAGTATTTTTTTTCCATAGACCAGCTTGTGTAGAAATCCTGTACCAAGCGTGTTCTCTTATAGCCTCCATAGATGGAAATTGGCAGTCTTCGTAAGGTTCTTGAAGACCATTTTTTGTCAGCCCCACATAAAGTATCTCTGGATGCCTCAGCATAGTATTTACTGCATCCTGAACCAAGTCATCTCTAACCCGAGCATCTAAAAAATAGTCTTCCTGGAAGTATAAAACATAGTCAGATTCAACATGATCCAATGCCAACAATAGAGATTCGGTCCATGTGAGCTTCCTTTGTGCAATGGTTTCAGTACCCAGAATTCTCACACCGGAAAATTGATGTTCAACTTTTGTTTGAGATATTAGAATTATTGGAGCCTCGTTTGACGGCCAAAACTTATTAAAAAGGACAAAAAAAGGTTGCCAGCAGTCGACATAGTTGTCAGATGAATTTACAAGAATTGTATATGGGTACACTTGTGCTCGCTATGATTCAGTCTAATGATATTTGTTTGTCAAGTAGTGAATATATGACTCGGCGCCTAGGGAAAGAGGCATAAAAGATTCGGTGTAACCACTCTTTCTAAGACGAGTTATGTCAGCTTTGGTAAATGGTTGATATTGAGAAAGGAGATGTTGAGGAAATGGAATATAACGAATCAGATTAGATGCAATCATATCGTTCAAAACCATCCTAGGCTTTTTATGATGAGCAAATACTGCGTTTAAGGTGGCTTCTGTAAGCTCGTTGAAAGAGGCAGATTGACTAGTCCCCACATTATATATGCCCGAAACGCCACTATTTCTAAGAAAAAACAAATTGACTGCAATGACATCATCCACATAAATGAAGTCCCTAGCTTGTTCTCCGGGTGAGAGTCCATGAGAACCTTCGAAGAGGTTGACATAGCCTCTTTCTCTGTAATCATGAAAATGTTTGAAAACTAGAGAGGCCATTTTTCCCTTGAAGTCTTCATGTGGACCATAAACATTGAAATACCGAAGTCCAACAATCTGAGATTTACATCCATGAATCCTAGCGCGTACCAAGTCATCAAAAACTGATTTGGAAAAACTGTAGAGATTGTTCGGCTTCTCATTTTCGGTTACTTCCTCGAAGCTACTCGATAAACCGTAGATCGAGGCACTAGATGCGTAAATAAGATTGATGTTATTCATTAGTGCCCAATCGAGAATCTCTTTCGAATAGACATAGTTATCATGCATCATATAATCTACATTCTGTTCCGTGGTGTCAGTACAAGCACCTTGATGAAAAATCGTAGAAACAGGCATATGGAGAGTTCTTCGTTTAACGAGTTCTATGAATACTTCTTTGTCAAGGCACTTGACAAACTTACATCCTTCTAGGTTTTGCCTAGAATCGATCTTGGTTTTGTCATCAACTAAAAGCAGTTCCTCTAGCCCGAGTCTATTTAGTGACCTTACTAAATTTGACCCGATGAAGCCGCATGCCCCTGTGACAATAATAATACTCACGACATAGCCTCCAAGGCTTTAAGTAATTCTTCCAGGGTCAAAGAAGATGTCCCAAATTTACCCACAACGATACCTGCAGCAATATTCGAAAGTAACATGGACTCCACTAGTGAAAGACCAGATCCAAGTCCCAATGCAACAAAGGCGAGAACAGTATCGCCAGCTCCAGATACATCAAAAACTTCCCGTGCAATGCTTGGGATTGAGATAGCCTCATTATTCCTTGTGTAGAGCGTCATACCTTCTTCGCTTCTTGTTAAGAGAATCGCTTCTACGTTTATTCTTTCTAATAATAAGAAAACTTTCTGTTCCAATTCATGCTCAGAAGACCAGGTTCCTATTTCTGATCTCAACTCACTCTTATTGGGTGATATTAGGTAGGCATTATGGTACTTTTCAAAAGAACCTTTGGGATCAATGAGAACACGTTTTTTTGCCGCATTAGATAAATTTATGATCCCATCTATTTCGTTTAGAACTCCCTTCCCATAATCAGAAACAAGAACAATATCTGAGTGAGTTAACTGGTTCTGGAAAGCAACGAGATCCACTGGAGAACAATGTTTATTATCAAAATCTAGCCGGATTAATTGACGCTTGTTGGCCACAGCTCGGATCTTCAAGGTGGTCGTACTTAATATACTTGTCATTAAAGTATGTTGAATATTGTTTTGGTCCAAAAGTTGATAAATCATTCGCCCGTAGTCGTCATCGCCTACGGATCCCATAAGATAGGGTGTCGCGCCAACATCAGCAATGTTCTTAGCAACATTAGCGGCTCCGCCAAGCCTATCTTCAATCTCTCTAACATCTAAGACCGGGAAAGGTCCTTCCGGTGAAATTCTATCCACATTCCCATTCCAATAACGATCGAGCATAATATCGCCTACGACCAAAACCTTAGTCTTTATAAGATCTAGTGTTTTGATTGAATTAATGGCTAAGTTATTATCAGTCATTTATTGCTCCGCGTATGAGCTTTGTAGATAATCCTGATAAGCAATAGCAAGACCTTCTTCTAATGATTTCTGCTGGAGCGAGAGAAAAGAATTCAAGCGAGTTGAATCTAGAAGTTTTCTTGGTGTGCCATCAAGGCGATCGACATCCTGAATGATGTTTCCCTTATAGCCGATAACCCTTGATATTAATTGTGCTAAATTCGAAATTGAGATCTCTATGCCTGAACCGAGATTAATAAAGGGGCCGTGCTCATAATTGATAATACTCAGATATTGGTCATCCGGGAGATTCATCAACTGGATTGAAGCCTCTGCAGCGTCATCGGCGAATAAGAATTCACGGAGAGGCTTACCGGTCCCCCAAATATGAACTTCAGGGACATTGTTAATTGTGCAACGGTGGATTTTATGAATAAGCGCAGGAATAACGTGACTATCTTCGAGATGATAACGATCATTCTTCCCATATAAGTTAGTAGGCATAACGGCCATGAATTTAGTCCCGTGTTGGCGATTGAAAGCCCTACAAAGTTCAATGCCCGAAATCTTTGCAAGTGCGTAGGGCCTGTTGGTTGGTTCTAGCGAGCCCGTTAAAAAATATTCTTCTTTTATAGGTTGCGGGCAAAGCTTGGGATAAATGCAACTAGATCCCATAAATAATAAACGCTTGATTTTATGAGTCGCTGATGCGGCTATAACATTATTCTGTATCTCGAGATTTGTTATCAAAAAGTCAACAGGGTATCTATTATTAGCTGAAATTCCACCTACTTTAGCGGCAGCTAAAAAAACGAAATCTATTTTTTCTTTTTTAAAAAAACTCTCTACATCATAAGATACGGTGAGATCCAATATTCCACGATCGGCAGTAATAATGTTTCTGTATCCTTTGTTGAACAGCATTCGTACGATTGCTGAACCTACAAGACCATTATGACCCGCTATATAAATTCTTGAATCAACATCCATCGCAACATTGGTATTCATTATTCAGAAACTCGTTCGTCAAAAGTAAAACCATGATCCTTTAAAAATTTCTCTTTTTGGGCTTCCTTAAGATCCGATGAGCACATTTCTTCGATCATGTGATCAAGAGTAATGGTTGGCTGCCAATCCAATTCTGTATGCGCTTTACTAGCGTCGCCTAATAATGAATCTACTTCGGACGGACGGAAATATCGTGTGTCAACTTTTATAATTACATCACCTTTTTTTAGTAAAATATCTTCCGAGGTAGACACAGAATTAATAATTCCTACCTCATTCTCACCCGTACCTGAAAAAACTATATCAATACCGAAATAGTTGCAAGCTAGATGGATGAGATCTCTAATAGAGAATTGTTTGTTCGTAGCAATGACATAATCACCAGGTTGATCACGCTGAAGAATAAGCCATTGAGCTCTAACAAAATCTTGGGCATGGCCCCAATCTCGTCGCGCATCTAAATTTCCCATATATAGACATTTCTCTAATCCAAAAATAATACGACTTAATCCTCGGGTTACCTTTCGTGTTACAAAGGTTTCTCCTCGTCGCGGAGATTCGTGATTGAAGAGAATTCCATTCGAGGCGAAAAAACCATATGCCTCACGATAGTTTCTTGTGATCCAGTAGCCGAATAACTTGGAAACACCATAAGGACTCCGAGGATAAAACGGAGTCTTTTCACTCTGCGGACTTTCTTGGACTAATCCATACAATTCTGAGCTTGAGGCTTGATAGAACCGAGTACTGGTTCCTAAGCCGGTAATGCGCATGGCTTCGAGCATACGCAGAGTACCTAAGGCATTTATATTTGATGTCATTTCTGGATTTGAAAAACTCACTGCAACATGTGACTGAGCACCTAGATTGTATATTTCATCTGGCTTGATTTGCCCAACAAGATCAATGAGATTACTGCTATCAGCTAAGTCCCCATAATGAAGTTTCAAGTTCCCATTTTCATGGATATCTCTGTAAATATGGTCTAATCTATGAGTATTAAAAGATGAGGATCGTCGTTTAATACCATGTACCTCGTACCCTTTTGAAAGTAATAGCTCGGCAAGATAAGACCCATCCTGACCCGTTATTCCCGTTATGAGGGCTTTTTTCATAATTCCTCTTACTTAATTATAGAACCAACGGCAAAGAGACAAGAATATTTTCAGTAAAAGAGTCTCGATATACAGATGCAAGGATGATTTGAGAGGCAGATCTTAATATGAAAATTCAACTTTGATACATACTAGACCAATTTCGGATTATAGTCGATAACATAATCGACAAACTTAACAACATCACTATAAATACTTTTGTGATCGTATAAGATACTCGTATTTTTAGATCTAACCTTTAGTTCATTAATAGTAGGAACATATTCAATACATCTAGAAACGCAGGTGACAAATGACTCTCGATGACCTGGTTCGTAATAGTAGCCAATATCTCTTTGCTCGCATAAGTTTTTAATATCGCCTCCTAAACAATGGACAATTGATAATCCTGCAGCTAAATAATCAAAAACTTTTGTTGGCATAGAAACGGTTGACCCCTTTGCGTAACTGCAAAGACCATAATTAAACATCATATAAATTGATGGTAATTGATCTGAATCTACCGAACCAAGATAAAGAACATTGCCTGGAAGAATTCGAGATAACTCCACTAGTTTATCTTTCAGTGGCCCATCGCCAACGAAGAGAAATTTAACATCCTTATTTAAACTGCATATAGTTGGTATTGTCTCGCACAAGAAAGAAATATCGTAGGCTTCGCCTATAGTGCCAGAATGAATAAATGTGGCGCGAGAAGAGCCCAAAAAATTAATAACTTCTTCGGGTACAGTATTAGCTTTATTAATTTCAAACCTTTCAAGATCAATACCATAGTATGCAAGTTGTTTTCTTGGGATATTTAATCCCTTTGTTGCCAGATGTAAATAATCAGCAGTGATACCTATGACACCGTCTGCTGTTTCTAGGAGATTATTTCTTCTTTTATATAGATGGTTAAACAGAAAATTTCCACATCTTCGAATAATCGACGGGAGAATCAGATTGAACATTTCAGGCCATAGGTCGATTATGTCAACGACTAATTTAACGTTGTTATCTCCACAGAACTTTAATACCTTTTTAGAAAAAAATAATGCAGGATCTGAAATGATAATTAATTCTGGCTTTTCTTTCTCTCTCAGCATCATCTCATAAAGATTTCTTTCAAATATCTTTTCGTAACGGATTCTTTGAAGTGAAATGTGATTCGAGTAGAGAATTGATGGCACAAGTCTTATTGCATATTTTTCTTCATTCAGATTCTCTTTTCTTCTGATTTGTTTGGTCCTATGAATAACATTTGATATCCATAATGTAGTCTGATAATTATTGTTGGACATGGCTTCAGCAATTAATACAGTTCTATATGCACCCCAGCCCTCTTTCCTGAGAGTGCCGTAGGGATTAATCAACCAAACCTTTTTCATCAAATTCGCAATCCTTAATGCTTTTTTATTCCCACAAGATCACTATCTAATTTAGAATAACAGCCGAGCAATAGCATCTATTGACCCTACATTGTGTAATTATGGATATTTTATGACCGTAATCTAGTCTACAAACAATATTGTGATGACAGGCCTTTATACAGGCAAAACTGTTGAAACTGCCTAGCGCATAAATCAAAGCAATCCTTACGGTATAATAAGGATTATTCATAGATGTTATAAATTACTTGTAAATAAAGAAATATCTCAGTACAGCCCGTCCAGGGCTTCTTCAGGATAGTGAAGAGATCACGATTAGATAACCAGGGGTTTGATTATGATTAGTAAAGAAGACGCTAGAAAGTCTGTATTTAGCGCTATTCATAAATATGTTAAATGTGATGTTACAGAGAGCACGGTCCTATTAGGATCGGATACGGGCATAAACTCAATGCAGCTTGTAGAATTATGCTTAGAGCTAGAGGATAAATCACTGGTATTTGGTTTTGAATTCGATTGGACATCCGATGTCGCTATGTCAAGATCGCGTAGTATGTTTAGAACAGCTGGATCCCTAGCTTCAGAATTTATTGACCAAATGGAAACAAAGAAATGATTATTGTCACAGGTGCAAGTAGGGGCCTAGGTAACGCAATTTGTAAAAGATTAATTTCTAAAAATATATCAGTACTAGGACTCGCTCGTTATACGGATGATCTCACTTTTGAATCTATGTCATGTGACGTTTCATCTTATGAGAGCGTCAAGAATATCGCACAAAGATTGAGAAAAGACGGTATTAGCATTGCGGGGCTAATCAACGCGGCAGGGATAGCTTCAATGAACCTTGCTGTTACAACACCCCAAAATGTCTCTATGAATATTATTAATACGAATCTGCTTGGTACGATATATTGCTGTCAATTGATAGCCCCTTTAATGGCACGAAATAAGACAGGTTCAATCATTAATTTCTCTACCATAGCAGTTGCCCTCGGGCTAAAAGGGGAATCGATTTATGCTGCATCAAAAGCCGGCGTAGAGGGCTTTACTAGATCTTTTGCTAGAGAAATGGCAGACTTCAACATCAAAGTTAATTGTATCGCTCCTGGTCCTATCGATACAGACTTGATCAGAGGTGTCACGCCGACCCAGATTCAAAAAATTGTATCTCAACAGATTATACCCAAGCAATTTACTCC
>Ga0208960_1000937_pt1 | contig 15906 bp, 19 predicted proteins | sample GreLakmeON33MSRF_FD_187703 | JGI IMG/M metagenome (GOLD analysis project Ga0208960, IMG submission 187703) | Freshwater lentic microbial communities from great Laurentian Lakes, MI, USA - Great Lakes metaG ON33MSRF (SPAdes) | ecosystem: Environmental > Aquatic > Freshwater > Lake | place: Great...
TAGTTGAACTCTAAAGATTTCAAGAAGGAGTGAAGAATGATCGCTGCATTTGGAAAGGCCTTTAAAACGCCTGATCTGCGCAAGAAGATTTTCTTTACTCTTTCAATTATGGCGCTTTTTCGTTTTGGATCAGTTATTCCAACGCCAGGCATCTCATATACCAACGTGCAGACCTGTCTAAATCAGGTACAAACTGGTGGTTTGTTTGGATTGATTAACCTTTTCAGTGGTGGTGCGTTGTTACAACTTAGTGTTTTTGCTCTCGGAATCATGCCTTACATCACCAGTTCAATTATTGTGCAACTTTTAACGGTGGTTATTCCACGTTTTGAAGCGTTGAAAAAAGAGGGTCAATCTGGAACTGCAAAATTAACTCAGTACACCCGTTACTTAACAATTGGTTTGGCAATCTTGCAATCATCAGGTTTGGTTGCAGTTGCTCGTACCCCAGGAAGACTTTTTTCGGGATGTACTGCAGAGATAATTCCAGATACCTCATGGTCACGAATTTTGACAATGGTTGTAGTAATGACTGCCGGAACTTCAGTAATCATGTGGCTTGGCGAATTGATCACTGATCGCGGCGTAGGTAATGGAATGTCAATTTTGATCTTCACATCTATTGCAGCAAGTTTTCCAGGTCAACTTTGGAGCATCAAACTTCAAAAGGGACTTTTTGTATTCTTAATTGTGATGGCCGTCGGCGTCTTGATTGTGGCAGCGGTTGTTTTTGTTGAGCAATCCCAACGCCGGATTCCAGTGCAATATGCAAAACGCCAAGTCGGAAGCCGTAGTTATGGTGGCGCAAGTACTTACATCCCAATCAAGGTCAACCAAGCTGGTGTTATTCCGGTAATTTTTGCCTCCTCTTTGCTTTATATCCCATCACTTGTCGTCAACCTTTCAGGTAGCCAAGCGGGTTGGGCGGTTTGGATTCAGCAAAATTTTGTAACTGGTGACCACTGGACTTATGTACTTGCATATTTTGCGATGATTATTTTCTTCACTTATTTTTATGTTTCAATAACTTTCAACCCTGAAGAGGTTGCTGAAAATATGCGCAAATATGGCGGATTTATTCCAGGCATCCGTGCCGGACGTCCGACTGTTGAGCATTTGCAATATGTATTGTCGCGAATTACCGCACCTGGCTCGCTCTACTTAGCTTTGGTAGCAATCATTCCGGTGATCGCACTTGCACTTGTCGGTGCTACCCAGAACTTCCCATTTGGCGGAACTGCAATCTTGATCGTTGTTGGTGTAGGTCTTGATACTGCCAAACAGATTGAAAGCCAATTGCAACAACGTTCATATGAAGGTTTCCTGCGGTAATGCGTTTAGTTTTAGTTGGACCACCAGGCGCCGGAAAAGGGACACAAGCTGAATTCTTGTGCGCTCACTATGGGATTCCACATATTTCTACGGGAGATATTTTCCGGGCAAATTTATCTGCCGGTACCGCGCTAGGAATTGAAGCAAAGGGCTATATGGATCGTGGAGATCTTGTTCCAGATTCAGTTACTAACAGCATGGTGGAAGCCAGATTAAATGAATCTGATTTAGATAATGGATTTTTACTTGATGGCTTTCCACGCAACGCTGCACAAGCTGCGGTTTTAAAGGAAATTTTAAAAGGTATTAATGCGCCTTTAGATTCTGTACTTGAATTACAAATCGACGAAGAAGAAATTGTCACGCGACTTGCTAGTCGCAATCGCGATGATGACAATGCAGATGTAGTTCGTCATCGTTTGAAAGTTTACCGTGAGCAGACTGCTCCAATTATTGATTTTTATCGAAATGAAAATTTACTTATTGCAATTAATGCCTCAGGCTCTATTGCAGATATTACTGAGCGGGCGATTGCAGCGCTCTCTCCTAAAAAATAATTTAGGTTTTCATGGCAATTGAAATAAAAACTTTAGCGCAACTTAAATTGATGCGAATCGCCGGCCTGCTTGTAGCTGACACTTTAGAACTTATAAAAAATGCAGTAGCTCCTGGAGTTACCACAAAAGATTTAGATAAAATCGCTGCAGAAAACATCAAGGCTGGCGGTGGGATTCCATCTTTTCTTGGCTATCACGGTTATCCAGCAACAATTTGCACATCAGTAAATGATGAGGTTGTTCATGGAATTCCAAATGACAAACCATTAAAAGATGGCGATGTAATTTCAATAGATTGTGGAGCGATAGTTGATGGTTGGCATGGCGACTCTGCAATATCAGTCGGCGTTGGTCAGATAACTTCCGAAGATCAAAAGATGATGGATGCATGTGCACAGTCAATGTGGGCGGGAATTGCGGCTGCGAAAATTGACGGAAAATTAACTGATCTAAGCGCGGCAATTGAAAAGAGTATTAACGCAAGCGGAAAGTATGGAATTTTGCGGGATTACGGTGGTCATGGAATTGGTACTGAAATGCACCAAGAACCACATCTATTAAATTTTGGCGTAGCCGGACGTGGACCGACATTAGTTGCAGGTATCGCCTTAGCGGTTGAACCAATGATTACTCGCGGATCCCACAAAGTGCGCACATTGGATGATGAGTGGACTGTTGTCACGCAAGATGGGTCGCGCGCTGCTCACACTGAACATTCATTTGCGTTAACTCCGGATGGCGGGATTTTTGTCTTGACCGCTAAGGATGGAGGGGCGGCTGGATTGGCTCCGTTTGGGCGGGAAATCTCTGCACTATTAGGGTGATTTTCCAGGGATTTAAGTTCAAAACTGGTTCAGATTTGGGTGATTAGCCCCGATTTCACTGATTCGGCCCCCTGGACCTAGTATTGCCCTTCGGTCTTGAGTTCAATTTGGGAGTAGGTAGGGCTTGTCAAAGAAAGATGGCGCCATCGAAATAGAAGGCACCGTAGCTGAGGCTTTGCCCAATGCCATGTTTCGAGTTGATCTCACCAACGGACATAAAGTCCTCGCACACATCAGCGGAAAGATGCGACAGAACTACATTCGCATTTTGCCGGAAGATCGTGTGATTGTGGAGTTAAGTCCATATGACCTCAACCGAGGTCGCATCGTTTATCGATACAAGTAAAAGTTGTAGAGACAGATAAGGAAAGAGGGGGGAACATGAAGGTCAAACCAAGCGTTAAGAAGATTTGTGACAAGTGCAAAGTAATTCGTCGTCACGGTCGCGTCATGGTGATCTGCGAGAACCTCCGTCACAAACAACGGCAGGGATAATTTTTTAAAATAACTTAATAGTTAACATGTAACACAACTGAGAAATCAGTCCCCTTGGTCCAGAGGCTAAGGTCGTGTCGCATAGGACCTCTGGTTTAACGAAGGGCCACTGATGGCACGTTTAGTTGGTGTCGATCTTCCGCGTGAAAAGCGCGTTGAGATTGCACTTACATATATCTTCGGTGTTGGCCGTACCCGTTCACAAGAGATGTTAACGGCTACTGGAATCAACCCGGATGTTCGCGTAAAAGATATGCCTGAGAGCGATCTGGTTAAGTTGCGCGATTACATTGAAGGAAACTTCAAAATCGAAGGTGATCTCCGTCGTGAGATTGCAGCTGATATCCGACGCAAAGTTGAGATTCAGTGCTACCAAGGAATTCGTCACCGCAGAGGTTTGCCGGTGCGCGGGCAACGTACCCACACCAACGCACGTACTCGCAAGGGTCCACGCGTTGCTATCGCTGGTAAGAAGAAGGTGACCAAGTAATGGCTGCTAAACCTGCTGCTGCCGGTAAAGGCAAAGTAAAACTTCGCAAGAAAGAAAAGAAAAATGTTGCTGTAGGTCAAGCTCACATCAAGAGCACCTTCAATAACACCATTGTTTCAATCACCGATCCAAGTGGTGCAGTTATTGCATGGTCTTCAGCTGGCCAAGTCGGTTACAAAGGATCACGTAAATCAACACCATTTGCTGCACAACTTGCTGCTGAAGCTGCTGCACGTCGCGCGCAAGAACATGGTGTTCGCAAAGTAGATGTATTTGTTAAGGGACCAGGCTCTGGTCGCGAAACAGCTATTCGTTCATTACAGGCTGCCGGATTAGAAGTTGGAGCTATCGCAGATATGACTCCAGCTCCACATAATGGTTGCCGTCCACCAAAGCGTCGCCGGGTTTAGGGGAGGAGAGAGATATGGCTCGTTATACCGGAGCAGATTGCAAGCGTTGTCGTCGCGAGAAAGTAAAGCTCTTCCTTAAGGGCTCTAAATGCGATGGACCAAAATGTCCGATCGAATCACGTCCTTACCCACCAGGGCAGCATGGTCGCGGTCGCACCAAAGACAGTGAGTACTTACTGCAGATGCGTGAGAAGCAAAAGTGCGCACGTATTTATGGAATTCTAGAAAAGCAGTTCCGTGGATATTACGAAGAGGCAAACCGTCGTCAAGGACGTACCGGTGAAAACCTACTTCGCATCTTGGAAACTCGTTTAGACAACGTAGTTTTCCGTGCTGGTTTTGCAAAGAGTCGCGACATGGCCCGCCAATTGGTGCGTCACGGTCACTTCTTAGTTAACGGTGAGAAAGTAAATATTCCTTCATACCGCGTAACTGCAAACACCATCATCGATGTTCATCCAGGATCACATGATCTAACTCCATTCATCATCGCAAGTGCTGAATTAGGAGATCGTTCAGTTCCAGCTTGGATGGAAGTTGTTGGCTCAAAGTTGCGAATTCTGGTTCACGCACTTCCAGAGCGCGCTGTGATTGATACTCAAATTCAAGAGCAGTTAATTGTTGAGTTTTATTCTAAGTAATCAGAAGTAATCAGAAGTAGCCGTAAGCGAACTTCTCGCCCCGAGGGAAGTTCGTGCAGTAAGTAAAGTTGGAGATCAAATAGTGGATCTCCACGAGTTATGGAGGATATCTAGTGCTAATCGCGCAACGTCCCATCTTGTCCGAAGAAGTTGTGAGTGAATACCGCTCTCGCTTTATCATCGAACCATTAGAGCCAGGTTTTGGTTACACCCTGGGAAACTCTTTACGTCGTACCTTGCTCTCATCAATTCCCGGTGCTGCTGTAACAAGCGCACGAGTTGAAGGCGCACTTCATGAGTTCACCACTCTTGAAGGAGTTAAGGAAGATTTAACAGAGATCGTGCTAAACATTAAAGGTTTAGTTCTTTCATCAGATAGTGATGAGCCAGTAGTTATGTACATTCGCAAAAGTGGCGAAGGTGTATTAACTGGTGCTGACATCGTTCTCCCTGCTGGAGTTGAAGTTCATAACCCAGAGATTCATATTGCAACTCTGAATGCAAAAGCAAAAGTTGAAATTGAGCTAACAGTTGAGCGCGGTCGCGGTTACGTAACAGCGGTTCAAAATAAACAAGCCGGTCAAGAAATCGGACGTATTCCGATTGACTCAATTTATTCACCAGTTCTAAAAGTTACTTACAAAGTTGAAGCAACACGTGTTGAACAGCGCACCGACTTTGACCGTTTAGTGCTTGATGTTGAGACAAAGCGCTCAATGGAACCACGTGATGCAATGGCATCTGCCGGAAAGACACTTGTTGAACTATTTGGTTTGGCTCGCGAGTTAAATCTTGGTGCAGAAGGAATTGAAATCGGACCATCCATCACTGATGCTGCACTAGCTGCGGATCTTGCGCTTCCAATCGAAGATTTAGATCTAACAGTGCGCTCATACAACTGCTTGAAGCGTGAAGGAATCCACAGCGTTGGTGAACTTGTATCTCGCTCTGAAGCAGATCTTTTGGATATCCGTAACTTCGGTTCAAAATCAATTGACGAAGTTAAATTGAAGCTTGTTGGAATGGGTCTTCAACTGAAGGACAGCCCAATTGGTTTTGATCCAACTCAATCACCTGGTTATCACGACAATGGTGACGATGAGGATGAGGAGTTCTACGTTATTCCACCAGTAACTCCAATTCACGCGGTTGCTCCAATCAGCCCAACTGATTCAGCTAATTCAGAAACACAAGAGTAGTTAGAGGAGATCTGAGCCAAAATGCCAAAGCCAGCAAAGGGACCACGCCTCGGTAGTGGACCAGCCCATGAGCGCCTCTTACTAGGAACTCTTGCCGCCCAATTAATTCAACATGGTCGCATTCGCACAACAGTGACAAAAGCTAAACGCTTGCGTCCAGTTGCTGAGAAGTTGATCAGTGCTGCAAAGAAAGGCGATCTTCCAGCTCGCCGACGAGTGATGGCAGTTATCAGCGATAAGAGCGTTGTGCACCACTTATTTACTGAAATCGGTCCTCGTTTTGCGCAACGCGATGGTGGATACACCCGCATCACCAAAGTTGGAGTTCGCAAAGGCGATAACTCTTCAATGGCGATAATTGAAATTCTTACTGAAGGAACTCCTGCAAAGCGTGCAGTAGTTTCACAAGCAGATGCAATTGCTAAATCTGCCGCAAAGCGTGATGATGCCAAAAAAGCATCTGCTGCGCGCGTTGCAGATCGTGATTCAAATGCGAAAAAGATTTCAGAGCGAATTGCTAACCGTCTTTCAGCTGCAGTAAGTGAGATTGAAGTTGAGAGCGATGCTCCTAAGAAGGCAACCGCCAAAAAAGCTGCTATTAAAAAAGCCCCAGCCAAAAAAGCTGCTGCTAAAAAAGCCCCAGCCAAAAAAGCTGCTGCTAAAAAGGCTCCAGCCAAAAAAGCTGCTGCTAAAAAAGCTCCGGCAAAGAAGAGTGCTAAGTAATTTTTAGCAACTTAAAATAATTATGAGTTCGCCCGCCCCTGAATTACTTCCAGAGGGCGGGTTTACTCGTATTAAGTGCGAACTTTCTTATGATGGTTCATATTTTTCAGGTTGGAATTTACAACCAGATAGACGGACTATTCAAAGTGTGGTCGAAGATTTATTAAGTCGCTTGATGGCTATTCCAGTTAACACAATGGTGGCTGGTAGAACTGATGCTGGCGTTCACGCAACTGGTCAAGTTTTCCATTTTGATATAGCGCAAGTAGATAGAGACCGCTGGAACTTAACTTCACTGATGCAAATCGCCAATCGTTTGTTACCTGATGAAGTGCGCCTAAACTCATTAGATGATGCACCATATGGATTTCATGCGCGCTACTCGGCGTTGCGGCGAAATTATCGCTATAGATTTGCAGATGGTTTTAAAGTAATCCCACCGTTAGCCCGTGCTGATGTTGCACCATGGCAACAAAATTTAAATATTGATTTAATGAATGCAGCGGTTATTCCACTACTTGGAACTCATGATTTTGCGGCCTTTTGCCGGAAACGTGAAGGTGCTACATCAATTAGAACTTTAGAAAAATTTGAGTGGAGTAGAGATAGCGATGGTTTTGCCCAAGCGTTGGTGAGCGCAGATGCTTTTTGCCATGCGATGGTCCGCTCACTTGTTGGGGCGGCCAGCATCGTCGGCGCTGGCCATGCCGAGATTGGCTGGTTAGCCGAACTGCTAGGTGGCGGGGATCGGGTCGGACGCTCCTTATCCGCTCCGGCTCGCGGCTTAACCTTGATTGGGGTGGATTATCCGATCGGGGCCGGCTTATTGGAACGGGCTCAGGTGCTGACCAGGACCGGAGTGCGCTCACTTCCGGGTGAGTAGAGCTGCCGGGGTACCCCATTTTGACCCAGGCCACGCTCAAAAGGTACCCTCTACCCCCTGACCTCATTGAGGTCTGGCCAGATAGTTTCCTTAAATAAGAAGCTCTCCATGACAAAGAAGATAGAGGTTGCGCGTGCGTACATATAGCCCAAAGGCTGGGGATGCAACTCCCGAGTGGCACATCATCGACGCTAAAGATGTTGTTCTTGGACGCCTTGCAACACATGCCGCAACACTTTTGCGCGGAAAACACAAAGCGACTTTTGCCCCACATATGGACATGGGTGATTTTGTAATTGTCATCAATGCAGAAGCAGTTGCACTTACCGGATCAAAAGGCGCAAAGAAGATGGAGTTTCGTCACTCTGGTTACCCAGGCGGATTAACTGCAACTACTTATGCAGACATGATGGTCTTGCATCCAACACGTGCAGTTGAAAAAGCAATCCGCGGAATGCTTCCAAAAAATTCTCTTGGCCGTTCAATTGGAACCAAGTTGAAAGTTTACGCAGGACCAGAACATCCACATACCGCTCAGAATCCAAAACCATTTGTGATTACTCAAGTTTCACAAATTTCACAAATTTCAAAAAGTAAGGTGAGTTAATGTCAGATTTCACAGCTGATCTTTTAGAAGATGATTCTGAAGAGATTCCAACAAGTTACACATCATCTTCTCCTGCTGCTGCAATCAACCGCTCTGCGATTACTGCACCCGGTGGAGGAACAGGTCGACGTAAAGAGGCTATTGCGCGAGTTCGCTTAATTCCAGGAAATGGTAAGTGGACACTTAACGGTCGCACCCTTGAACAGTATTTTCCAAACAAAGTTCACCAACAAGCAGTTTCAGAGCCATTCCGCACAGTTGGCGTTGAAGGAAATTACGATGTAATTGCACTTATAAATGGTGGTGGCGTTTCTGGCCAAGCCGGTGCACTTCGTCTTGGTGTATCCCGTGCATTAAATGAGATTGATGTAGAGGCACACCGTCCACTTTTGAAAAAAGCCGGATTTCTTACCCGTGATGCTCGTATTATTGAGAGCAAGAAGTACGGTCTAAAGAAGGCTCGTAAGCGTTCGCAGTACAGCAAGCGTTAATTCTTAACCAATTTTAAGGAGCTGGATTTAAGTGGCTCTTTTTGGAACAGATGGAATTCGTGGAAGTGCGGGTTCTGTTGATTCACTATTAAACCCACAATTAGTTAATGCAATTGGCATTGCTACTGGGATTGTCTTTAAGAGCCAGGCACAAATCTTAATTGGCAGAGATACCCGTAAATCAGGCGTAGAGATTGAACAGGCATTAATTGCTGGACTTACTAGCGCAGGAGTAAATGTAACTTTAATTGGAGTTATTCCTACTCCAGGCCTGGCCTATTTAGTGCTCACTCGCAAAGCAGATGCTGCGATCATGATTACCGCCTCTCACAATCCAGCCTCTGACAATGGAATCAAAATCTTTGGAAGTAATGGCCAAAAAATTGCAGATGAAATTGAAAGAGAGATTGAACGAGGGGTTGAGCAGTTAATCGAAAGCAAGCAAGAGGCAAAAATTGCACAACATGGGTTAGTGGTAAAAGATGAAAATGGAAGAAATGAATACATTACATATTTGCTTTCCACAATTTCAAAATCATTAAGTGGAATTACAGTTGTAGTTGATTGTGCGCACGGGAGTGCAAGTACATATGCCCCTGAAGTTTTAAAACGCGCTGGCGCTGAAGTTATCGTCATCGGTGCCACACCAGATGGTGAAAATATAAATAAGGATTGTGGTTCCACTCATTTAGATCTACTCGCTGCAAAAGTATTAGAAAGTAGAGCTGATCTAGGGATTGCACATGATGGGGATGCTGATCGAGCACTCTTGATTGATAGCCGGGGAAAAATTGTGGATGGAGATGCCCTCCTTGCGCTTTTGGCACTTTCAGCAAAAAGAAAAGATGAATTACCTGGAAATAAAATCGTAGCCACGGTTATGAGTAATTTAGGGTTTTTGAAGAAGATGGAAAATGAAGGTGTGATAGTTGAGATCGCACAAGTTGGAGATCGATATGTTCTCGAACAAATGCTCGATCATGAAATTTATTATGGTGGAGAACAATCTGGTCATATTATTTTACGAAAGTTTGCAACCACTGGGGATGGAATTTTAACGGCGTTGCATATTCTTGAATTGATCGCCAATGGCGAAGCTAGTGCGGGAAATCTTTCCGAAATATTTACTTCATACCCTCAGGTGCTTTTAAACATCCCAGTCACAAATAAAGAGCAGGTATTAACTTCAGCAGAATTGAAAATAGCTACTAAATCTGCTGAAAGTGATTTAGGAAATGATGGTCGTATTTTGATTCGCGCATCAGGTACCGAACCATTAATTCGTGTCATGGTTGAAGCCGATACTCAAAGCAAAGCCGATGTAATGGCAAGAAAATTGGCTGACGCAGTAGAATCAGCGGCTAATGCTTAGAGGGGAGTTCTGATGTGCGGGATCATCGGCTATGCCGGTCGCAATCAGGCTCTCCCAATTATTATTGAAGGTTTGCGCAGGCTTGAATACCGTGGTTACGACTCCGCCGGAGTTGCCTTAATTACCACTAAGGGAATTTCAACAGTTAAGCGTGCCGGAAAATTAGCCGCGTTGGAAGGTGCGTTGGGCAAAGTTAATTTGCCACCATCGATAACTGGAATTGGACACACCAGATGGGCAACTCATGGTGCTCCTAATGACCGTAATGCCCATCCACATCTAAATCCATCTCAGGAGTTAGCAATAATTCACAACGGCATTATTGAAAATTATGTAACCCTTCGGCGTGAACTCGAGTCAGATGGACATGAGTTTCTCTCTGAAACTGATTCAGAGGTTGTTGCGCATCTACTTGGCCAAGCATATGAAAAATGTGGCGGGGATTTGGCAGAGGCGATGCGCCAGACTTGTAAAAGATTAGATGGTGCATTTTCTTTAGTTGCAGTCCATGCTAAATCTCCAGATCAAGTTGTTGGAGCAAGACGTAATTCGCCATTGGTAGTAGGAGTAGGAGATAGTGAAAGATTTCTAGCCTCTGATGTCGCAGCGTTCATTGAATACACTTCAGCTGCAATAGAACTTGGCCAAGATCAAGTTGTGCTGATCACCCCAGATACCGTGAGCATCACTGATTTTTCTGGAAATAAAGTAAAAGGTAAAGAATTTAAAGTTACCTGGGATGCCGCCGCGGCTCAAAAAGATGGCTATCCACATTTCATGGCTAAAGAGATTATGGAACAACCAAAAGCAGTAGCCGACACCCTCTTAGGCCGCCTCGATGAAAAAGGAAAATTAATTTTAAATGAGATTCGAATTGCTGAAGAGGATCTTCGTGATGTTGAGAAAATAATTATTATTGGATGTGGATCAGCTTTTCATGCCGGAATGATTGCAAAATATGCAATTGAACATTGGACCAGAATTCCTGTTGAAGTAGAACTTGCCTCTGAGTTTAGATATCGCGATCCGATAATCGATCGAGGGACCCTAGTTATCGCAATTTCACAATCTGGTGAAACTATGGACACCTTAATGGCACTTCGTCATGCAAAAGATCAACGTGCAAAAGTATTAAGTATTTGCAATACCAACGGATCAACTATTCCAAGAGAATCAGATGGAGTGCTTTATACCCATGCCGGACCTGAAGTTGCAGTGGCTTCAACTAAAGCATTTCTGACTCAAATTGTTGCTTCATATTTAATCGGTCTTTACATTGCACAAGTGCGGGGACTTAAATTTTCAGATGAGATCAGAAAGATTTTGGCAGAGTTGCAAGAGATGCCGGGAAAAATAGAGCGTTTTCTTGAAACTCGGGAATCAATTAGCAAATTAGCCATTGAATTAAAGGAAGTTAGTTCAGTGCTCTTTCTCGGAAGACATGTTGGCTATCCAGTTGCCCTAGAGGGTGCGCTTAAATTAAAAGAGTTGGCATATATGCATGCAGAAGGATTTGCTGCGGGCGAACTAAAACATGGCCCGATTGCTCTTATCGAAGCAGGAACTCCAGTAGTTGTCGTTTTGCCTTCACCAAGCTCACCGATTTATCAGAAAATGTTAAGCAACGCCCAAGAGGTGCAAGCGCGAGGCGCCATGACAATTGTGATCGCCGATGAGAATGATCTTGAAGTGAAAGCGGCACATATTATTCGTATTCCTACCTGCTCTGTGCTCTTGCAGCCACTCCTTAGCATTTTGCCACTTCAAGTTTTTGCATACGAAATGGCAGTTGTCCGCAGCCTAGATGTGGACCAACCACGAAACCTTGCCAAATCTGTAACGGTTGAATAAAAATGGCTGAAGATAACCGTCAATCTCAGGTTCAGATAAAAAGACGAACACCAGATCGCTTAGTTAGATTTGCCGCGTTTTTTATAGTTATTTTTTTCGTGATAACAGAGCAAGTTGTTAATGATGGACCATTACTTAGTCTGGATCAATCTATTGCAAAATGGCGCCGACCAACACTTCCTGATTGGGGAGATTGGATTATTTATAATTTGGATCACCTAGGTTTGCGCGGACTAACAGCATCTTTATTGCTTTCACTTGCAATCTACCTTGGCTGGAAATTTAAAAGTTGGCGGCCATTTAACCTTTCGGTAATTTCATTGATTGCATTAAATGCAGTAGTTGGATTAGCTAAATTAGAGTTTGGAAGAACTAAACCACGTTTAAATGTGGATTTACTTTATGTGGGAGGTATGTCCTACCCAAGCGGACATGCTTCAAACGCGGTTTTGACTTGGGGTTTGATTGCATATCTTTACATTCAATATGCCCATCCCAGATTAGAAATTGTCAGAGCGGCTGTTATTTCTGTAGTTGTCATTAGCACTGTAGTTTTTTGGGTATCAATTTTTAGAAATACGCATTGGGTATCTGACCTACTTGGCGGCGTTGCGATTGGAACTGCATTGTTAATGTTAATAATTGCAGTCGATCGCAGCATTCCTTCACGTCGAACACGTCGAAGCAACCTCTAAAGCACCCGTATGAGTTCACAAATAGGTATAGATCTAGTTGATCTGGCGAGATTTGAGATTTCACTTGCCAGGACCACTGGTTTAAGTAAACGATTATTTACCGATCGCGAGATAGCGCAGGGAAGTAATCGAAATCTGGCTCTACATTTAGCCGGAAGATTTGCCGCCAAAGAAGCATTGGCAAAAGCCTTAGGAGTCCCTCCCGGCCTCTCTTGGCATGAAGTTGAAGTACTGCGCCTTGAAAGCGGTCGCCCTAACTTTGAGTTTAGTGGGGGAGTTTTAGCTTTAGTGAGAGATAAAATAGTAAAACTTTCCATCTCCCACGACGGTGGTTTTGTAATCGCAATGGTAATTATTGAAAGTGTAAATTAATGCAATCACCAAATGTTGCCTACGTTAATTATGAAAACATTTCAGAGAATGTTGCGCAAATTTGCAAGGTGATCGACAAGCCGGTGATGGCAGTTGTGAAAGCTAATGCTTATGGTCATGGATTGATTAAATCTTCTCATGCGGCACTTCTTGGGGGAGCACAGTGGTTAGGCGTAGCGTTGTTATCTGAAGCGCTTGAGATTCGCAAAGCCGGAATTGCTGCACCAATGTTGGCATGGCTTACTCCGCCAGGTGCTGATTTCGAAAGTGCAATCAAAAATGATATCGATCTCTCTGTTTCATCTCTGCAACAGTTGCAAGAAATTTATGCCGCTTCGCTAAGAGTCGGATTAATTGCCAGAGTGCATCTCAAGGTTGATACTGGAATGAGTAGAGCAGGTGCACTTGATGAGTTTCCCGAAATTGTTAGTGAATTGACACGTCTCTGTGCTGCTAACGAAATCGAATTGATTGGAACCTGGTCCCACTTAGCATGTGCTGATGAGCCGACTCATCCATTAAATGCAGAACAGATTAAGCGGTTTAATAGTGCGCTGGAATACATGCAAGATGAGAATCTGAATCCAGGTATCCGGCACATTGCAAACTCTTCAGCCATCATTGGTCTGCCTGATGCAACCTTTGACCTTGTTCGTGCTGGGCTACTTATTTATGGATTGTCTCCAACAAATACTCCACCAAAAAATTTCTCCCTAAAGCCAGCAATGGAGTTACGCTCTCGCCTTCTACTTGTAAAAAATATTCCGCCAGGAGCAACTGTTGGTTATGGCGCAACAGTGGAAGTTACCAAGGAAACTAAAATCGGCATTGTTGCTTTTGGTTATGCCGATGGGTTGCCAAGGTCAACGGATGGGACCGCTTATTTTCTGCACAACAATTTGCCCGCTCACTTAATTGGTCGGGTTTCGATGGACCAATGCGCAATTGATTTAGGAATTGACTCGATTGCAAAAGCGGGAGATGAGGTCATCATCTTTGGCTCAAAACCGCTGGCCAATGAATTAGCAAAAGCGGCCGGCACAATTTCATATGAGATAGTTTCCGGTATAGGTTCGCGTACTCCTAGAGTTTCAACAAATTCAGTTTCGGAGGTGTGACATGAGTGAGCTTTTAAAGGTGGAGGGTTTATCTGTCACCTTCGGCGGTTTGAAAGCATTAAATGATGTGTACATTGAATTACATAAAAATGAAGTACTTGGATTAATCGGCCCAAATGGTGCTGGAAAGACCACTTTGTTTAATGCAATCTCTGGATTAGTCCCACCTTCGACTGGGAAATTTTCACTAGAAGGAAAAAATTCACCTTGGCCTAAGACGCATCAGTTAGCAAAGTTAGGAATTGCACGGACGTTGCAAGGAGTTGGATTATTTTCTGGCCTAACCGCCTTAGAGAATGTGATGGTTGGGGCAGAAGCCCACGCAAGTAAAGCTTTCTTTGCAGATCTTTTTGGTACATCTGGTAAATCAGAGGCGAAGCTAAAAGCGAGAGCTCATAAAGCTTTAGCATGGGCTGGCGCGACAGCCTTTGCCGATAAATTACCAAGCCAATTGACATACCCTGATTCGAAACGAGTTGCACTTGCGCGAGCCCTTGTCTTAGAGCCAAAAATTTTATTGTTGGACGAACCAGCCGCAGGATTGGGTCATGATGAAATTGAAAAGCTGGCTAATTTAATTTTGCAACTCAAAGAGTTTTATTCAATTATCGTGGTTGAGCATAACGTCGAATTTGTAAATAAGATCTCTGATCGCGTATATGTGTTAAATTTTGGCGAAGTAATTGCAAGTGGTCCTTTTGATAAAGTCAGACAGGATCCAGCAGTAGTGGCTGCATACTTGGGTACATCAATTGCCGCAGATGCAAAATTAGGCACCGGTAATTAATCATGAAAAATCTAATTGTCAGTGATCTAGTCACAGATTATGGCCATGTCCGCGCGCTAGATGGAATTTCCTTTATCGCCAATTCTGGAGAAATTACTACAGTGATTGGTGCAAATGGCGCTGGCAAATCTACTTTGTTGCGCACAATCTCAGGTTTAGAAAAAGCCAAAAGTGGAACCATAAGTTGGGGAGATTCGGAGATAACAAATCTCGCACCGGAGGCGATCGTACGTTTAGGTGTTGCTCATGTACCAGAAGGTCACGCAGTAATTCCAAGTTTTTCAGTATTAGAAAATATTGAGATGGGTGCACTTTTTAGAAAACGCAAAAATTCAAGTGATGTAAAAGTCGCAATTTCAGAGGTATTGGATTTGTTTCCTAGGTTAGCTGAGCGAGTTAAGCAAAGCGCAGGATCCCTTTCTGGGGGAGAGCGACAGATGCTCGCCATCTCAAGGGCTCTTGTCTCAAGACCGGAACTTTTATTGCTTGATGAGCCATCGCTAGGTTTAGCACCACTTGTTGTAGAACAAATTATCCAAAGTATAAATCAACTTAGTGAAAGCACAGGACTCACAGTTTTACTAGTAGAACAAAACGCAAATACCGCATTGGCAGTTGCTGACCACGGAGTTCTACTGGCGTTAGGTAAAGTTGTTTCGGATCAACCTGCTGCAAAAATGCGTGCTGATTCCGCCCTGCGAAGTGCGTACTTGGGATATTGATGAATACTTTTATCAGCACCATAATCACCGGCACTGCCAACGGAGCAATTTTTGCTTTAGCAGCACTTGGCTTGGTAATCGTGTGGCGTGGTGCGGGAGTTGTTAATTTTGCTCAAATGGGTCAAGCAATGTTCACCACTTATATTGCTTCGAATTTAATCAATTCCGGTGAATCGTATTGGCTGGCTTTTGTAGTCGCTTTGGTATCTGGTTCTTTGCTCGGAATGGTTATTGATTTATTGATTATGCGTCCGCTGGCACATAAAAAAAGTTCATCTTCGACCAAAACCCTCGCAGCAACAATTCCAGTTATCGCCTCACTTGGAATTTTGGCGAT
>Ga0208960_1000938_pt1 | contig 15893 bp, 14 predicted proteins | sample GreLakmeON33MSRF_FD_187703 | JGI IMG/M metagenome (GOLD analysis project Ga0208960, IMG submission 187703) | Freshwater lentic microbial communities from great Laurentian Lakes, MI, USA - Great Lakes metaG ON33MSRF (SPAdes) | ecosystem: Environmental > Aquatic > Freshwater > Lake | place: Great...
GATGAAAAAGCTTTGAAAATTCTACGAAAAGTATCAGAGACTTTTGGCGTTCCTACCGTTACCGATATTCACGAATCACATGATGCAGCGATCGCTGCTGAATATGTTGATGTTTTGCAAATTCCAGCATTCTTGTGCCGACAAACAGATTTATTGATTGCTGCGGCCAATACTGGCAAAGTGGTGAATATTAAAAAAGGACAATTCGTTAACTCAGGAGCCATGAAATTTGCTGCCCAAAAGGTTGTTGATAGTGGAAATCCTCATGTTTGGTTTACAGAAAGAGGAAATTCTTTTGGCTATCAAGATTTGATTGTTGACTATCGTAATATTCCCGAAATGCAAGAATTCGGTCACCCTGTAGTGCTTGATATAACACATTCTTTGCAACAACCCAATCAAAACAGTGGTGTAACTGGTGGTAAACCCCAATTGATTGAAACTATTGCTAAAGCAGGAATTGCTGTTGGTGTAGACGGACTCTTCATTGAAACACATCCTAAGCCTAGTGAAGCGAAATCAGATGGAGCAAACATGTTGCAATTGGATTTATTAGAAGGTTTGTTAGAGAAATTGGTTCGCGTTCGCCAATCTATTTTGTAAATCAGTAAAAATAGCCAAAATTCATCTTAAAAGTAATAAGTGCCATACTTCGCGTGTTCGCGCGTGCTTGCGCAGTATAATCAAAACCTCTTACCACATCTTGCTGGTCGTAAACATTAAGAAGAACATTGAACTCCCAACCGTAATCTATCCATAACTTATCAAACAAAACCCTTGAGTTCCCTCTTCCTAAACCCAAACCCAACTCTGTAGTTTTGCCAATTAACAAATCATGGTCATCGGTATTAAGCGTGTAAGAATGCAATATTATATTGTATCTAAAATGTTTTCCTACAGGAGCTATACTTCCTTTTGAACGGTAATAATAAGAGCGAAACTGAACCCCTAAATCATAGCCCGAGTAATGCGATGGCTCATAACTATCTGTCACAGCACTAAACACATCATTGGAAAAATAAGAGAAAGAAGCGCCCATCATTCCCGAACGACCTATCACCCTTTGCACGCCTACATCCCATGTTAAAGATCTCTTACATAGAGCAGGCTGAACAACATTAGCGCCCATCAAGAAATTATAGGCCGTTAACGCATGAATTTTACCTCCGCCAAAAACGATGTTTTTTTTGCCAATGTAGCCAGGTACAATTCTTTGTGCCACAGCAAAAGAAACGGCGAAACATAAAAAAAAGATGGTAAACCCTACTTGTATTTTTCTTTTGTATTGCACTTATTGTTCTTTTGGTTAACTTGGTAAAAGTAATGCAAAATACACGTAAAATATCAGCAAAAATAATTTCCTTTTCATTCGCATTTATCATTTATTCGTCGCTTCTGTTTTCGCAAAGCATTGATTTGACAAATTATCAAGGCATTTACAGCACAGGCGTGATACCCAAAGTAATTACCAAAACGATAGAGAAAAGAATTCAGGAGGCCGAGAAAAAAAACATTTCTAAAAACGACAATTGGCTTGACAAAAAAGCAAAACAACGATCGATTATTGAAAGTAGTTTTGTTACCTCAGAGCTGCTGTTAAGCGGAAATGTTGTGTTTAACGATACGCTTAGCGGATACATCAAATTAGTGGCTAAAGAATTACTTAAAAACGATGCTGAAACACTCTCTAAATTAAATTTCTTTGTTGTTAAATCGGCTTTTGTTAGCACACTTAGCAATCAAGAAGGAATAGTATTAATTAGCAGCGGTTTACTGGCGCGCATCAACAACGAAGCTCAATTGGCTTTTATAATCGCACGCGAAATAGCACATTACAAATTAAAACATCAAGCTAAATTATACCTCAACAACGACATCAGCAACAACGGCGCCTACAACCTAAAACTCATTGAAGACAACCTTTTAAAATCAAGTAATTTTAGCGAAGAGCAAGAAGCACAAGCCGATTCTTTAGCGTCAGCATTGTTCAACAACACTAACTATTCAAGCAACGCTATAAAAGATGTATTGAAAATTTTCAACTCTAGCAATCATCCAGTAGCTCAAGAAACATTTGATATTCGTTATTTTAATTCAACGTATTTTAAAATTCCCGACACCTATTTCTTCACACAGGCAAATCCAATTAATGAAGTCGATGAAAATTATACACAACCCAATATTATTTTAAGAAACAATGCCATCAAAAACATAATGAATGGCGAGATAGATAGTTTTCTTCTTCCTAAAAATCAATTTCATTATTGTAGAGATATTGCTCGTTTTGAAATGAGTTCGTTGTATTTAAGCGACAGGCAATACGCATCGGCCATTTACAACAGCTATATGCTATTGCAAAAATATCCCAACAATGAATTTCTATTAAGCAACATCGCTAACAGTCTCTACTTTTTAGCCAAATACAGCAACAAAAATGCCTTGCAATATGTTAATGCACACCACGAAAACATTCAAGGTGAATCGCAACAATTGCACTTGCTTTTTTCGGTGATGAAAAATGAAGAGTTGGATGTGCTGGCCATTCAGCATTTATGGAATACTTATTTTGCTTTCCCGAACAGAAAAGACCTAAAGAAAAAGGCAATTGAGCTAATGAATGAAATGATGAAACTCTACCCTGTTTCCAATTCATTTAGCGAAACAATACCTCCAAAAGACACTACCACCTTTAAGCTTGTGAAACCTGCTGGTAGCGGAAAAATGAAAGCGAATCATTACTATGGTTATGGTAAGCGGCCTGCCGATACCAGTAAAATAGAATTGCGTTACGCCTTTTGTGAACTCTTTCAAAAAGAAGAATTTGCGCAAGCATTTAACAATGCAAAAACAAATAAAGAGTTGCCCTATACTCCACCAACTACAGTGTACTATTCTCAGGGTTTACTCGGCTACAATCCTCCTAGCACAAAACCGATGCATCTTAATAAAATAGTAATGGTTGATCCTTCCTATTTCAAAATAAACAACACATTTTTTACCGAAAAATTCAATGCATTAGAATCAGAAAACGCCAGAAAAGAATACAGCAAATCAATTAAAGAAATTGCCAACAAAGCAAAGCTAGATGTAGAGCTATTAGATTCTAAATTCTTAAACACCAAGCAGGTTACTTTGTTTAACGATATTGCACGACTCAACAACTTCATTGATGAATTGTACAAGCATGGTGATTTAGACAGTGTTTTATCGGCCGATTATCAATTGGTGGATTTGCTCATTGAAAAACACAAAACGAAATATTTAGGGTGGAACAGTGTGTTTGCCCTCACCGAGCCCGATGCCTTGGCCGACCCTGTTAATTTAATTATGTATTGTGTTTATCTACCTGTACTATCCCCTTACTTTTTTTACGATGCAGCAACGCCCGATTATTATACCTATCACTACATGATGGTGGCCGACATTGAAAAGGGGAAAGTGATATTCAACAAGTCATACCAAATCGTGGGTAAAGACACTCCCGATAGATTGAAATCAAATTTATATTACAACTTTTTGCAGTTGGGTGGAGGGAAAGAAAAGAAGAAGTGATTTTTCAAATGCTTATCCGCAAACACAGCAACCTGAATCGATTTAAAATAATTTACTTTTTAAGTACAGGACAGTAGTTCCTTCGGGGTACCTCAGGATGACATACTAAGCTCATCTTTACTGTGGTTGTCATCCTGAGGTACCCCGAAGGAACTATTGTCATATCGGTTTTAGGATAAGCATTAACAACACTACTGAAATAGATTTAACCAAATGGTGTCATTTGAACCAGAAGGAAATTCTACAGATTGCATTTCATATCCCTTCTTTTTAAAACCCAGGGAAACATCTGGACAGGAAAATAAACCTCCTGAAACACCAAAATATTGAAATTGGCCAAGTGAATCCGTTTCTACAAAATCATCATTTTTCTGATATACAACAACTCCATTTAAAGGTCTCTGTGTTTTTAAGCACATCACGACACCAGACACTTCTTGAATACAATCTCCACAAGCAAAGAAAGTAGCACTTAGTGAAAGTAATATTAGTTTTGTGCGCACAAATTTCATAACAACTGCTTATGCCAACTCTCTTTCACTGGCACTACCCAAGCGCTTTCCAACTTAGCTTTACTGTCCACCAAATTATTAAAAACGATAGTATCTTGAGTCAATTCACCTGCTTTCAACTTGTCTTGAAATTGAAACATCTTAGTCAAATGAATCTTGTTGTCTTGGATATAAGGAATCACCAAACGGTCGAAAAAATCAACATTTAAAGCTGCGGCAATTTCCTTAACCAACTTCACAGATGAATCGATAGAACAACCCGATGGTGCTTCTACTCCTTCATCAGCCGTTACCACGATGAATAAATTATGCAACATTTCAATCGATGCCGCTAAATCTTTTCCATGAGATTTCCATTGGGGTAAAAAACCTTGAATCATTTCGTTGGATTTATTCACCTCAGCATCGGTAAGAATTCTATTCGCTTGGTATATCCACACTCTAGATGTTGAAGGTAGATTATTGTGAAGTACTGTTTGAATCATCGCTAACATTGAACTTTAAACATTGAACCTTGAACTAATTTATAAATCACTCGCCTGCGCTATCAACTCGGCCAAATCGAAAACTTTAATGCTGCCTTCTTTCTCTTTGTTTTTCACTCCATCGGTAAGCATGGTGTTGCAAAACGGACAACCTGTGGCGATAATATCGGGTGAGGTTTCCAACGCATCTTCTGTTCTCTCGATATTTACGTCTTTGTTTCCTTTCTCTGGCTCTTTAAACATTTGAGCGCCTCCAGCACCACAGCACAATCCTTTTGCTTTCGAGCGTTTCATCTCCACAAATTCTGAATCTAATTTTTCAATTAAATCTCTTGGTGCTTCATAAATATCGTTTGCTCTTCCCAAGTAACAAGGGTCGTGAAAAGTAATTCTTTTGCCTTTGAATTGTCCGCCCTCAATTGTTAATTTCCCTTCATTCAACAACTCTTGCAACAATTGCGTATGGTGCATTACTTCGTAGTTTCCGCCCAATTCTGGATATTCATTTTTAAGGGTATTGAAGCAATGCGGACAAGTTGTAACTATCTTTTTAACGTGATATGCATTCAACACTTGAATATTGTTGAAAGCCTGCATTTGAAACAAGAACTCGTTTCCTGCGCGTTTTGCAGGGTCGCCTGTACACGATTCTTCGGTACCTAAAACAGCAAAATTAATATTGGCTTTGTTGAGTAACTTCGCCATTGAACGGGTAATTTTTTTTGCTCTATCGTCGAAACTACCTGCACAACCTACCCAAAACAAAACATCGGGAGTTTCTCCTCTTGCAGCCATTTCGGCCATTGATGGTATAACTAATTCAGCCATAATCTAAACGTTTTTAGTATCTGTTTCTGCTGCCCATTTCATTCTATCGGCCATAGAAAATTGCCACGGCGCACCATTGTTTTCTATGTTGGTGAACACGTTGTTTAGCTCTTGTGGCGCTTCTGATTTTTCCATCACTAGGAATCTTCTCAATTCAATAATAACGGCTAGTGGGTCGTTATTTACCGGACAAGCCTCTGTACAAGCGTTACAAGATGTACATGCCCATAGTTCTTCTGGTGTAACGTAATCGTAAACCAACGATTTTCCATCGTTAAAATCGGCTCCTTTGGTATCGATATTTTTACCTACTTCCTCTGCTCTATCGCGCACATCCATCATGATTTTACGAGGAGAAAGCATTTTACCTGTTTGGTTGGCCGGACAAACATCAGAGCATCTGCCACACTCGGTGCAGGTGTAGCCATCCATAATACTCTTCCAGCTCAAATCTTGAATGTCTTTTGCACCAAAAGTTTTAGGCGCCCCGTCAGTTAAAGGGGGTGGTGTGGCAGAAGGATCCATCATTAAACGAACCTCATTCGTGACTTCGGTAATGTTGGTGAATTGTCCCTTAGGTTTTAGGTTAGAATAGTATACATTAGGGAAAGCCAAGATGATGTGAAAATGTTTTGATAGGGGCAAATAACAAATGAAAGCAAAGATACCAGTGATGTGAAACCACCAACAAAAACGCTCAATCATAAACAAAGCTTTTGGCGTGAATCCGTCCAGTAATGGAGTTAGAAATGAGGAGATAGGAAATGAACCCAATTCCGTATCAAAATGCTCATATTTCATCCCTTGCAAAATACTATCGCTAGCATTCATAATCAAGAAAGCACTCATCAATAAAATCTCGATAGTTAAAATAATATTGGCATCATTGCGAGGCCATGAAGTCATTTCTTTGCTCCAAAAACGTTTTATTTTAAGCACATTTCTGCGCATTAAAAACACAACGCAAGCTGCAATAACACCTAAAGCCAAGTACTCAAAAGAAGCTATTAAAAAATCGTAAAACGCACCCATAAAGGAAAGGAAGCGGTGCGTGCCAATCAAGCCATCTACCATGATTTCAATTACTTCTATGTTAATAATAATGAAACCAACATAAACCAAGATATGCAAGATAGAAACGAGAGGATTGGCCATCATTTTCGATTGGCCAATAGCCACCAAAAACATCGTTTTCCAGCGCAGAGCAGAATTATCGCTTCTATCTTCTTCTCGCCCCAAAAAAATATTTCTTCTGATTTTACCTACTTGTTTTCCAAAGAAAATAGAGGTAGCAATGAGCAATATTGCGAATACAATGTTTGGAATATATTGCATGCTTTAATTGTTTTAGTGAGACAATTATTTACCGTACTTTTTGAAGATAACAGAATCTCTTCTCATCTGTTCAATCACAAAAGCGCTATCGTTTTCGGCCTGTTTATGGTGACCTCTAAAATCTACCAAAGATAAGTTGATGTATTTCTGCGGATTTTCTTGTAAATCATTAATTAACATATTCAATCTTACCGATGCCAAAGTAAGTTCGTTATACAATCTTTCGTTGTTTATCAGCTGCCCCATGGTGCCTTCACCTCTATTGATTTTATCCAAAATAGTATCTGTCTTTTTTAGGGTACTCGTTACCGTCAAGATGGTTTCTTGAAAATTTGATTTAGCCAATGAATCAGTAATTTCATCTAAATTACTCATGATAGAAGTAATTTTACCATTGTTTTGTTGTAGATTTTTGGTAATTGATTCAACGTGAGCAAAGATAGCTTTCATTTTCTCGCCAGACACTTGAACAGTAGTATCTATAGTAAATGTAGCGTGTTCTAAATTTTTAATAGTTTGAGGAATAGTTCTAAAAGCCTCCATCAAATTCTCTTTGGTTTCATCGTTCATTACCACTTTAAAAGAAGTAATGAGTTGCTCAGCACTTTCAATTAACTTCTCGGTACTTTTTTTCAAAGGAAGTAAAGTCTCATTGATTTGTGCTTGAAGATCTTTTTCTATTTCCGACATCAAGAAACCTCCTTTAGGAAGCAATTTACCTATTCCCACTTTTTCCAACCTAATACATCTAGACCCCAATAAACCATCGCCTCCAATTCGCGCAATGGTACTGTCGCTCATAGAAACCGACTTATTGGTAATCAGCAAAGAAACATCTATAACATTTCTTTGCAATAAACTATCGAACACAATAACGACCGTACTGATTTGTCCCACTTTTAAGCCCTGATAAAAAATAGGATTCGACTCGGTTAGCCCCTGCACATTGTCGTATCGGGCATGATACACCACCTCAGCGGCAAAGAAATTATATCCTTTTAAGTATCTCGCACCCCAAAGAGCCAAGCCCACTGCAAGAATTACTAAAGTCCAAATTTTTATTTGTTTACTCACAGCTTATTTTTTTACTTCAACAATATACTATTTTTTCTCGGCCATTATCTCGCTCACCCTCTTCATCGATACGCGTTGTCCGTGATAAAAAGCCACCACAAACGCATCTTTATACCCCATCTCTATTGCCTTTTTCTGCAATTTAGTGGCCTCTGCCATCGATTTACATTTTCCGGCAGTATATTTAAAGGTGCCATCGCCTTCATACACTTGAACATGATCTAGTCCTTTCAACTTGGGTGAAGTTAATTCAATTTTCTTACTTGAGGAAGTGAGTTGTACCTTAAAAATAAGTTCAGATGTGTCTTCGGGAATTTTCTTCACTTCTTTTAGCATTTCAACAACATCTACTGGCGTTTTGGCACTATCTTTCTCTTCTGTTTTCTTTCCAATTAATACACTTAAAGTCTCTGGCATTTTACCAATCTCGGCACTTTGTTTAGCAAAATCGGCTTCTTCAGCAGCTTTAATCTCGGCCGATGTTCTTCCTTCGGCTTGCATTTTATACATTCTAAAAGCTCTAAAAATGCATGATGCTACGTAAGCCTGACCTTTCTCAGAAGACAAATACTTCTCATCTTCTTTGTTGGTTAAAAAGCCCGTTTCCACTAAGATTGAAGGCATCACCGTGCGGTACATCACATACAAAACGCGTTGTTTCACTCCTCTGTTCAACAACTTCATTCGCGTTTCAAACTGCGTTTGAACACGACTGGCCAAGTACAAACTTTGATCGAGTTTCTCCTTTTGAATCATGTTGGCTATAATCTCCGATGCTGGGTCGTTAGGATCCATACCATCGTAATTCTTTTTGTAATCTTTCTCTAAGAAAATTACCGAATTCTCTCGCGTTTTCACAATGTCGGTATTGCGGTCCATATCGGTTCCCACACCCATAACATAGGTTTCTGTGCCGTAAGGCTCACGTTTAGGATTGGCGTTGGCGTGCACACTAATGAACAAATCGGCTTTGGCCTCATTGGCAATTCGCGCTCTATCGGTTAAAGGAATAAAAATATCGGTATTACGGGTGTACACCACTTTTACATCTGGAAAATTCTCGTTGATGTATTTACCCAACTTCATGGCGATACCCAGCGCAACTGCTTTCTCATTAATTACTTCACCCAAACAACCGGGGTCGTTGCCTCCATGCCCAGCATCAATCACCACTATCTTCAACTTATAACCAGTGCCTTGGCGCAAATGCGTTTTTTTACCGCTTGTTAAAAAAACAAAAACGACAATGAGTGAAAGCCACCCAAGGAAAATAGACCGTCTATATTTCCGTAAAAACTTCATTTTTCCTTAGCTTTGAGCGATTTGTTAATTTAACGTTTGGAGCAAAAATAGTATTGTAAGCTTGCGAAACACTCTTTTATACATATTAATTACTTTTGCTCTGTGCACCATCAACACCATTGATTTACGTGCTAAAACACCATATACAGCAAAGGATTCATTAGCTCCCGACACCCCCGCTATTAACAATGATGATTTGAAAAAATCAAAGGCGGGACTCAACCAAGAAATCAAATATTCTGCCGAAGACTCACTAGATGTAGACAACGAAACAAAAATAGTTCATCTCTACGGTAAAGCCGAAGTGGAATACGGCACCATAAAACTACAAGCCGATTACATTTGGATTGACATGGAGAAAAACGAGCTTCATGCCTATGGAAGAAAAGATACGAACGGTTATTGTTACGACAAAGCAACCTTTACCGACAAAGACCAAAAATTCAATTCAAGCGAAATAAGCTATAATTTTAAAACACAAAAAGGCCGTGTGGTTGAAGTTATCACGCAAGAAGGAGAAAGCTACATACATGGTGAAACCATTAAAAGATTACCCAACAATGTGATTTATGTTGGCGGCGCCAAATACACCACTTGCAATGCCGAACATCCGCACTTCCATTTCAGCACACGAAAAATTAAAATGATTCAAAACGACAAGATTGTAACCGGTCCGGTTAACCTTGTCATCAACGATGTACCCACTCCGCTTATTCTTCCCTTTGGAATATTCCCAAACAACCCCAAAAGAGCAAGCGGTATCATCATTCCGGCTTACGGAGAAAACAAATCGCAAGGTTTTTATTTAACCGGATTAGGGTTTCACTGGGCCATGAATGATAAAGTAAATTACACCATTTACAGCGATATCTTTACACAGGGAAGCTGGGCCGTTAAAAACAACATCAACTATAGAGTACGCTACAAATATTCGGGTTCTTTTAATTTCAATTATACTAACACCATTACAGGCGATCGCGATTTATACAATTTTAGAAAAACAAAAGATTTTAGATTTTCATGGACTCATCAACAAGATGCATCGGCTCGGCCGGGTTCTTCATTTAGCGCCAATGTAAATTTCGGTACCAGCAGCGCTTTTCAAAACTCTCTAGTAGCCAATAACGACATCTCCAATATCACCAATAACACTTACAACTCATCTATCAACTATTCTCAAAAACTAAACAAACGACTAACCTTAAACACTACAGCATCGCACTCGCAAAACATGATTAGTCGCGATGTGAATATTTCTGCGCCAACCTTCACTTTAAGAATGTCGCCTTACACGGTAAAAAAAGGAATTTTTAAAAACATCAATTTGCAATGGGGAGCCGATTTAGCCAATACCATAGCGGCGAAAGACACCAATCTATTTGAAAGCTTAGATTCCATCACCATAAAAAATGGTTTAAAAAACACAGGTTCTATTTCTTACTCAGGAAGCTGGAAACCATTTAAATTCTTAAACATTTCTTTACCATCGCTTTCCACAGTGAACTATAGCTATTTAGATTACATCGTGAAGGACTACAAAAATGGAAAGGTTAACATAAGTAAAATCAATCACATGACCAACGCCACTAGCTTACAAATTGGAGGATTTGGGTTCAATAATCAAATTTTTGTTACTTACCGTCCAATTGGTAGCTTAAAGAATAAAACCCGAATTAAATACATCAAACACACCATTAAATCAGGAATAAATTTAACACAAAATTTAAAATTTGCGGAAGATTTCATTAATGCCGATAGGGTAACAAAATACTATACCGACTCCATCACCCAAAGAAGAGTCGCCTACAATGCTTTAGAGAGAAATTTATATAGCGGACCGAGTTCCACCAATATTTCGCAATTGAATTTTAGTATCGACAACAGCATCGACATGAAAATCAAAAGAAAGATAAACGGCAGAGATACCACCGAAAAAATTCGATTAATTAAATCATTCAACATAAGCAGTGGGTACAACATGGCCGCAGCTAAATTTAACTGGAGTAATTTCAATGTTCTGTTTACCACCGACATGTTTAACAACTTGCTAAACATTAACTTCAATAGCACGCTTTCCCCTTATGCTATAGATAATAAGGGAGTAATGTTAAACACATGGAGCCACAATGAAGGAGGAGATTGGGCGCGCCTAACCTATGCGTATACTTCTGCAACTCTGAGGTTGGCATCAAGCAAAGCAAAAACAAAATCCGTGTTTATTAAAATACCTCTCGACATCAACCTTAACTACATCCTTACTTACAATAAACCTGGCTTAACGGGCACTGTAAGACAAACTGTGGATATTAGCGGCTCCATCACTATAACGCCTAAATGGAGTTTTACCTACTCAACTGGCTATGATCTTCAGAGTCAAAAGATGAACCTTACTAGCTTTGCCCTAAATAGAGACTTACATTGCTGGGATTTATCTTTTAGATGGGTGCCTTTTGGTCAGTTCCAAAACTGGAGTTTCTTGCTTCACCCAAAGGCAAATTTATTGAAAGAAATGAAATTGCAGCGTGCAAAACAGTGGGAAAATAAAAACTAAATCTCTTTGTAGTTTTTATACTCCCCAAATCTTTTACCCGTCAATTTTTCTGTAAATAACTTAAACTTATCTTTCAACTTAAGCTTATTGAAAGATGGATCGAAATCGAATTTCCAGCCCATTTTATCTATGCGCTCTTGCATCACTTTAGGATGTGTGCCATCGAATTTAAACAAAGCATCAACCTCATCGTAGTTAAAGAATTGCATCATTTTATTGGGGTTGTCGCTGTGCATGGCTTGATTGAAATTCATCTTTTCTGCCAGTTTCTTTGGGTCGCGCACATAGCCGTAATGATACATGGTAGCATCAATTTGTTTAACGCTCAATTTATCGTCGGGCAGCTTGCGAAAACCTTGCGCATCTTTGTAAGAAAAAATATCGGCGCGATTGCGAATGATGCGAATTTCTTTGCGGTACCAACGTGGCGAAGCACCAACATAATCGTAACTTCCGTAAAAATGTTTGTAGTTGAAAAGCAAGCCTTCTACCCTCTCGTTGTCTTTCCACTGCTGCATGGCTTTGTAGGTGTTGTCGAGGTATTGCTCATGCAATGCTTCATCACTTTGAATATAAAAAGCCCAGTCGCTATCTTTTGAAATTTCTTTGAAAGCTTTGTTGGTTTCTACAGCTAATATTTCTAAATTTTTTGAACGGTATTTTTCTTCCTCCCAAACAGTGTGTACTATCTTAATTTTGGGAGAATTTATCGATTGAATTAACTCTAAAGTTCCATCGTTGCAATCGCCAACAGCAACAACAAATTCATCACACAAAGGCAAAGCCGATGAGATGGCTTCTACAACAGGAAAGTCATAATTAATGGCATTGCGAATTATTGTAAAACCTGAGACTTTCATTTTATACACAGTGCGTGATTGCGAAAATTTTGTACCCAAAATTGAAGCAATCTCATCATGTTTTAATTACTAACTTATGATAAGGTTGCTTCGTCGTGAGTACACTCCTCGCAATGACGTACTAAGGTTTATTCATTTCGTTAATAATATCTTTCACATCAATTAATTTCTGCTCACCTGTAGTCATATTTTTCAACGACACTTTATTCTCGTTCATTTCATTGGTACCAATCATGGCCACAAAACGAACCGATTTATTATCGGCGTAAGTCATTTGCTTGCCCATTTTTGCGTTTGATGGATACAACTCACAACTCACTCCAGAAGCACGCAATTGCTGCATCACTTTCATAGAATACATGGCTTCGTTTTCTCCAAAATTAACAAACAACACATCGGTAGTTTGCGCCAAATTTTCAGGAAATAAATTGTTCTCTTCCAACACATCACAAATACGGTCGGCACCAAAAGAAATTCCAACACCACTCATACCTTTTAAACCGAATATTCCTGTTAAGTCATCGTATCTTCCGCCACCACAAATGCTGCCTTTAAAATTTTCGGCACTCACTTCGAAAATCGCTCCGGTGTAATAGTTTAATCCGCGAGCTAAAGTAATATCTAAGTACAGATTAGAGTGCACAGATAATAGTTCACAGTTTTTGAAAATGAATTCTAATTCTTCGATTCCTTTTAGTCCGATTTCTGATGAAGAGAGCACCGTTCTAAGTGTAGCGAATTTCTCTGCAGCACTTCCACTCATTTGAATGATAGGTTGTAATTTTTCAATCGCCTCTTTGCTCACTCCTTTCTCTAACATTTCTTCGTTTACTTTCTCTAAACCAATTTTATCAAGCTTATCAATGGCTACAGTAATATCAACGATTTTATCGGCAGCGCCAACAACTTCAGCAATACCCGACAATATCTTTCTATTGTTGATTTTGATTTGGAATCCGGGGACTTTTAATGATATTAATGCTTCGGAAAATATTTGAATGAATTCAATTTCGTATAGCAAGGAATCACTTCCTACCACATCAACATCACATTGAAAAAACTCGCGGTATCTTCCTTTTTGCGGGCGATCGGCGCGCCATACAGGTTGTATTTGAAAACGCTTAAAAGGAAATGACAATTCGTTTTGATTTTGTACTACGAAGCGCGCGAAAGGAACGGTTAAATCGTAGCGTAATGCTTTCTCTGAAATATGTTTGGTTAAAGAACCGGAAGTGTGTTGAGTTAAATTTTCTACTCCGCCTAAATAATCACCCGAATTCAAAATTTTAAAAATCAATCTATCTCCCTCTTCCCCATATTTGCCCATCAACGTAGATAAATTCTCCACTGCGGGCGTCTCAATAGGCAAATAACCATATTTCTTAAAAATGCTTCTTAGTGTATCAAACAGGTAATTTCTCTTTACCATTTGCGCTGGTAAAAAATCACGGGTTCCTTTGGGAATAGATGGTTTGCTCATATGATAATCTTGAATGGGGCAAAAATACGGTTTTTTGTTGTAGTGCCGTTCTTAAGTTGTACCAAATTCCTTCTGGCAGCTAACAGAAAAACGTTTGCTTGCTAAAAATTGTAAATCTTCTCATTCTTGTTCAAAACAATTTAAAACGTAATCCAGATAATTCAACAGCTCATTTTATTTTAGCACCACTAAACAAAAGAGGACTAACTCTGTATTTTTTATTAAACCTAACGAAAATGGAACTAGAAGTAATTCAACACAAAATTTATGAAGTGCGCGGACTTAAAATCATGCTTGATTTTGATTTGGCGGAATTGTATGAAGTGGAAACAAGGGTGCTAAACCAATCGGTAAAGCGCAACAATGAACGCTTTCCCGAAAAGTTCATGTTCAGACTAACAACAAAAGAATGGAATAAGATGCGGTCACAAATTGTGACCGCATCAATTCAAAACAAAAGAAATATTAACACAACTCCATTTGCTTTTACAGAGCACGGAGTAACAATGTTGGCCAGTGTTTTAAAAAGTAAAAAGGCTATTAAAATGAATATTGCTATTATTGAAGCGTTCATTTCTCTCAAAGAATTTGCTCTAAATCACAAAGAACTCACTATAAAAATTAAAGAATTAGAAAATCTATACAACAAGCAGTTTAAAGATGTATATGACGCAATAAACTATTTGCTGCAAAAAGACAAGCAGGAAATTACTCAGAAAGAGCGAAAAAGCATTGGCTACAAAAGAAACAATGAATGAAGGTCTTTGAAACTATTTTTTGTAACGATTTGAAATCGCCTCTGCACGATTATCGGAATTGAAAATTCCTAAAAATGAAGATTTCAGATTCGGTGCGCAAAATCTGAAATTACAAGAGAATACCGCCGTTGTCTTGAATTATCTTGGATGACACTCCATTACCGGCAGGAAGATCAACCACCTTTTTACCAGCAATTCTACTTCTGTTTTTAATGAAGTATTGCTTAACGTGGTATTTAATACTCTTAGGATTGTCTTCGTAATCTTTTGCCATTGTTCAAATGTAGGAAAAGTTTTTAGCACAAGCTGAAAGCTTTTCTAAACACCAACTAATATTTTCATTATCTTAGAAACATGAACAATGACAACACTGATAGCGAATTAAATGAACCAAGCGCAAATTATTCTTTAAACAAAAGAATTACTTTTTTTGGCTCAAATGAAGAAGCTGAAATGTATCATTATGAGCAAATGGCAAACAAAACACCCTTACAAAGACTGCACGATACAGTTGAATTAATCAAAAAAGTATTTGCCAAAGAACTCGCCGAAAAACCTAAAAATGCTAATCGAATTACTTTTCTAAAAAATGGACATACTTCTTGAAGATCATAAAAAACTTTTGCTCACATTACTAAAGCATAAAGTTGAGTTTATCCTTATTGGAGGCTATGCGGTAATTTATTATGGTTACGAAAGAACTACAGCAGATATGGATTTATGGCTCAAACCAAGTAATAAAAACAAAAATATTTTTATCGAAGCACTTCGAGAACACGGCATAATTGAAGAAGATTTAATAAGCCTTTCAAAAATTGAGTTCACTCAACCCAATGTCTTCTTTTTAGGAGAAAAGCCAAATAGAATTGATTTCCTTACAAAAATTCACGGTGTAACTTACGATGAAGCAGATAAGGAAAAGGCACTTTTCCCATTGAAAGATCAACAAATTCCAATCATTCAATACCACCATTTAATAACCGTTAAAATGCTTACCGGCAGAAGTAAAGACGCAGCTGATGTGGAAGAATTACAAAAGATAAATAGAAAGAAATAAACCTGTTTTTTTTTAGGGTTTCAATGTGAAGCGCAACGCGATTAAAAATCGCTGAGATGAAGATTTCAGATTCGCTTCGCAAAATCTGAAATTACGGGT
>Ga0208960_1000939_pt1 | contig 15879 bp, 13 predicted proteins | sample GreLakmeON33MSRF_FD_187703 | JGI IMG/M metagenome (GOLD analysis project Ga0208960, IMG submission 187703) | Freshwater lentic microbial communities from great Laurentian Lakes, MI, USA - Great Lakes metaG ON33MSRF (SPAdes) | ecosystem: Environmental > Aquatic > Freshwater > Lake | place: Great...
TTGGACACGGCAGAGGGGCTTGGTGCGGACCTCGGCGATGGCCGCCGTGCCATCGTGTCCGGCCAGCCGCAGCAGAGCCTGCTGCTCCATCGCGTCACGACGAAGGATCTCGACGACGTGATGCCCCCGCCGAAGTTCGGCAAGCAGCTCACGCCACGCGAAGTCGAACTGCTCGCCGCGTGGGTGAAGTCCGGTGCGAAGTTCTCTGGGCACTGGGCTTACGAGAAGCCGAAGCGGCCCGCCCCGACAGTAATTAGTAAGGAAGTAATTAGTGCGCTGCTGGCCAAGAGCGGCTCGAAGTCCCCCGCCACTCAATCACTCATCACTAATTACTCTTCCCCGACAGACGCCTTCATCCTGAGTCGCCTCGCCCAAGATGGCCTCCTTCCCCAGCCGGAGGCCGACCGCTACGCGCTCGCCCGTCGCGTCGCGCTGGACCTCACCGGCTTGCCGCCGAGTGTGGCCGAAGTGGACGCGTTCGTTGCGGACAAGGAGCCGAAGGCTTACGAGCGTTTCGTGGACGCGCAATTGGCGAAGCCGAGCTACGGCGAGCACTGGGCGCGGTTGTGGCTGGACCTCGCGCGCTACGCGGACAGCGCCGGTTACGCGGACGATCCGTCGCGCGTCATCTGGGCTTACCGTGACTACGTCATCAACGCCTTCAACAACAACCTGCCGTTCGACCGGTTCACGTTGGAGCAACTCGCCGCCGACCTGTTCGACAGCCCGACCGACGAACAGCTCAAGGGAACCGCCTTCCATCGAAACACGATGACCAACAACGAAGGCGGCACGAACGACGAGGAGTGGCGCATCGCCGCCATCGTGGACCGCGTGAACACGACCTTCGCCGTCTGGATGGGCACCTCGATGGCCTGTGCCCAATGCCACACGCACAAATACGACCCCATTGCGCAGAAGGAGTATTACCAGCTCTACGCATTCCTCAACAACACCGAGGATGCCGATAAGCGCGACGAGTCGCCGCTCCTCAGCTTCCTCAGCGACACGCAGCGCAAGCAGCGCGCGGATTGGGAAGCGGAACTCGCGGCGGTGGAAGTGAAGTTCAAGTCGCCGTCCGCCGCAGTCTTGGCGGGCGCAGAGAAATGGGCGCAGGCGTTTCCGGTGAAGCTGGACTGGAATTCGCCGAAGCCCAGCGCCACGAAGTCTTCCTCCGGCGCGGCGCTCGCGGCGCAAGACGACGGCTCGGTCCTCGTCGCGAAGAACGAGGCGGCCAAGGACAACTTCACCATCGAACTGACCGTGCCCGACGCGCAGAAACTGACCGCGCTCCGACTCGAAGCGTTGCCGAATGACAAGCTGCCCGGCAAAGGCCCCGGACATGCTGGCGGCAACTTCGTCCTCACCCGCGTGCGCGCGAGCATCCTGCCGTCCGCTGACAGCAAGGGGCCGGTCGCGCGCTTCGTGCGCATCGAGCTGCCGACGAAAGGCCAGTTCCTCCAGCTTGCCGAAGTGCAGGTCTTCAGCGGTGGCGAGAACGTCGCACTCAAGGGCGAAGCCAAGCAGAGCAGCACTTACATGGGAGCGGTCGCCGCGCGGGCCATTGATGGCAAGACCGACGGCGAGTATGACAAAGGCTCCGTCGCCCACACCGAGTCGCAGGAAAACCCGTGGTGGGAAGTGGACTTGAAGGAGGCCCGCGCGCTGGAGCGCATCGTGGTGTGGAATCGCGCCGAGGCGGGCGATCGGCTGAAAGGCTTCCGTGTGGTCGCGTTCGACGCGCAACGCAACGTCGTCTGGGAGAAGGCGGGCAACGACGCGCCCGCGAAGGACCTGGCCTTCGCGATGAACGGTGCGCGCGAGGTGAAGTTCACCGCGGCCATCGCCGACTTCACGCAGGCGAGCTTCGACGCGGAGAACGTCATCAACGACACCGCGTCCGCCAAGGACCGCACGCGCGGCTGGGCCGTGGGCGGTTCCACGGGCAAGGCACATTCGCTGACGCTCATCGCCGAGAAGCCGGTGGAAATCCCCGCCGGCTCCCGGCTGTCGGTCACGCTCGAACAGCAGTCCGCCACCGCGAAGGCCACGCTCGGCCACTTCCGCCTCAGCGTGACGGCGGACACCAAGGCCGCCGAATTCGCGCGCACGCCTGCACCGATCGTTTCCACGCTGGCGAGCAGTCGCTCAGTGAACACTGAAAACTGGACACTGCACACACTCCCCCCCGGGGATCGCGCCAAGGTCACCGACTACTACGCCCGCACGCTCGCACCGGAGTTGAAGGCTGAGCGCACGCAACTCGCCACGCTCACGAAGTCGCTCGCGGACCTGAAGCCCAGCACTGTGCCCGTCCTCCGCGAACTCGCTGCGGACAAGCGGCGCACGACCAAGATTCAGCTTCGCGGCAACTGGCAGGCGCTCGGCGACGAAGTCACCGAAGCCGTCCCCGCCGCGTGGCATCCGCTCCCGAAGGACGCGCCCCGCAACCGCCTCACGCTCGCCAAGTGGCTCGTGGACGAGAACAACCCGCTCACCGCGCGCGTCGTGGCGAACCGCTATTGGGAAGCCCTTTTCGGCACCGGCCTCGTGCGGACGAGCGAGGAGTTCGGCGCGCAGGGCGAGCTGCCGTCGCACCCGGAGTTGCTCGACTGGCTGGCGACGGAGTTGGTCGCGATGAAGTGGGACACGAAGAAGTTTCTTCGCCTGCTCGTGACGACGCAGGCTTACCGCCAGTCCGCGAAGGTCACGCCCGAGGCCTTGGAGAAAGACCCGGAGAACCGCTTGCTCTCGCGCGGCCCGCGCCTGCGCCTCACCGCCGAGATGGTGCGCGACCAATCGCTCGCCGTGAGCGGCCTGTTGAGTGGGAAGATGTTCGGCCCCAGCGTCCGCCCGACGCGCCCCAGCGCCGGGCTGAGCGCCGCGTTCGGCAGCGCGCTGGACTGGACCACGAGCGCAGGCGAGGACCGCTACCGGCGCGGCCTCTACACCGAGTGGCGGCGCACCAGCCCGTATCCCTCGATGGCCACGTTCGACGCCCCGAGCCGCGAGATTTGCTCCGTCCGTCGCAACCGCACGAACACGCCGCTGCAAGCCCTTGTGACGATGAACGACCCGGTCTATGTCGAAGCTGCGCAAGCCCTCGCCCGCCGCATGGCGAAGGACGGCGGCGCGACCGCCGCCGACAAAGCCCGCCACGGCTTCCGCCTCGTGCTCGCTCGCCCGCCCTCGGACAACGAAGTAGCCAAGCTCGTGAAGCTCCACGCCGACACCGCCGCCGAGTTCGCGAAGGACAAGGCGAAAGCCACCGCCCTCGCCACCGACCCGCTCGGCCCGCTGCCCGAAGGCGCGGACGCCGCGAACCTCGCCGCTTGGACCACAGTGGCGAATGTGCTGCTGAACCTCGACGAGACCCTGATGAAGCGGTGAGCGAGGAAAGTAATTAGCAATTAGTCACCGTTTGCGCCGCATCCCGAAGGCCGGACTAATCACTCACGGGCTGGCAGGCGGCTGCACCGCCAGATCCTCGGGCAGGATGACCACGGCGATGCGGCGATTCTTCGCCCGACCCTCGGGCGTTGCGTTGTCCGCGACGGGGTGAAACTCACCGTAGCCGAGCGCGCCGAGTTGCTTGGGGTTCACGCCCGCCTGCTCGTGGAGGAAACGCACTGCCGCCGTGGCCCGCGCAGTGGAGAGTTCCCAGTTGCTCGCGAAGCGGCTGCGGGCCGAGACCCGAATTGGCACGTTGTCCGTGTGCCCGATGACGTGGAGCGCGCGGTTCGTGTGCGTGGTCAGCACGGCGGCGAGGCGACGGAGGACCTCCTGCCCCTCGGGCTTGAGCGCCCCTTCGCCGGAGTCGAACAGGACATGGTCGAGGATGTTCACGGTGAGCTTGCCCTGAAGCTGCGAGATGGTGATGTCCTTGGACTGGAGCGCGGCGCGCATTTCCTCCTCCAACGTGTTCTTGGTCTTGGAGGCGTTGGCCATTTCCTTTTCGGCCTCGGCGAGCTTCGCGGTCAACTCGGCGCTCTCAGCTTTCTCGGCGTCAAGTTCGGCTTTTGCGGCGGCGGCTTGGATGTCGGATTGCTCCGCAGTTTGGCGCGCGGTATGGAGCGCGGCCTGCGCGGCGGCCAGCTCGGAGCCGCGCTTCCACGCGGTCCAACCCAGCGCGCCCAGCACCAGCAGCGCAGACAAAATTGAAGGGACAACCCAAGTGCTCTTCGGCATGGCGGCACGCTACCGGACGTGCCCGACGCGGCAAGCGGGAAGTCCTTTGCGCTCGTTGCGCGGGGGAAAATCCGTTGCGCCGCCGGGGAGCGGTTGCCTAGAGTTTCGGGGACGCAACGACTTAGTTTCCTTCATCGCCATGCAATACCGCCCGCTCGGAAAAACCGGCCTCAAGCTCTCCGTTGTCAGCTATGGCGCGGCCTCACTCGGCAACGAATACGGCAATGCCACGGACGAGGCGCGTGCCATCCGCTCGTTGCACGTGGCGCTGGATGGCGGGGTGAACTTCATTGATACCTCGCCTTACTACGGGCGGACGTTGGCGGAGGCGGTGCTGGGCCGGGCGTTCAAGGGGATTGCCCGCGACCGCTTCATCCTTGGGACAAAATGCGGGCGCTACGATGTGGCGGGGTTTGATTTCAGTTACGACCGCATCCTGCGCAGCGTGGACGAGAGTTTGCAGCGCATGGGCGTGGACCACATCGACATCATGCAGTGCCACGACATCGAGTTCGGGGACATGCAGCAGGTGGTGGATGAGGCTTTGCCCGCGCTGCGCAAGGCGCGCGATCAGGGAAAGATTCGCTTCATCGGGGTGACGGGGTTTCCGCTGAACATCTTCCGCTACATCCTCGACCGCACGGAGCTGGACTGCATGTTGAGCTACTGCCACTACGCGCTGAACAACACCTCGCTGGCGGGGCTGCTGCCGTATCTGAAGGGCAAGGGCGTGGGCACCATGAGCGCGTCGCCGTTCAGCGAGCGGCTGCTGACGCGGCAGGCGCTGCCGACGTGGCATCACGCGCCGGAGTCGCTGAAGGCGCAGTGTCGCAAAGCGGTGGAGTTCTGCGATGCGCGTGGCGTGGACATCGCGAAGCTGGCGTTGCAGTTCTGCCTGCAAAACCCGGACATCACCACGACGGTGCCCGGCACGGCGAACCCGGATAACATGGCGAAGCAGCTTCAGTGGATTGACGAACCGGTGGACCACGAGTTGATTGCGGAGGTGAGGAAGCTGCTGGCGCCGACGGAGAACGTGCTTTGGCGTGTTGGCCGGGCGGAGAACAGCGTGGATTGGGACGCGGGGTTATGAATCAGCGGAGGCCAACTAAATCCCGAAGTGCAGTGAACTGGCTTGCGGGTGCATTGCTCGCGGTCGCACTTTCAACGGCATTGCTCCGTGCCGACGTGGGCGACCCACAGCTTCGCACCGATCATCCCTGGTATCCGGGCGAACTGGCGCTCTCGACGTTCGAGCGGTTGTTCGCGACGCAGGCCGAGCAGTATCAGCGCGCCACCGGCACCAAGCCCGTGACCGACGAGCAACGCGCGCTCGCATCGTGGTTCTTCCGCAACACGCACTACGCCCACGGCGAGGAGGGCGCGATGGACTGGTGGGGTAAGGGATTTCAGGCGGGCGGCGACCTGCGCAATCGCGAGTATTGGACCGGCTTGTTCGCGCACGGCTTCGGCCTGTGCGGCACGACGCATTCGCAGTGGTCGGCAGAAATGGAATTTCTCCTCGGCCACGGGCGTGGGCGCGGGGTCGGCGTGGCGGGCCACAATTCTTTTGAAGTGTGGCTGACGGGTGGAGCCTACGGGCCCGGGAAGTGGGCGTTGCTGGACCATGACATTTCGACAGTTATCTTCGACACGGGCGGGGCCGCGCTGCTCGGTCTGGATGATGTAAAGCGCGACTGGAAGCAACTCACCGACCGGAAGTTCGCGCCCGATCGCCAGCGCGGCTGGCTCGTCTGCGGCCTGCATCCCGGCGATGGCGCGTCCTACGCGAGTTACAACACCGCCGAGTATTTGCCGGGCTACGCGGGGCCGCCGCCGGTGGTGCATCTGCGCCGCGGCGAGACACTGCGACGCTATTTCCAGCCGGGCTTGGAGGATGGAAAGACGTTTGTTTTCTGGGGTCGCAATTACAACGCCGGCGGCATTCCGGGTCCTGAGCGTTCGCAGACGTGGGTGAACCAGCCGGAGCAGATGCACGGCTCGAAGGAGGGCACGCCGTTCAAGGCGGGTCAGGCTCGCTACGGCAACGCGGCCTACACTTATCGCCCCAACTTTGTGAGCGGCGATTATCGCGAAGGCGTCGTGGCCGAAGGTCCCGACCATGTCACGTTCGGATTTCGCACGGCCTACGTCATCGGTGCGGCTCCTTCCGACAACAGCGCGTGGGGCATTTACAAGGACGGCGGGCGAAACGGCCTCGTCCTGCGCGGGAGCGCGGCGTGCAAAGTCAGCGTCTCGGTGGACGATGGACGGACGTGGCAAGCGGCGGGAGAGTTCCGTGACGGACTTGACCTCACCGACTTCGTGAAAGGACGGCAGAGCTACCAGTTGAGGCTGCACGCATCCGCAAAGGCGCTCGCCAACGCCGGCCTCGTCATCACGACCGTGTGCCAGTTGAACCCGGCGATGCTGCCACGACTGAAGGATGGCGGCACGCGCATCAGCTTCGCGGCCTCGGGGCAGGGCATCGTTTCCGCCGGCCCCACGAAACCAGAGGCGCAGACTCACGTGGTGAGTGGAGCGTTTGATTCGCCGACAGTCACGCTGGCGCTTCGCACTCCGCATGGCGAGCCAGTGAGAAAAGTCTTCGCCGCCGCACACACAGCGACTGGAAACCCGCCCCGTCCAGAGTTGAAGAGCCAGATTGAATTCTCGACTGACAGCGGCACGACTTGGCGTTCGTTGACGCGCGACTGGCAAATCCCTCGTCGCGGCAACGAGCCGGGAGATTTTTGGTCGCAGAGCTTTTGCTACGGCTCGACTGAGCTGAAGGAGTCGAACACGGGCGCGCTGCAAGTCCGCTTCCGCAACGACGGTGGGAAGCGCTACCTGCGGGCCGAGGCGCACGTCGTCCATGCCACTGGCGGACACGACGCGACGAAGGTCAGCTACAGTTGGACTGACGCGACAGGCGGGCACATAGAAACGCATCGGTTTGCTGGGCTGGATGCAGCGATGGCGTCATGGGATTTGCCGACCGGCAAAAATGTTCAGACTCGATGGGTTGAGTTTGAGCCGGTGACTGCTCGTTGATTGACGCGGGCTGGAAACAAATCTGTGAACATCGACTCTCACCAACACTTCTGGCGCTACAGCGCCGCGGACTATCCGTGGATGTCCGACAAGCTTGCGTCGCTGCGTCGGGACTATCTGCCGGAGCATCTCGTGCCGCTGCTGGCCGGCGCGGGCCTTGATGGCTGCGTGGCGGTGCAGGCGCAGCAGACCGTGGCCGAGGCGCGCTGGCTGCTCTCCCTCGCGGACCAGCACGCGTTCATCAAGGGAGTGGTGGGATGGGTGGATTTGCAGAATGACCACGTGGAGGAGCAACTCGCGGAACTGGCGCGGCACCCGCGCTTCGTCGGCGTGCGGCACGTCGTGCAGGACGAACCAAATGACAACTTCATGCTGCGCCCGGCGTTTCAGCGCGGCATCGGAAAGCTGCGGCAGTTCAATCTCGCTTACGACCTGCTCGTCTTTCCCAAGCAACTCCCCGCCGCCATCCAGCTCGCGGCGAACTTTCCCGCGCAGCGCTTCGTGCTCGATCACATCGCCAAGCCGCCCATCGCCCTCGGCACGCTCTCGCCGTGGCGCGAGCAAGTCCGTGAACTCGCGAAGGCTCCGAACGTCTGGTGCAAAGTCTCCGGCATGGTCACCGAAGCGAAGTGGGACGGCTGGCGTTCGGAAGACTTCCGCCCGTATCTCGACGTGGTCTTTGCGGCCTTCGGGCCGGAGCGGCTGATGTTCGGCACGGACTGGCCGGTCTGCACGCTGGCCGGTAGTTACGCGCAGGTCCACGGGTTGGTGGACGACTACACGCGGGCGCTGACGGCGGAGTCGCGGGCGAAGTTCTTTGGTGGCACTGCGACGGAGTTTTACCGGCTCACGGCTTGAAGGCGGGCACAAAAAAACCCCGGCTTGCGCCGGGGTTTGGTGAAAGGAAATCGAAGTTTACTTCTTCGGGGGCAGGATCGCGTCTTTCGCGGCCTTGGCCACGCGGAACTTCACTACCTTCTTGGCGGGGATGTTGATCGTCGCGCCGGTGGCGGGGTTACGACCGATGCGGGCCTTGCGGTTGACGAGGACGAGCTTGCCGATGCCGGGGAGCGTGAAGCTGTTCTTCGCGTTCTTGTAGGCGAGGTCGGCAATGTGTTCGAGGATGCCCGCGGCCTGCTTCTTGGTGAGCCCGGCTTTGGTGGCGATTTCGGAGGCGATTTGCGATTTCGATAGGGCTTTGGCCATACGTGTGTGTGTTGTGTTGAGTGTTGTTTTGTTAGTAGTCCTGCGTGCGACTTATGCGTATGGAAGCGTTCGCTCCAAGTGCGTGCAAGCAGAAAAACGGTATAAACGGAGGTTTTTTACCGATCCATGCTTAGAAACTCTCACCCGTGTAAGCCGGGGAAAACGGACTTGGCGAATGCCGGTTCTCCCGCTAATTTGTGGGTCTAATGAATCCGCGCCACAAGCCAATCGCCATCGCAGTCGGAGTGCTGGTGGCCGTGTGGGCGTTCGCCATGGCCGGCTACGTCATCGCGAAGAACGCCAAAGTCACCGGCGAAAAGGTCCGCGCGTATCTCGCGAAAACGGATCTCTCCAAGCTCAACGCGAAGGACCGAGCCAAGGCACTCAAGCAGCTTGCCGACTACATGAACCAGCTTCCGCCCGACGAGCGCCGCACGACGCGCATGGATCGGGAGTGGGAGAGCTGGTTCAAGACAATGAGCGATCAGGAGAAGGGTGATCTCATCGAGGCGACGATGCCCTCGGGCGTGACGCAGATGCTCACTGCCTTCGAGCAGCTACCTCCGGAGAAGCGGAAGAAGGCCATCGAAGACAGCTTGAAGCGGATGCGTGAGGCTCGCAATGACCCGCGCAGTGGCGGCCAAGGGCAGGGCAAGGATGCCCCGCCGCCGTTGAGCGAAGACCTGCAAAAGCGCGCCGCCGCCGCCGGCTTGGGTGCGTTCTACTCGCAGAGCTCTGCGCAGACGAAGGCGGAACTCGCGCCGTTGCTGGAGGAGATTCAGCGCTCGATGGAGAGCGGGCGGCTGATGCGGCCGGGAAGGTAATCATGGGCATAATCGGCAATCGGCAATCGACAATCGGCAATCGTTGGGCCTTCACCCTCATCGAACTGCTCGTCGTCATCGCCATCATCGGCGTGCTGGCGGGCTTGCTCCTCCCGGTGATGAGCAAGGCCAAGGAAGCGGGTCGCGGCACGGTCTGTTTGAGCAACCTCCGCCAGCTCGGCCTCGGTCTTCAGCTCTACGTGCAGGACAGCAACAACCGCTTGCCATTCATGCGCGATGCGCTGCTCGGCACCAACTCCATCCCCGTGACCAACGCCACGATGCTGCCCTCGCCGGAGTCGGTGCTCATGCGCTACACCGGCGGCAGCTCGAACCTCTGGCGCTGCCCCTCCGATCGACTCAACGTCTTTCAGCAGACCAGCTCCAGCTACGCGTGGAACTCGCTCCTCAACGGCCAAGACGCCGACCGCCTCGTGGTGATGAACATCGCGTTCAAGTCGCACCAGATCCCCGTCTTCTACGACAAGGACGATTTCCACAAAGACCGCGGCCCTGGCAAGGAAGTGAACTTCCTCTACGCCGATGGCCACATCAACAAGCTGCTGGAAATGGGAGGCACGCGGTGATTCAACTGCGAGGCGTCAGCAAGCAATTCGGCAAGCGCTGGGCCGTGCGCGAGCTCGACCTCTCCGTGCCCCGCGGGGAAATCTTCGGCCTCCTCGGCCACAACGGCGCCGGCAAGAGCACCGCCATCGGCATGATGCTCGGCCAGGTCTGGCCCACCACCGGCGAGTTGCGTATCTGCGGCCACGACATCACACGTGACCGCGCGAAGGCACTGCACCGAGTCGGCGCGATTTTCGAGACGCCAGTTTTTTACGACTACCTCAGCGGCTGGAAGAATCTGCAAATCCTCAGCCACTACACCGCGCCCACGCCGCCGGAGCGCATCAAGAAAATCGTCGAGTGGGTCGGCCTCACCGGGCGCGAGCACGACAAGGTGAGCAAGTATTCCCACGGCATGCGCACGCGGCTCGCCCTCGCGCAGGCGCTCTTGCCCGACCCCGAGCTGCTCATCCTCGACGAGCCCAGCGATGGCCTCGACCCCGAGGGCATCCACGAGATGCGCCTCACCATTCAGCGACTGCAAAAGGAACTGGGCCTCACCATCCTGCTCTCCTCGCACCTGCTCAACGAAGTCGAGTTGCTCTGCACACGCATCGCGGTCCTGAACCAGGGGAAGAAAGTTTTTGAAGGCACGCTCGCCGACGCGAAGCAGACGAAGCAGTGGGTGCGCCTCAAGGTCGGCGACTTCGCCAAGGCCACCGTGAGCTTGCAGTCCGAGAAGCTCATTACCGACACGCGCAACGGCTCGCTCGTCGCCCTCGCAGACGGAGTGAAGATCGATGCCCTCATCCGCCGCCTCGTGGCGCAGGACATCCCAGTCTTTGAGGTCGCGCAGGAGGAGGAGACGTTGGAGAGCTTCTATCTGAACCTGATGCAGGATAGTCGGGCAAAACCGCAGGAGTTGAAGAGTTGAAGAGTTGAAGAGTAAGACCCCACCTCGCCCACCTCCCTTTCCACTCTTCCACCCACTCCCATGTTTCTCCTCCAACTCCGCAGCGAACTGGCGAAGCTCTTCGGTAAGAAGCGCACTTACATCGGCTTCGGGGCGTTCCTCCTCTCGCAGAACGTGATGCTGCTGGCCTTCCGCTACTCCAATTGGGAGAAGGGCACGGCCCGCTTGCTCGAAGGCAACGGTTACGTCGCCACCGAGTTCATCTCCACGCTGACCGTGGCCGTGCTGATGCTCATCCCGCAAATCCTCCTGCTCATGCCGCTCTACGTCATGCTCGTGGGCGGCGACCTCGTGGCGAAGGAGGCGGAGGACGGCACGCTGCGGATGATCCTCTCACGGCCCATCTCGCGCTTCCGGCTGCTGTTTACCAAGTGGCTCACCGGCGTCATCTTCGCGGCGATTCTCGTGGTCTCGCTGGGGGCGATGGCGCTGTTCTTTGCGCGCTGCTGGTTCGAGTGGAAGGGGATGTTCATCTTCATCCCGATACCCGGCGGCCAGCCCATTTTCAACGTGATGAGCGCGGGCGAGGGCTTGAAGTATTACGCGCTGGCGCACGTGCTCCTCGCGGTCAACGCCTGCACGATGTTGAGCCTGGCGTTCATGTTTTCCTGTTTCAACATGAAGCCGGCCGCCGCGACCATTCTGGCGCTGTCGTTCCTGTTTCTCAGCGTGGTGATGGAGGGGATGCCGTTCTTCGAGGATTGGAAAGAGTTCGCCCTCACGCACCACTTCCGCGCGTGGATACTGGTGTTCGCCAAGCCGATGCCGCTTGCGCAGATTGCCGAGGCTCTCTGCGTGCTCGCGGGGGTGAACGTGACGGCCTTCGTCATCGGCGCAACGCACTTCCACATGCGGGACATCAAGTCGTGAGGCGTGGTGCGTGAAGAATCCCGAATTCTATGAACCACATCGCCATGCTGGGCTGGTCGGAACTCGTCGTGCTCGCCGTGGTGATTGCGATTGGCATCGGCTGCTGGCTGGTCTTCAGCCGTGGCTCGGGTGAAAAGAAGGATGAGTAAGCGCAAGCCACTCGCGAAGAATCCGCCTCCTCACCTCGGTGGCTACACCGTGCGAGTTGCCCGCGTGGCTGATGCCGCCGTCATCGCCCGCTTCAACCGCGAGCTGGCCTTGGAAACGGAAAGCCGAAAGCTGAGTCCTCAGCGGGTCCTGCGCGGTGTGAAGGCGTTGCTGGCCGACGCGGCGAAAGGCACCTACTTCGTGGCGGAGTCCGGCGGCGAGATCATCGGCCAGCTCCTCATCACTTACGAATGGAGCGACTGGCGCAACGGGAACTTCTGGTGGATTCAGAGTGTGTATGTCGCGTCGGCTTGGCGGGGCAGGGGAGTCTTCAAGGCGTTGCACGCACACATCGAGCGGCTTGCACGGAAGCGGAAGGATGTCTGCGGCGTGCGCCTCTACGTGGATGCTCACAACCTGAGGGCGAAGGATGTCTATGCCCGGTTCGGCCTGAAGGCGACGCACTACGAGCTGTGGGAGACGGATTTTGTTTTGCCCACGGATAACGGGGTTTAGGGGAGACTGACAGCGGGTTCCATCGGCGCGTTCCGCGTTATCCGCGGGCCGCTCAGCTCACGCCGTCGCCCGGTTCAGCACTACTTTCACGCCCTCGCGGGCGGCGTCTACTTGCAGTTTGCTGCCGTGGATGGCGGCGAGTTCGCGTGCCCACTCCTCCATGCTTTCCACTTTTGCGTCGTCGTGGTCGGGGTCGTGATGGAAGAGGAAAAGCTTCTTCACATTGGCGATGACGGCGAGTGCCACGGCATCGTCCACGCAGGTGTGGCCCCAGCCGATGTGGGACTTGTATTCCACGCCGTCGTATTGGGAGTCCATGATGACGACATCGCAGTCGCGGATGAACTCGATGAGCTTCTCGTCCTGCTTCTGCGCGTATGCAAGCACCTCGTGGGACTGCGTGCTGTCGGTGACGGGGGCCATGCGCAGGCGCGAGTGCGGCTCGTTGTCCGGGATGAAGGCGATGGAGCCGCCGCTTGTTTCGAGTCGGTAACCGACACAGATGCCGGGGTGGTTCATGAACGCGGCAGTCACCTTTACCTTGCCGATGTTGAACTCCATTTCCTTCAGCTCTTGGACCTTCAAGTATCCTGGCAGCTGCTGCATGGAGACTGGAAAGAAGGGGCTTTCCATCTGGCTGGTCAGGACGCTTTGAAGTCCAATCCGCGAGCCTTCGTAGCCCATGATGCGGATTTGGTTTTGCGGGACGTAGAGGGGGATGAAGAAGGGGAAGCCTTGGATGTGGTCCCAGTGCGTGTGCGTGATGAGAATGGTGACCTCGATGGGCTGAGACTTGAACTCGCCGGCGAGTTTCCGCCCGAGGTTGCGGATGCCGGTGCCGGCATCGAATACGATCAGTTCGCCGTCGGCGCGCACCTCGACGCAGGTGGTGTTGCCACCGCATTTTAGTGTCGAGGGGCCCGGTGTCGCGATGGAGCCGCGCACGCCCCAGAACTGAACTGTCGGTGGGCTCCCGATGGCGTGGCGGAAGAACGCAGTGTCGGGCGGTGCTGCACTTTTGCTGCCCATCAGGTCGCTTCTGCGCAGGAAGGTCGTGCCACCTTCGATGTCGAGAAGGTGCAGCAGATCCACGGGCTTGATGGGCTTGAGCAGGAAGTCATCCGCGCCGGCGTCAATCGAGTTCGCCCGATCCGTGGCGTAATTGCTGCTGGAGACCACGATGATGCGCGGCTGTGGAAAGTAGGTCTGGGCCGAGCGGATGGCGCGGCAGACCTGATAGCCGTTGAAGCGCGGCATCAGCAGGTCGGTGACGATCAGTTCGGGCCGGTGTTCGATGGCGAGAGCCACGCCCGTGTCCCCCGCGTCGGCCTTCAACACGTCCCAGCCCGCGTCCTCCAAGGTGCGTGCGAGCAGCGTGAGCACGATGGGATCGTCGTCAATGACAAGGGCTGTTTTCACGTGAGGTAGATGTCTGGGGTCAAAGGACAGCAGTAAAGCTTCGTGAATGCAAGCCGCGCGAGCGAGGCGCGCCGCGTCAGCGCACGACCTCGAAAGCGAAGCCCTTCAGATACTCCGTCTCCGCGATGCAGGGGATGTAGGGATGATCTGGCGACTGCGTGAAGGTTGCCACTCGGCGCAGCACGCGGCGGGTGTCAAAGGCGGCGGAGAGAATCACATCCTGAAAGGTCACGCTGTCCACATGGTGCGAGCAGCAGAACGTCGCCAGGAGGCCGCCGGGCCTGAGAAGCTTCAGCGCGCGCAGGTGGATTTCTTTGTAGCCGCGCAAGGCGTCCTCGACAGAGGCGCGGTTCCGGGTGAAGGACGGCGGATCGAGGATGACCGCATCGAACTTGGGGACGAGCTTCTCGTGCGGGCCGACGGTGGTCTGGGCCTTGAACCAGTCGAAGACGTTCGCGGCCTCGAAGGTGCATTTGTCCGCGAGGCCGTTGGTTGCGGCGTTGCGCGTGGCGGCGGCGATGGCGTCCGCGCTCTGGTCAAGCCCGTGGACGCGTGCCGCTCCAGCGCGAGCCGCGTGCAGCGCGAAGCCGCCGAGAAACGTGAAGCAGTCGAGCACGTTCGCGCCGGGGGTGAGACCGATGAGTTCGGCGGTCCGCTTGTAGTTCACCTGCTGGTCGAGATAGAGGCCCGTCTTGTGGCCGGCGCGGAGGTCCGTCTCGAACTTAAGGCCGTTGAGATCCACGGACACCGGGCCATCGAGCGTGCCGGCGAGGATTCCGTTCGCTTCGGGCAGACCCTCGAACTTGCGCGAGGCCATTTCATTTCGCTCGACGATGGCGCGCGGTTTGAAGATGGCCTGAAGCGCCGCGAGGATTTGCGGCTTGCGCAAATCCATGCCCAGCGCGGGCGTCTGCACCACGAGCACGTCGTCGTATTTGTCCACGATAAGGCCGCTGAGGAAGTCGCCCTCGGCGCTGACGACGCGGAAGGAAGTCGCCCCCGGGAGGTGCCGTTGACGCAGCGCAAGCGCCGAGCGGATGCGCTCCTCGAAGAAAGCCTGATCCACCGTGACGTGATCATGCGTGAGCAGCCGGACGGTGATTTTGGATTTCGCGTTGTAAAGGCCGACGCCGAGCCAGTGTTTGCGGTGGTCCTTCACCTCGACGATATCGCCGTCCTTCACGTCCGGGGACGCGTGCATGATGGCCCCGGCGTAGATCCACGGATGCCCGGCGACGATGCGGTCGGCTTCGCGGGGCTTGAGGATGACGAGGGGGAGGGCAGGGGAGGGGACTGTGGGTGCGGTCATGTTTGTAAACAGTTTGGGAAGCGGAGGTGGGGTTAAGAGCAAGGTTACGATCAAGAGGGGAAGGTCCGGTGCTGACCCTTCGTGCTCTAAATCCTAATCTTGCTCTCAAGCCGTCACTCCGCCGCTTCGGGGCGCAGATGAGGCCAGACTCACCCGGCTGAGGGAAGTCAATTGTCGGTGACTCACTCCGCCATCTTGCCCATCGGGATCTCCGCCTTGAAGCGCCCCATGATCCTCAGTTCCAGAACGCCGGATTCATCGCCGGTTTTGCGTGCGGACATGACGACCGGCGCGGCTCCCTTGGATTTTTCGGCGGTCAGCGGCACGCGCAGCACGGGCGAGCTGCCCTTGCCGTAGATCGCGAGTTGGAACTCCTTCTTGCCCGCCCGCTCGATGCCGAGCGCGAAGACGGCCAGCTCCATCTCCTTTTCCCCGGCGGTGATCTTCGTGAGTCGCAGCTTGTTGTTCGCCAGCACGGTGTCCTTGTCCTTGGGCGCGATCTTCGAGGTCCACAACTGCCCCACGACCGTCGCCTCGCCCTTGGCCGCTTTCTTCGCTGCCTTGTCACCCTTGGCCGGCTGCTCGGATTTCAGCCGCTTGTCCGGGATGAGCAGGGCGCCCGCCTCGCCGATCTTGAACCCGGTGGCTTGGTCGGGAGCGAGTTCGAGCTTCAGCGGCAGATCGCCAAGGCGCTTGTTGGCGTCCATCAGCAGCGCGACGGCTTTGCTCAATTCCTCGGACGGGAGAGCCGTGGGTTCCTGTGCGTGGAGCAGGGTGAGGGTAGAACAGGTGGCGAGGGCGAGGAG
>Ga0208960_1000940_pt1 | contig 15870 bp, 13 predicted proteins | sample GreLakmeON33MSRF_FD_187703 | JGI IMG/M metagenome (GOLD analysis project Ga0208960, IMG submission 187703) | Freshwater lentic microbial communities from great Laurentian Lakes, MI, USA - Great Lakes metaG ON33MSRF (SPAdes) | ecosystem: Environmental > Aquatic > Freshwater > Lake | place: Great...
GTCGGCGCAAGCGGCCCCACCCCTCATCCGGCCTGCGGCCACCTTCTCCCCTCCTCCGAGGAAGGGAGAAGGCGCGCTTTAGCGGCTCCCCCCCACCGCTCAGATCTGCACCTTGAAGGCCTCGCCCTGTTTCAGCGACAGCGCGAAGCCCGCCATCAGCTCCGGGATTTGTTCCAGGTCCCGCAGGTTCACCATCTCCACCGGCGAGTGCATGTAGCGGTTCGGCAAACTGATCAGCCCGCTGGCGATGCCGCCGCGCGTCCAGAAAATCGCGTCTGTGTCCGTGCCGCTCGTCGCGCTCGTCGCCTCGTGCTGCAAGGGAATCTTGAGCTGCGCCGCGACCTGCTCCAGCCGCTCGATGACCCCCGGGTGATTGCACACGCCATGCGTCACCGCCGGCCCACCGCCGAGCTTGATGTCGCCGTGCAGCTGCTTGCTCACCGTCGGGTAATCCGTCGCGTGCGTCACGTCCACGACCAGCGCCACGTCTGGCTTGAGCGAGTAAGCAATCTGCCGCGCGCCCAGCAGGCCGACCTCCTCCATGATGTTCGAGACGAAGCAAAGCTCCGCCTTGAGCTTCTTCTTTTGCGGACGCAACAGCCGCAACGTCTCCGCCACCGCGAACGTCCCGATGCGATTATCAAACGCCCGCGCCACCGCCAGGTCCCCGCGCAGATGCTCGAACTCATTCGTCATCGTGATCGGGTCGCCCACGCGCACGAGCGACTGCGCATCCGTCTTGTTCGCCGCGCCGATGTCGATGAAGAGGTCCGCGATCTCGGGCAGCTTGCGTTCCTTCTCCGCCTTCATGAGATGCGGCGCGACGTTGCCGATGACGCCCTTCACCGGCCCCTTGCGCGAGTGGACGACCACGCGCTGCGCCTTGGCGACGACGGCATCCACCCCGCCGAGCTTGCGCACCCAGATGAAGCCTTGGTCATCAATGAAGTTCACCACGAGGGAAATCTCATCGGCATGAGCCGCGAGCATCAGGCGCGGCCCGCCGCCCTTGTTGAGCACGGCGACACAGTTGCCGTAAGCATCGGAAAACGTCTCGTCGGCGAACTCCTTCACATAATCGAGCCAGACGCGCTGCCCGCGCGCTTCGTGGCCGGAGGGGCTGGGGGTGTTGACCAACTTCGTGAGGAAGGACAGTGATTCAGAGCGCATGGGCAGGGAGGTTAAAGGGCAGGCAAACCAGAGTCCAGCCCGGGTCGGAAAGGGCCTCGCGACGACGAACAGGCTGATGAGCTGGGGGAGTGGAAAATCACCGTGACTCGCCGTGCCCCCGTTGAAGACGCCCGCGCGCCCAGCGTCGGGACTTGCAATGTCGCTTCGCCACTTCAACCACCTGCTCGCACTTGCCTCGCTCGTCTTGGGGCAAATGTCGTTCACCGCAGCGGCGGTCGAGCCGTTCGCCAGCTACATTTTCCCCGCGGGCGGTCAGCGCGGGACGACGGTGCAGTTCCGCGTCGGCGGCTGCTACTTCCACGGCGAAGCGGGTTTTGAAATGCTCGGGCCCGGCCTGTCCGCCTCCTCTCGTGTGAAGGAGACGAACACGGTTTGGTTCGAGGGGCCGCTCATCGTCCAGCCCGCGTCGCAGCGCAGTGAAGACTACCCGCGCGACCACGCCGGGTCCGTCCGCATCGCTGCGGATGCTTCGGCCGGCGTCCGCCACTGGCGTGCGTGGACCTCGCAGGGCGCGACGCCCGCCATGAAATTTCTCGTGGGTGAGCTGCCTGAAATCATCGAGGCAGAATACGATGGCGAGCCGTTGCCCGTGGCGGTGACGCCGCCGGTGACCCTCAACGGCCGCATCTTCCCCCGCGAGGACGTGGACGTGTGGACCTTCCCCGCGAAGGCCGGGCAAGCCTTCACGCTCGCCGTGACTGCGCAGTCCTTCGGCTCGCCGCTGCAAGCCCGCCTCGTCGTGCTCGACGCCGCTGGCCACGCGCTGCACGAAGCCATCGCGAGCCAGCGCAGTGACCCCACACTGCACTTCACCGCTCCGCACGATGGCACCTACCGGGTGCGAATTGACGACGTGAACTCTGCCGGTCTGCAGAACTACGTCTATCGCCTCACCATCACGGACCAACCCGTCGTGTCGCGCGTCTTCCCGCTCGGTGGCAAGCGCGGCGAGACCGTGAAGCTCGAGCTCGCCGGCCAGGCTCTGCCCGCGAAGCAAGTCGAGGTGAAGCTGCCTGCCAGCGCCAGCAGCACGGCTTCGGTTCCAATCGTGTTCATCGGCAAGGCGACTGCCACAGTCCTCCTTGAACTCGACGATCTACCGGAGCGGATCCACTCCGGAACCGCCAGCGAGTTCACCGCCCCCGCCACGATCAACGGACGCGTCCTCGCTCCCGGCACAACAAACACTTGGTCCTTCTCCGCGAAGAAAGGCGACGCGCTTGAACTCTCGCTCGCCGCCGCGCGCCTCGGCAGTTCACTCACGCCTGTCCTCGCAATCACGGGCCTCGACGACAAATCCCTCGCCCGCGCCGAGGCCACGCCGGGCGAACTGGCGGACCTCGCGCTGAGCTTCAAAGCCCCGGCGGACGGCGATTACCGACTGCATGTGAGCGAGCGCTTCGCGTCGCGCGGCGGGATGGATTTCGCGTATCGCCTCCGCGTCGCGCCGCCCGCCAGCGTGCCGGACTTTCAACTGACCCTCGCGAACGACACCCTCACCGTCGTCCGCGAAACTGCCGACGGCGAAGTCGCGGCGCCCGGCAAACCCAAGCGCGGCGGCAAACAGCAACCCGGCAAGCTCAAGGTGAACGTCCTCGCGGTCGGCGGGTTCAAGGGCGACATCGAGATCGCAGTCGAGGGATTGCCCGCCAATGTGACGCTCAGCGGGACGAAGATTACTTCCGGACGGCTGACAACGGACCTGAGCTTCTCCGCCGAGCACGCGGCGAAGATTGCCATCGGGCGCCTGACCGTCACTGGCACAGCCACGCTCAACGGAGAGAAGGTCACACGCACCGCGAGCTACGCACCGCAGCGCGGCGAACCGGCGATCGGCTCCGTCCTGCTGGCGGTAGCGCACCCGGTGACCTTCAAGACCACGAGCGACTTTCTGATGAACATCGTGCCGCGCGGCTCGACGTATCGCCGCCCTTACGGCATTGAACGCGGCGGCTTCACCGGGCCACTCATCGCGCAACTCGCCGACCGCCAGGGCCGCCACCTGCAAGGTGTCTTCGCGCCGCCTGTCTCGATTTCTGCCGGCGAGGACAAGTTCGAGTTCGAGGTCACCTTCCCGCCCGGCATGGAGCTCGGCCGCACCAGCCGCTCGCAGATCATGCTGGTGGGCACCGTGCATGATCACGACGGCTCGGATCACATCGTGAGCTACACCCAAAACGAGCAGAACGATCAGGTCATCACCATCACGCAAGCGGGCTTACTGGAGCTGGAACTCGACAACGCCTCCGTCCGCGTCACGCCGGGCGCGTCCGTCAAAATCCCCTTTCATCTCCGTCGGGATAAATCGCTCCGTGCCGATGCGGTGCGCGTGGAGCTGCGAGCGCCGCCGCACGTCACCGGCCTGCGCGCCGCTGCCGTGACCGTGCCGGCGGGGAGTGACCGGGGCATTCTCGAAGTCCACTTCGCCGCGAACGCCGGTCCCTTCAACCTCCCCTGCCCCATCCACGCCACCACGCTCGACGCGAAGCACCCGCACACGGCGGAGGCGTTCGTGGAGTTTGTGAAGCCTGCCGTCGCGCAGGCGAGCCGCGCGCGGGAGTAGTCAGAGTGGGAGACGACAGCGGCATAAACCGCCTGCTGACCTCGGCGGCTACAAGCCTTCAGCGCACCACCACGGCCGGTTCCCACACGTTCGGATTGCTCGGCGGCACGAGGTCGTGCTCGCCGAAGAGCGGGACGGGGAACTCGCTGGGCAGGTCGGCGTTCAGGTGACGCGCGCGGTTGGGGCCAGTGAGCTTCTGGGCGTCAATCTTGCGCTGGAGCATCATGAAGGCGTGGATGAGCGCCTCAGGCCGGGGCGGGCAACCGGGGATGTGGACATCGACCGGGATGTATCTGTCGATGCCCTTGAGCACGTTGTAGCCCTGCTTGAAGGGGCCGCCGCTGATGGCGCACGCGCCCATGGCGATGACGTATTTGGGCTCCGGCATCTGGTTGTAGAGGCGCACGACTTGCGGGGCCATCTTCTTGGTCACGGTGCCGGCCACGATCATGAGGTCCGCTTGCCGGGGCGAGGGGCGGAAGACTTCCGCGCCGAAGCGGGCGAGGTCGTAGCGGGCCATGCTGGCGGCCATCATCTCGATGGCGCAGCACGCGAGGCCGAAGGAGAGCGGCCAGACGGAGTTCTTGCGGCCCCAATTGTAAAGCTCCTCGAGCGTCACAACCACGACGCCTTGCTTGCTGAGTTCGTTGCGGAGTCCGTCGTCCATGAGGTCAATTGCGAATGTCGAATTGCGAATGTCGAATGAGGAAGTTCAGGCCGAGAGCGTCTGGAGGGAGATTCCGCATTCGCCATTCGTCATTCCTCATTTCCATGTCAGCACTCCCTTCACCCACGCCCACGCCAGTCCCTCGACCAGCAGGAGCACGAAGACGAGCATCGCCAAGACCGCGCCCACGGACAGGCCCGTGAAAGCCACGCAGAAAGGCAGGAGAAAAATTGTCTCCACGTCGAAGAGGAGGAACAGGATGCCGTAGAGGTAATACTCGGACTTGAAGGCCACCCATGCGTCGCCCTTGGATTCGAGGCCGCACTCGTAGGTCGCGTTCTTCATCTCGCCGGGCTTGGCCGGGGAAAATATCTTCGCCCACAGCATTGCTAGGAGCAGCGGCCCGACCGCGAAACCCAGCGCCATCACGAAGAAGACGAGCAGGAAGAGGTAAGGATGTTGGTCCGCGCCCATGAGAGGTCAGTTCGCCTGCGGGTTGTGCTTGTGCAGGCCGACGGAGTGCGCGATGTCGTCGAACTCCTCGCGCGAGACTTCTTCGAGTTGCTTGCCCTTCTGCTTGAGCTTCTCGTTAATCTTGAGGGCCTTCTCCGTCATCTGCTCGTGCGTGTCCTTGGAGCCGCCGACGAGCGCGAAGTTGTCGCCGGTCGTGATGCGCTTGTGCCCATCGGAGTCGAGTCCGACGCCAAGCAAAACGGCTTTAGCGGGCTTTGATTTTCTCACCGGTTTAGACACGGCCGCGAAGCTACCGGGCGGACTTCAAACTGCAAGGCGCAAGTCGGGCGAGTGCGCTCCGCAAACTCAAAGCGAAGCCAGGATCGCCGCCGCAGCCGCGCGCGGGTTCGGGGCGGTGCAGATGGGGCGCCCAATCACCAGCCAACTCGCTCCGGCGGTCATCGCTTCCTTCGGCGTGAGCGTGCGCTTCTGATCATCCGCCTTGCTGTCGGCGGGACGGATGCCGGGTGTCACGAACTGGACGTGCGCGGGAAGGATTTGCCGGAGCCGCGTGATCTCCAGCGGCGAGCAGACCAGCCCGCCCAAGCCCGCCTTCGCCGCGAGGCTCGCGAGCCGCTCGACTTGATTGCCGACATCGTGCGGCACGCCGACTTCGGCGAGGTCGTTCGTGTTGAAGCTCGTCAACACGGTCACACCGAGCACAAGCGGCGGAATCTTACCGGTGCGCAGCGCGGCTTCTTCCGCCGACTTCTGCGCCGCCTGCATCATCGCCAGCCCGCCGCTGGTGTGGATGGTCAGCATCTGCACATCGAGCCGCACCGCCGCCTCCACGGCCTTGGCGACGGTGTTGGGAATGTCGTGGAACTTGAGGTCGAGAAAGACGGACGCACCGGTGTCGCGAATGCGCCGCACGATGTCCGGACCGGCGGCGACGAAGAGTTCCTTGCCCACCTTGAACGCGCCGACGACAGGCGCGAGCTGCTGCACGAGGGCGAGAGCGGATTCGAGGTGTGGAACGTCCAGGGCGACGATGATGGGGTTGCGCGATTGGCTCATGCTCCAGAGTGGAAATTCCGACCTGACTCCCCTGCCCCGCTACCACAGAAACGACTTCTGCTCGGCCAGCATCTGCTCGCCGTCCCAGAGCGTCACGCGCCACGCGGCCACGCCGCCGAGCTGCTGGTAAGTTTCCTTGTCCAACGCCAACGCCGACCACGCGCTGCCGGTCCAGCCGGGCTTCACGGTGGTCTCGACAACCTTGGGTTGCGCCCCCGCCTTGCCGCCGCGCGCCTCGACGCGGAGGCGGAGGTTCGTCGGCTTGCCTGCCGCAGACCAGTTCACGTCGAACCGCAGCGCGCTGACTTCTGAGGGCGTTTTGCGCAAGTGCGCCTGATACGCATCGCGCTCGAAGAGGCTCGGCGAGAGGGAGTGGCGGCCCTCGCTGTCGAGGAAGTGGGGCAGCACCTTGAGCACCTTGCCGCCGCCCGCGTGGGCGAAGACGGTGCTGAGGAGAAGTAAAACGGCAGCCAGTCCAGACGCACGACGCATGGCCAGAGAATACCGGCCCACCCCGCGAAGACAACGGCGTTTTCAGTCGAGACCATTTGATGACTGCACAGGAGTCATGGCCAAAGACCGATGCACGCGATGGTTCGGCGTGGACGTGCGGAGCGAGGCAGCTATCTTGCGCGCGTTGCAATGAACCCTGAACCTCCTCCCGCAGCGCATTCCACCGACACGCGTCGCCTCCGGCTCGTGACCCTCGCGTTCCCCCCCGCTGGCTTGTGGCTGCTGTGGCGCGGGACGGCCACGCTCGGGCACAAGCTGCTCGGCACGCTGGGCATCGCTCTTTTCACGCTGCCATACGCGGCGGCAATTCTCTTCCTGCTGCACAAGTTCACCGGGCTGCAGTTCGAGATGCAGGGCCGGCCCATTCCCGTGCCGACGTGGCAAGTCACCGACTACGCGCGACTGGAGAAGGCCCGCGCAGTCACGGACATTGCAACGGCGGCGAAAGCTCCAGTTCGTGTGCAGGCAAAATCTGCAACGCCCTACTGGACCGACTTCCGCGGACCGCTGCGCGATGGCCACTACACCGAGCAGACCATCAACGTGGACTGGGCGAAGTCGCCGCCGAAGTTGCTGTGGAAGCAGCCCGTCGGCGGTGGGTTCGCGTCCTTCGTGGTGGCAAATGGACTGGCGTTCACCATCGAGCAACGGCGCGAGCAGGAAGTGGTGACGGCCTACGAGGTCGAGACCGGGCGTGAGGTGTGGGCGCACAGCTATGCGGCGAACTTTCAGGAGTGGATGGGCGGCGAAGGGCCACGCGCCACGCCGACATGGCACGAGGGAAGGCTCTATTCGCTGGGCGGCACGGGGCAGTTTCGTTGCCTCGAAGCCGCGACCGGCAAGCTGCTCTGGCAGCACGACCTATTCGCGGAGCACAGTTGCTCGAACCTCTACTTCGCCCTCAGCGCCGCACCGCTCATCGTGGAGGACAAGGTGCTCGTGCTCGCCGGCGAGCCGCAGGGCCGCGACGCGCGGATGCTCATCGCCTACGACAAAGTCACCGGTGCGCTCGCGTGGAAGGCGCTGGAGGACAAGGCCGGTTACGCGTCGCCGATGCTCGTGACACTCGCGGGCGAGCGCCAGTTGCTCATGCACAGCGCGGGACATTTGCTCGGTGTGTCGCCGACGGACGCGAAGGTGCTGTGGCGCTTCCCGTGGCGCGTGGAGTTCGGCAACACCATCGCGCAACCCATCCTCATCAGCACGAACCGCATGGTCCTCAGCGCGGGCTACGGCACCGGTGCGGTGGGACTGGAGTTGAACCGGACGGGCGGCGGCTTCTCGGTAAAGGAGCTGTGGCGGAACAAATTCCTGAAGAATAAGTTCACCAGTTCCGTGCTGCACAACGGCCACCTCTACGGTCTCGACGAAGACATCCTCGTCTGCCTCGACGCAGCGACGGGCGAGCGCAAGTGGAAGGACGGGCGCTACGGCTACGGGCAAGTTCTCCTCGCCAGCGGCCACCTCGTCATCCTCTGCGGCAACGGCGACCTCGCACTGGTGCAAGCCCTGCCCGACCGGCACATGGAACTCGCGCGCATCCCCGGCATCAAGGGCAAGACGTGGAATCACCCGGCGCTCGCGGGCGGAAAGCTCTTCGTGCGAAACGCCGTGGAGATGGCGTGCTTCGACCTCAGCGCGCGGTGACGGGTGCGGTCGGAGCCGCCGCCGACGCGGGTGCGGGGGACATCTTGAGGAGCGACTTTACTTCAATGTCCGTCAACGCGCGCCATTTCCCCTCGGGCAGTTCACCGAGGCGAATGGGGCCGATCTGCGTGCGTTGCAGGCGCTCGACCATTAGGTTCTGTGACTCAAAAAGTCGGCGGACCTCGCGATTTTTGCCTTCGGCAAGTTCGAGCTCCACGATGCTGTGCGAGTTGTTCGCGTCCACGATGCGGGCGCGCTCGGCTTTGAGAGTTTCACCTTCGTGCTCCACGCCTTCCATGAAGCGGCGAAGCATCACGGGCTCCACGCGGCCTTCGACGATGGCGCGGTAGTGCTTCCGCACGCCGAAGCGGGGATGGGTGAGGCGCAGGGTAAAGTCGCCGTCGTTGGTCAAAAATATCAGACCCTCGCTGTCGCGGTCCAGCCGGCCGACAGGGTGCAGGTGCGCCCATTCCTTCGGCAGCAGGTCGGTCACGATACGGCGGTCCAACTCGTCACTGCGGGTGGAGAGAAAGCCGCCCGGCTTGTTGAGTGCGACGTAGATCTTGCGCCGGGTTTTCACTGGCCGCCCCTCGACCTTCACCGTGTCGTGGTCAGGGTCCACCTTCGTGCCGAGTTCCTTGGCGACCTTGCCGTTGACCTCGACGAGGCCGTTGACGATGAGCCGTTCGCTGGCGCGGCGGGAGGCCACGCCGGCCTCGGCTAGAAATTTTTGGAGTCGGACTTGCACAAGAGAAGAAAGCCGTCGCACCTCGCGGCGGACGGCTTCCCGTAAAAGGGTTCAGCAGGTGGCGCGGCGCGGGGCCGACAGTTTAGACCGGGGGCTTGGTCTTGCGGAGACCGGTGACGCGGTCACCGGCCTTCCAGGTTCCACCCTTCTTGAGGATTTCGACGCGCTCGTAGCGCTTCAGGACGTTGCGCTTGGCCCCAAGGTTGTTGGTAGCGCGGAGACTGCTGTGTTGTGCCATATCAGTTGAAAGAATTTTCCGGCCGGACCACCCGAACGGAGCGCGGTTTGTAGCATACCGTCGCCATGAAGCAAACGGTTATTTCACAGACGTCACTCCGCTGGCTGGGAGTATTCGGCACGCTTGCGGCACGGATTGGTGGCGGCAGAGCGCGGGGGTGTGAGAATTGAAATGGATTTTTCATGGGATGGTTACTAGCCTTATGGGATGGCAGTGAAGACCGTGAATGAGATTCCCCGCGCGGTGCGGGACCAATACGAAAAGGGCGTTGCTGCCTTCGAGCGGAGCGACCTGGACTGCGCCATCGAACTGCTCCTCAGCGTGACGAAGGCCGAACCGGGGTTCCTTGTTGGGCGTGATGCCTTACGGAAAGTTGGTCGGAAAAAAGCCGGCCAAGGCGGGGGGTTGTTCAAAAAGCTCCTCATCACCGCCAGCAGCAGTCCGGCGCTCGCGAAGGCTCGCATGACCACGGAGAGCCAACCGTTGGAGGCCATGTTCGTAGCCGAGCAGGCCATCGCCAATGATCCCAAGAGCAGCCTCGCGCATGACATCTTTTCCAAAGCCGCCGTGCTCGCGGGACTACCCCGGAGCGCCATCATGTCGCTGGAAGTGTTGCGACAGGAGTCGCCCGCTGACAAGGAGGTCTCCATCCGACTCGCCGAGGCTTACACCTCCATCGGCCAGCACGACAAGGCTGAGGCTGTCATCGCCGCGCTGATGACGCACCACCCGAACGACGCTCAACTCAACGAGATGGCGATGAACATTTCCGCCAGCCGCACGTTGAGTGAGGGTGGCTACCAAAATCTCGCGGACGGCACCGGCAACTTCCGGCAGGCTCTGAGGAACAAGGACGAAGCGGCACGACTCGAGCAGGAGACCCGCATCACGAAGGACGCCGCGCAGTCCGAAAATCTCATCGAGCAATACGTGGCCCGCCTCGTCACTGAACCAGACAACATCAAGCTCCTCAAAAACGTCGCCGAGCTTTACGCCCAGCAGAAGGACTACTACCGCGCCATCGAATACTACTACCTGATCGAGGGAATCCCCGGAGCGATGGACTCGATACTTGAACTGGCGCTCAACGACGCGACCGTCAAGCGCTTCAACCAAGTCATCGCACAACTTGACCCGGCACTCGAAGGTTACGAACAGAAGAAGGCGGACGTCACAGGCCAGCGCGACGAGTTCGTGCTGAGTGACTGCCGCACCCGCACGGAGAAGTATCCCACCGACAAGGCGATCCGCTTCGAGTTGGGAATAATTTATTTCAACCTTGGCCGCCTCGCCGAGGCGCTGCCCGAGTTCCAGCAGGCCGAGAACAACCCGCACAAACGGCTTCAGGCCATGCACTACAGCGCGCGCTGCCTAGCCGCCCGCAACATGAATGACATGGCTGCACGCAAGCTCCAGACCGCGCTCAAGGAGAAAGCCGCCTTCGACGACGAGCGCAAGGAGTTGCTCTACACCCTCGGCTGCGTGCTGGAAAAGTCGGGCAAACTGGCGGAGGCCATGAACCAGTTTGAGCAAATCTACGAAGTGGACATGAAGTTCCGCGACGTAGCCTCTCGCGTGGTTGCCTACCACACCGCCCAAGGGTGAACCGCCTTCCTCTGTGCGGCAAATCCGCCTCGCATGGCTCCCGGTAGCGCTTTGGATGGCGCTGATCTTCTGCGCCTCGACCGACCTCGGCGCCCCTCGCCAAACCTCCCGCATCCTCGTGCCCGTGCTGCGCTGGCTGATCCCGGACATCTCCGCGACCGCGCTGAATCGCGCCCAACTCCTCGTGCGCAAGACCGGACACGCGCTTGGCTATGCAGTCTTGGCGGTGCTGATTTCGCGAGCGCGACGACGCATCAGACAGAATAGCGAACCGCCTTGCCTCCGGCGGGACGCGACCATTGCCTTCGTGCTCACGGTGCTCTACGCCGCGACCGACGAGTGGCACCAGACTTTCACTGCCTCACGCCAAGGTTCGGTAGCCGATGTGGCCTTGGATGCGACGGGCGCTGTGGCGGGGTTGGCGCTGCTCTGGTTGTGGGACCGACGTCGGTGTCGGCCATCTTGAAACTGGGCTGCTGACACTGCTCGTTCGGGTCCATGGACCATCCGCCCCGCCAATTGAGGTAGGGGCTCCGGTTGGTGGAGGCGCCCACGGTGTGGTCGGGGTGCAAGTTTTCCACGTGGCCATCCATGATCGCCACCTCAACAGGAGGATTGCATCCCCGAGGCCGGCTCCTACTCTCGGAACGCTCCACCACTTGAACGCCGAGGGAACCCAACTTGCCGCCCAGCAGCCAGACAACACGAAGGCCCATGCCTTCTTTGCCTTCTCACGACGTCACCCGCTGGTTTCGGTCGCGCTGGCGTATGGCGCGGGCGTGCTTTGCGGCTGGAAGTTCCCTCTGCCACTGGCGGTTTTGTTCGGTGTGGCAGTCGCATTGGTCGCCGCCACCGTCATTCTCGCGAACTGGCGTGGCTGGCTCCTCTGGCCGCTGCTGGTGAGCCTGGGCTGGACGAACGTGGGGCTGCGCTCCGCCGTGATTTCCCCAGTGGACTTGCGCGTGATCGCCAAGGACGTGCCGGAACTCGTCACGCTTCGCACGCGGCTGACGGAGACGCCGACGCTGCGTGTGTTCGAGCGCGACGAGAAGGAATCGTGGCGCTCACACGCGCTCGTCGAAGTCGAGGCCCTCCGCCGGCGCGGCGAGTGGCAGCCGGCCACCGGACTCCTCGCCGTCACCACGCCCGGCGTGCTGGCGACGAAATTCTTCGCAGGCCGCACGGTGGAGCTCACCGGCGTCCTCCGTGAACCGAGCGGCGCGCTGGCAGCGGGACTGTTCGACTACCGCGCGGGCCTCCTTTGCCAGGGCATCTACTTCCAACTCCAGTGCGCCGACACCAACGACTGGCGGCTCGTGGCGGATGCAGGCTCCCCCGCGCAACCGCCCGTCGCCGACCGCTTCCGTGTCTGGGCCCAGCGCACGCTCGCGCGCGGCCTGCCCGTGGAGGACGAGGAACTGCGCCTGCTCTGGGCCATGACGCTCGGTTGGAAAACCGCGCTGACGGACGAGGTCGCCGAGCCATTCATGCGCTCGGGAACCATGCACGTCTTTGCGATTTCGGGACTCCACATCGCGCTGATCGCCGGCATCCTCGTGGCCGTGCTGCGCGCAGCGCAACTCCCCCGCAGCGCGTGCGGCGCGGTCATCGTCCCGCTCATCTGGTTCTACACGGCGGCGACGGGCTGGCAACCCTCGGCCATCCGCTCGACCATCATGATGACAGTCATCATCGCCGGCTGGTCGCTCCGCCGACCCGCCAACCTGCTCAATTCTCTCGCCGCCTCCGGCTTCATCATCCTGCTCTGGCAGCCGACGCAACTGTTCCAAGCCAGCTTCCAGCTCTCGTTCTTCGTCGTCCTTGCCATCGCGCTGTTGCTGCCGCCGTTTGAAGAGCTCCGCCAGCGCCTGCTCCAGACCGACCCGTTCCTCCCGGACGAACTCCGCCCGCGCTGGCAGCGGTGGCTGGACGGCCCCATGCGCTTCCTCACGACCAACTTCGCCACCTCGCTCGCCGCGTGGCTCGGCTCCCTGCCACTCATCGCCCATTACTTCCACCTGTTCACGCCCGCGAGTCTGCTGGCGAATCTCGTCGTCGTGCCCCTCAGCGGACTCGCGCTCATGTGCAACCTCGGGGCGCTCGTCACCGGCGACTGGCTCCCGTTTTTCACGGACGCCTTCAACCACGCCGGCTGGCTCTTCATGCGGTGGATGATTGGCTTCAGCCACTGGAGCACCACGCTGCCCGGCGCGTTCTTCTACGTCCGCTCCCCGACCGCCTTCGAGTTCCTCGCCTTCTACTCGGCGGTGTTGCTCGCCGTCACCGGCTGGCTGTGGGCACCGGGCAAACGCCGCATCTCATGGGGAATCCTGCTGGTGCTCGCGGGCATCTGGTCGGTCGGAACGTTCCGCGCGCGCGATGAAGTGCGCCTGTCCGTCCTCGGCCACGGAGCGAACGCGGTGTTCTGCGACGCGCCCGGCAGCGGCCGCGACCTGCTCGTGGATTGCGGAAGCGAAAGTGCGGCCGGCTTTCTCGTAAAGCCCTTCCTCCGCGCGCAGGGCGTCAACACCCTGCAACATCTCGCCCTCACCCACGGCGACCAGCGGCGCGTCGGCGGCTTCAAACTAATCGCGAATGAATTCCATCCGCACCTCACCACCTTCACCAGCCCTAGCCGTTCGCGCTCACCCGCCTACCGTGACGTCCTCAAGCAACTCGAAGCCGCTCCCGCGCTCTGGAAAACCGTCTCCGCCACCGATCACATGGCGGGCTGGGAAGTCCTGCATCCCGCCGTCACGGACAAGTTCGATCGCGCCGACGACAACGCGCTCGTGCTGCGCGCCGAGTTTCACGGCATGCGTGTCCTGCTGCTGTCGGAACTCGGCGCTGCGGGCCAGCGCGCCCTGCTCGCACGCGGCGGAGATTTGCATGCCGACATCTTGGTGGCAGGCCTCCCCGAGCAAGGCGAACCGCTCGCTGACGAATTGCTCACCGCGATTCACCCGCGCGTGATCGTCCTGACCGACGCGGACTTTCCCATCACGAAGCGCGCGAAGCCGGCCCTCGTGGCCCGCCTCTCCCGCAGCGGAGCCACGGTGCTGCGACTGACCCAGACAGGTTCGCTCACACTCCTATTCGCAACGAGTAGAACGCAAATCCTGACCGCCGAAGACGGAATTGTGGCGACGCTTCCACCAACGCGCGCATCCCACCTATCGCGTTGATATCGTCCAGCCGGAAAACTCTTCCCGCATCTTCACGCCCTGCTAGCTTCCCACCCAACGCCTGTTTATGCATCCGCGACTCACTCGCCTCGTTCCCGCCGCTCGCGCTCTGCTTCTCGCGAGCGCGATGGGGCTCTCAGGCCCGGCGAATGGGGCGGAGAACGTGGATTACCTCACTCAAATCAAGCCGTTGCTCCGCGAGCGATGCTTCGCCTGCCACGGCGCGCTCAAGCAAAACAACGGCCTGCGACTCGACACAGCGGACTTCATCAAGCGCGGCGGCAAGCACGGCCCCGCCCTCGTCGCGCGCAAGCCGGAGAAGAGTTTACTCCTCAGCAAAGTCTCTGCCACCAACCTCTCCGAACGAATGCCGCCCGAAGGCGACGCGCTCAAGCCGGTGCAAATCGAACTGCTCCGCCGCTGGATTGCCGCCGGCGCACCTGCGCCGAAAGATGAGAAGCCGGAGCCGAGTCCGAGTGACCACTGGGCGTTCAAGCCAGTCGCGAGGCCGCCCGTGCCTGCAATTCGCAATTCGCAATTCGCAATTCGCAATTCCCTCGACGCCTTCATCAGCTCCCGCCTCATCGCCACCAAGCTCACCCCGCTCCCACCCGCCGAGAAACCCGTCCTCCTCCGCCGGGTTCACCTCGACCTCACCGGCCTGCCCCCCACGCGCGAGGAGCTGCACGCCTTCCTCACCGACATTTCGCCCGACGCCTACGAGCGGGTCGTGGACCGGCTGCTTATCTCCCCGCAGCACGGCGAGCGTTGGGCGCGGCATTGGATGGACGTGTGGCGCTACAGCGATTGGTTTGGTCGCCGCATGGTGCCGGACGTGTGGAACTCTGCCCCGCAAATCTGGCGCTGGCGCGACTGGATTGTGAAGTCGCTCAACGCGGACCAGGGCTACGACCGCATGGTGAAGGAGATGCTCGCCGCCGACGAACTCGCGCCACTCGACGACGAGACCGCCGTCGCCACCGGCTATCTCGTCCGCAACTGGTATGCGCTTAACCCGAACGAGTGGATGCGCGCGAACGTCGAGCACACCGGCAAGGCCTTCCTCGGCCTCACTTTCAACTGCGCCCACTGCCACGACCACAAATACGACCCCATCACACAGGCCGATTACTTCAGCTTCCGCGCCTTCTTCGAGCCGCTCTACGTGCGCCAGGACCGTTGGCCCGGTGAGGCCGACCCCGGCCCGTTCCAAGACTACGACTACAGCAAGAACCGAAAGGTCGTGCGCCTCGGCTCCGTGCGCGTCTTCGACAAAGACGCGGCGGCCAAGACGTGGTTCTACACCGGCGGCGACGAGCGCAATCGCGACACCAACCGCCCGCCTGTCTTGCCCACGATGCCGGAGTTCCTCGGCGGCAAGTCCCTGCAAGTCACGTCCGTCGCGCTGCCCGTAGCCGTGTCGTATCCCGGCAGCAAGTCCTTCATCCGCGAGGCCGAAATGAAACGCGTGAACGAAGCCACCACCGCTGCGAAGCAAACGCTGGCGACCAACAAAACCGCGCTGGCCGCTGCCCGCGTCGCCACCACCGAAGCCGAACGCGCCTCCGTCCTCGCCCGTCTGGCTGCGGACGAAGCTCGTGTCGGCGACACCAACTCACTCGCCCGCGCCGCGAGCAAAGCCGAGCGCCAGTTCAAGCTCATGGCTGTGAAAGAAGCCCTCGCGAAAACCGAAGCCGACGTGGAAAGCGCGAAGCAAAACTCCGCCGCCGCCAAGGCCGAAAAGGCCAAGGCCGACACCAAAACCGCTCTCACCAAAGCCGAGGCCGTGTTGACCGCCGCGAAGAAAGCCGCCACGGACGCCGAGACCACGCTCGCCAAGGACAGCGCGGACTACACCGCCTTCAGCCCTGTCTATCCGCGCGCGAGCACGGGCCGGCGCAAGGCGCTCGCCGAGTGGATTGGGTCACGCGAAAACCCGCTCACCGCGCGCGTGGCGGTGAACCACATCTGGGCGCGCCACTT
>Ga0208960_1000941_pt1 | contig 15860 bp, 17 predicted proteins | sample GreLakmeON33MSRF_FD_187703 | JGI IMG/M metagenome (GOLD analysis project Ga0208960, IMG submission 187703) | Freshwater lentic microbial communities from great Laurentian Lakes, MI, USA - Great Lakes metaG ON33MSRF (SPAdes) | ecosystem: Environmental > Aquatic > Freshwater > Lake | place: Great...
AGGTTTTTTCATCATGTATGAACTCGATCTATACGCATCTTTATCTTCACCACATTACTTGGAGCGATTAAATAAGCCAACACCTTGGTCGACTAAGCTGATGCCCTATCACGTCAATATGGTGCGTAGCCAATGTCGTGTGTTGGAGAGTAGGGGAGGGGCTGCGGCTAGTTATGCACTTACTTTGCGGTTATCACCTACACGTGAAAAAGAGTCTGATTTGCGTACGTATTTGAAAACCTCTTTTGATAAGACTGTGTGGCAAGCAGGTATCACTGCTGCACACCTTTTGCATACGCAAACTCCAGCAATTGCACAAACCAAGGAGCAAGAGATTCGAGGTGGCAATGACCAAACCGCTGATTGGATCGTAGTTGTTACGGGTTACGAAACCGAAGCTTTGAATACTTTGTTAAAAACCGATTTGTCTGAACGCGCATTATCCAAAGTTGGTGCTGATGGGCCATTGGTCAGTGGGCTTTATTCTTTGTCCTATACGGCTTTGGCGGGTGATGTGCAAGATATTGCGCAACTTCGACCCGATAAGGTATCACTCAATTAGATCCCTTTAAAGTTTGGTAGTAGCGAATGGTTTCGCGAATACCCTCTAACAAACTCTTTTCGGTTCCTAAAGGCAGTAAGCCATTGTTGTATTCGTTGACTGAGTTAGCTGCACTTGGAAGAGGTGAACCTTCGCAGCTTACGTGCGCATTGGGGACTACGAGGTGAATAGCCGCAACAACTTCTTGCATAGTGGCGATGTGACCTGTCAGATTGAGAGTATGTGCGCCTGTGAAAGTAGATTTCACTGCGGCTTCATAGGCCGCGGCGACATCATCTACATACACCATGCCTGCACTACCTGTGAAGGGGATCGCGTAAGTTTCACCCAAAGCTGCAGCTCGGCAAGCTAAAGAGGGGCCTGCGCTTAATCCGCTATCTCTGCCAGGCCCATACACCACAAATGGGCGCATACCGATACTGGCAATATGGTGGTCTTCCCAGAATGCCCTGGCGCTTCCTTCGTTCGCAAGTTTGTATGCGCCGTAATGCGTAGTTGGAAATGGCACTTGACCATCAGCAGGACCAAAAACTCCCCCGCTGCTCGTATAAATCACGCGCGCAATGCTGTGCTGTCTGGCAGCTTCAAACACATTCAAGGTGCCCATCACATTGATTTGCGCTCCCCTAAGTGGATCTTGTCGACACATGGGTGTAAGGACTCCAGCTAAATGCACAATGGCATGGCAATCTTTCGCAGCTAAGAGAACGTCTTTGCTATTGGCAATGTCTCCCTCCATCCATTCGACCGATTGAGCTAGTTGATTACCAGTCAGCGTTTGTATACGATCCCGCGAAGGATGGGTATCCATAATCCTTATTGGGAATCTTGCAAGAAGCAATCGCTTTGCAACCCAAGCGCCCAAGAATCCGCCTCCCCCAGTGATCAGTATGCGCATAAAGTCCTCCTCTTTTGAAATATTGATTATTTAGTAGGTTAAGGTTAACTGGGAATTGAAGATAACAATGAGCAGATGCATTGATCGAGGGCTTTCCCCGATGCTGAGTTCCATTCAACCCAATATGCTACTAGATCGGTCTATTTTGTAAGCGCAACATCAGGAGTAAGACAAATGAATTTTTCCCAACAACGCAGAAAATTAGTTCAATCGGGAGCGATTTTGACGGCCTCTAGCCTGATGCCTCTTGCTTTTGCGCAGAACAAGATCCCATTGATTTTTTCTGAAACCATGACGGATCAAGATATTCGTGCGAAATTATTGGTTGAAAAATTTGGACCATCGCTTGGTGCAGATTTCGAATTCAAACCATATTTTGGAGCCACTTTGTTCAAGCAAGGAACAGAGATTGTGGCAATGCAACGTGGTAACTTGGATATGGGAGCTTTGTCGGTATCCGATATTCAACGCCAAATTCCAGAGTGGGGCATCGTGGGTGCGCCTTATGTGTTCCGCGATTTAGCGCATATGCAGAAAACATTTGCGAGCGATATCGGACAAGATTTATTCAAGATGTCTGAAGAAAAAATGGGCATCAAGATGCTGGCGGTCTACTACATTGGCACGCGCCATGTCAGCACACGCTTGAAGAAAAAAATTAACAAACCTGCTGACTTGACAGGTGTGAAGTTACGCATGCCAGCAGGCGAGGGGTGGCAATTTATTGGTACTGCGCTAGGAGCTAACCCAGTACCTGTGGCCTTTACCGAGGTTTATACGGCCTTGCAAAGTGGCGCGATAGATGCCCAAGATAACCCGATGCCATTGACTAAGACCATGAAGTTCCATGAAGTCTTATCTCAACTCGTTTTGACTAATCATTTGGTAAATTTCAATATTTTGTCGGTTCGGAAAACCAAATGGGATACCTTGTCAGCAGCTCAAAAGCAGCGCTTGCAGGCATCGGCAGACGAAGTCTCTGCCCTGATCACGGCACAAATGGTGAAAGAAGAATCTGAGCTTGTGACATTTTTTAAATCACAAGGATTAGATGTCTACACGCCCGATACCAAAGCATTTCGTGATAACGCCATTGACATCATTAAGAAATCAAAATACATCAGTGAGTGGAAGCCCGGAATGCTAGAGAAAATTAGCGCACTCTAAATAAACGTTATGTTTAGAACGCTAGACAGAGCGGGCCTTTTTTTATTGGCACGTTCTGAGAATGTTGCCGCGGTATTGATGTGCACGATGATGGGTTCATTCTTGTACCAAGTCATTTCACGTTATGTTTTCAATAATGCAACCCCTTGGGCAGAGGAAATCTGTGTCATTTGCTGGGTTTGGTCCGTGTTGTGGTGTTCGGCTTTTGTGGCGCGTCCTGATGATGACATACGCATAGACCTGATCACCGTTGCCGTTTCTCCGATGATGAGGCGCGTCATAGAAGGTGCTTGTAGCTTGGCCATCATCGTCCTGTTTGTGATTGGTATGCCAGGGGCTTGGAGTTATGTGACCTTTATGAAGGTAGAGACGACAGCGGCTTTAGGTTGGCGATTCAACTGGGTATTTTCTGTCTATATTCTTTTTGGCTGTGCTGTCATCGTTCGTCAATCTTGGGCGTTGTGGTTTTCTATTACTGGGCGCGGAAAGATGCGATATTTTGAAGGCAGAGAGGCCGCTGAAATATGAGTTTTATTCAAAGTCCATTCGGACTCACTGTATTGATGATTTTGGGTCTGACAATGTTTGGAGCGCCTATTGGTTTGTCCATGATTGGGGCCTCTATCTTTTATCTCTTTTTTGTAGGGCAAGACATCGGCATTGCCGCTGAACAACTTTTGCAAGGTATATACAACAGTTACACCTTGCTCTCGGTCCCACTATTCATCATTGCAGCGAACTTTATGTCCCTGGGCGCAATGAGTGACAAGCTGATGCAGTTTTGTAACGCCTTGGTAGGACGGTTTCGTGGTGGTATGGGGCATGTCAACGTGATATCAAGTTTAATATTTGCAGGCATGTCAGGTTCAGCTGTAGCTGATGCTGTAGGCATTGGTAAATTGACTATTGAGATGATGGTTAAAGATGGACGCTATACGCCTAGCTATGCTGCAGCTATAACTGCCGCTACTGCAGTCATTGGTCCCATCATTCCGCCATCTATTCCTATGGTGTTATTCGCATTAGTGTCAGATGCATCCATTGGGTATTTGTTTTTAGCAGGTGTGATCCCTGGGATTTTGATGGCCTTAGCTATGTCTATTGTCAACTGGCGCATGGCAATAAAACATAACTTCCCAGTTGAGGCGCCTGTTCCCTTACGCGAATTGCCTCGAATTACTTGGGAGTCTTTGCCCGCATTGATGATGCCAGTAGTTTTATTGGGCGGCATTTATGGTGGTGTCATGACGCCTACAGAAGCAGCTGCTGTGGCAGCAACTTACGCCTTGATTGTTTCGTGGTTGTTGTATCGGTCTGTGACCTTACGCGCAACCTATGCGTCCCTTATTTCTAGTGCACGTAATACGGCCTCGGTGGGTATTTTGATTGCTGGAGCTTTGGTTTTTAATTACGTAGTCACTATTGAAAATATCCCTGTTGATATCAAGCTTTGGTTGGATGGATTTCATCTCAACATGTGGCAATTCTTGCTGATGGTCAACCTGTTGTTGCTGGTATTAGGGTGCCTTCTAGATGCAAGCACCGTTTTGTTGGTGATCGTTCCCATCTTGATTCCAACTGCACAAGCTTTGGGTATCGACATGGTGCATTTTGGACTAGTAGTGGTAGTAAATTTAATGATTGGTCTGATCACCCCTCCCTATGGCTTATTGCTTTTCATTGTGGCCAATATCACTAAAGCGCCTTTCTCAGCAATTGTCAAAGACACATTGCCTTTTATTTACGCATTGATTGCTGCTTTAGCCATCATGACCGCGTTCCCTGACTTCGTACTTTGGTTGCCTCGGCTAATGGGTTACAAAGGATAAATGGTGACGGCTTCGTATGATTTCTCGGGGCAAGTAGCCGTTATCACTGGCGGTAGTGGTGGCATTGGCAAAGCCATTTCCCAACGGTTACAGCAAAGTGGTGCGCAAGTATGTAATTGGGATGTGCATGCAAATACTGCGCACCAAGATAGTCATTTCATACAAGTTGATGTCACCTCTGAGCAGTCTGTGCATGAAGCCATGGATCAAACTTTGTCAAAGTTCGGAAAAATCGATATCTTCGTAAATTCAGCAGGTATTGCAGGGCCTGTTGCCAATGTTTGCGACTACTCGCTTGAAGATTGGCATCGTGTCATGGACATCAATCTCACCGGCACTTTTCTCTGTTGTCGTGCTGCAGTCGCTCACATGCAAAAAAATAATTGTGGACGTATTGTCAATCTGGCATCGATCGCTGGCAAGGAAGGCAATCCCGCTCAGTCCGCTTATTCTGCTTCCAAAGCTGGTGTGATTGCGTTGACCAAATCGTTGGGTAAGGAGTTGGCGAAAACTGAAATTAGGGTTAATTGCATTGCACCTGCAATGGTTGCCACCGAACTGCTTGACCAAATGACTGCAGAAAAAAGACAAGAAAACTTTTCCAAAATTCCTATGGGACGTGCAGGATTACCAGAGGAAATTGCCTCCATCGTGGCGTGGCTTTCCAGTGATGATTGCTCTTTTTGCACCGGTACGGTTTTTGACGCCTCTGGAGGGCGTGCAACATACTGATGTCTAGATCTAGCAAATGGATACAACTAACACCATCTCCAAGAAGATCAGGCAACGATACTCTTTGGCGCACTTAACAGCGCTGCCATTGCCACCTCATGAACTTATTGACTTGGCGATTGCGACTGGCTATGACCATGTAGGCGTGAGACTGCTTCCACCCGCGCCTGGCATTGCTGCCTACCCAATCATGGATGAACCTTTGATGCTGAAAGAGGTAATGGCACGTGTGGCTGAACATCCACAGATGGTGTGGGATATAGAGGTGATCCGACTTATGCCAGGAATGCAAGTCAATACATTCGAATCTGCCTTGGCGTGTGGTCAAGCGATGGGGGCGCGTGCTGTTTTGGTTTCTGCAGGCCCCGTAGAAGATCCTTTTGAATTGGCGCACTATTTTTCAGAGTTTTGTGAATTGGCCGCAAAGTGGGGCTTGACTGCTAATTTGGAGTTCATGCCTTGGACGCCTGTTCCCGATCTACTAACAGCGCACGCACTTATTAAAAACGCCGGCACGCCCAGCAATGCTAGGATTTTGGCAGACACCATACATGTGGAACGATCCCGAACAACATTGAAGGATTGGGCGGGACTACCCGCATCTTTGATTGACTATGTGCAATTTTGTGATGCGCCTGCAGGTGTTCCTGACACCTTAGAGGAAATTTTGCGGCAAGCACGCTATGAACGGCTATTACCAGGGGAGGGAGGTATCGACCTCTTAGGCTTTTTGCGCCACTTGCCTGTAGGCCGACCGATTGCTGTGGAATGTTGGCACCATCTTCGAACACCTGCGATGGGTTTTGATGCGTGGGCACGCCAAGCTTTGCAAGCAACACAGAATACGGTTCAAGCTTTATCTCACTGAAAGTTCTTATGACAAAAAAAATATTTATTCTTAACGGTCCTAATCTCAACCGACTAGGAAAACGCGAGCCCCATATTTATGGCACAGAGTCCTTAGCAGACGTCAAAAAACGCTGTAATACACATGCAAAAACATTAGGTCTTAAATTAGAGTTTCGGCAAACTAATTTCGAAGGAGTATTGGTTGAAAGTGTGCATGATGCAATAGATACAGCTGACGGCATCATCATTAACCCGGCAGGTTTAACCTTTACATCGATTCCATTGATGGACTCTCTCAAAATGTTTGAAGGACCTAAGGTTGAGCTGCACATTAGTAATGTGCACACCCGAGAAGCCATCTATCACAACTCCCTGATTTCACGTGTATCTACAGCAGTGATGGCTGGTTTTGGGACGGATGGATACCTAATGGCGTTAACTTGGATGTCCATGAAATTAGCAAAGACTTGAAATCACATATGCATAAATACAGAATTGCCATCATTGGCGCAGGAACTATAGGCCGAACACATATTGAAGCCGCTATGAAGAACCCTGCTGTTGATATTGTGGGGGTAGCCGAGCCACATGAAGCAGGAAAAGCATGGGTGCAAAGGCATCAAATTCCTTGGTTTGCTAGCCATGGTGATTTGCTAGATAAAACTAAACCCGAGGGGGTGATCATTGCCACACCTAATGATGCGCATGCCAATATCGCGCTAGATTGTCTGGGTAGCGGAGCGGCAGTTCTTGTCGAAAAACCTATTGCCGATACGCTTGCGAATGCCCGCAGTATTTGTGATGCAGCGCAAGCCAAAGGTTTACCAGCATTGGTGGGGCATCAGCGGCGCCATAACCCCATCATGCAGCAAGCTAAATCCATTGTGGAATCTGGCGTGCTTGGAAAGCCTGTCAGCATGACGGCCATGTGTACTTGGTACAAGGATGACGACTATTTCAAAGCGGCGTGGCGTCGTCAATCGGGTGGTGGCCCTGTTCTCATTAATCTGATACACGATATCGATTTGATGCGGTTTTTGTATGGAGACATCGCTAGCTTGCAAGCCATGACATCCAACGCCATTCGCGGTCATGAAGTCGAAGATACCGCTGTGTTGATGATGCGCTTTGTCAATGGCGCACTTGGAACCGTTACCGTGTCAGATACGACGGTATCGCCATGGAATTACGATTTATCCGCTCGGGAAACCGACAGATTTCCACAACAAGACATCAACTCCCATTTTTTCTCTGGAACGCATGGTTCATTGACTTTACCCAAATTGGAAGTGTGGAGTTATAAAGACCAACGCCATTGGGAAAAGCCGATCAGCGTGATGCGATGTGAACCTATGCGTGCTTCGCCCTATGAAGCGCAATTGAATAATTTCTTAGGTGTAATTGCAGGCAAAGAAAAACCGGTTTGCTCAGCCTTAGACGGGTTACGTGCGTTGGAGGCTGCACTGGCTGTTCGAGAGTCTGCTGCCAGCGGGCGGGCAGTGCAACTCACTAGCAGTTAAGTTTTCGACATAAATTAATTAACCTTTAAGCGAGCGCGTGCCATTGCATGTTTGGCGGCTAAATAGCCAAACGTCACACCAGGCCCAATCGTTATTCCGGGAGCAGGGTATACGCCGCCCATGATGGAGTGCATGTCGTTGCCGCATGCATAAAGACCATCGATAGCATGACCATTGGTATGCATGACTCTTGCATCGCAGTCGGTAACCAAACCAGTGGCGGCTCCAATATCTCCTGGGTAAAGGGCAATTGCATAGAAAGGTCCTTGACGCAAAGCCCCGAGGCAAGGGTTGAGGCCCGTCCAAGTTGCGTCACCGTTAGCGCGTTGGTAATCTGTAGTGCCGCGTTGGAAGTCGTCGTCCACGCCTTTGTCAGCGAATTGATTGAATCTCTCTACGGTGACTTTGAGCTTGCTTTCAGGGACCTTGAGTTGCTGGGCCAATTCGACCAAAGTGGCGCCTTGCTTCAGATAGCCGTCCGCAAGAAAAGGGGCTAAACCTTTTCCGCCTGGGCGAATCATTCCAAGGCCATAGCGCTTAAGTGCGCCTGCATCACATATCAGCCATGTAGGAATGCTAGGTGTCTTTTGGTTGTGCTCTTGCATTGCTATACCAAACAAATGGTAGGAGGTGGATTCGTTTACATAGCGCTCGCCTTGACTATCTACGGTGATCATGCCTGGTTTGCCTCTGTCCATCACAAAGTGAGGAAAGGCGGCGGTAGTTCCATCTGCGCGTTGACGAATAGACACTGGCGCCCAGAAAGCATGGGTTAATCCACCAGTGCCCAGTTGGCCACCCGCTTGCAGGGCTAAATCTTGCGCGCTACCCGTGTTGCCTGGGCCTGCGGGACACCAAGACTCGTTGACGCCAGGGAGCATGACAGATCGACGCGTGGGATGGCGATTGAACCCACCACTTGCCATCACTACCCCGCCCTTGCTGCGAAGTGTGCGTTGAATTTTTTCTCCGTTATGTAATGTTTGTTGTAGCACTACGCCTTCAATAGCATTGCCGTTTTGTAGCAGTTGCGTGACTTCTGTTTGTGTCACAAGCAGTCCTTTACGTAAGATGTAGCTATAGAGCATGCGCGCAATCATGGCGTTACCCATCACTAAGCGGGTGCTTCTGGGGTGGATCATCTTGTCTAGAAAGTGTCGAACGATGATCCGCACGCTATAGCTAAACGATGTCCATGTCTCGGTCAAACGCAGTAGATGGAAGATGTCATCGCGGTCGACCATCATTCCACCTAGTACCGTGAATTCAGGGATTGGATTGCGAACCAATGGCAGATTGGGGCCCAGTTGTTTGCCATCAAAAGGTTGCGGTTCAATGGCGCGTCCCTTGAGAACGGAGCCTTCTAGCTCTGAAAGATAGTCTGGATGAAGAGGACGGACTTGGAACTGCAATGCGGTGTGCTCTTCTAATTTGGCGATAGCGTGGGGGCCGTTGTCGATAAAAGTCTGTCGCAGCTTTGGATCAGAGCGATCACCTACTGCGTTATTTAAGAAAGTAGCGACACGCTCCGGCGTATCGTCAGGGTTTACTTGCAAGCCCCGTTTTGTGCCTGGGATCCAACTGCTCGACGCAGACAAAGCGGTAGTGCCACCGACGTGGGTCATGCGCTCTACCAAAACAACTTTTGCTCCATCTATTACCGCATTCAGGGCTGCAGAAAAACCTGCACCACCAGAGCCAATAACCACAAGATCTACCGTTTCTTCGTCTTCGAATTGCGCGAGATGGGTATTGATACGTTGTGTGAGAGTGGAGAGTATTTGGGTCATAACAAAGTACCTTTCAACAGGCCTCTAACAAGAACTGCACCATGAGTTCGCGGACTTGCACGAACATGTCTGCACCAGTCGTGGTGTTGCATCCTTTTGCTCGTACATGCCAACCGGTGTGTGCGGCACTGTGACGATGATGCCGTCGACATTACGAGCTAAAGAAATGCCTTCAAACCACTGTTTGAGATCTTTGGTGGGCACTTGTGCGGGGATACAAACGGCATCTTTGCCAAGTTGCTCAAAAGCTTGGGTTACGCCAAAGGGTGACTTTACTTGGGCAATGGGGTCGCCGACGATGATGTGAACGCGCGTGGCGCCGCTGAAGTTTTCGAACATGTGGGGCAGGGCTGCAGTCAAAGAATATGATGCAGTTTACTAAGGCATTTGGCCGTCAAAGGGAGCCCTTGCACATTTGACGATCTAGAGGGTTTCCACGATTGCGATGCCGACAGCTGTTTCGTCATTGAAATAATCTTTTTAAGAGAAACTTACATGCGTACCTATTCACTCGCTTACCTAACTGCAAATGCTTCACCGGTTGTTGATGCGTTAGGCATTGCCGCTGAATTGGGGTATGGATATGTCGGTTTGCGTTTAATGCCCAATGGGCCAGGCGCAGCATGCCAAAGTTTTATTGATGCCCCAACTTTGCAGCGTGAAACGCTGGCAATGATGGCTGATACAGGCGTTCAAGTGTTTGACCTTGAGATCATTCGGATTGGTGAAACTTTTGAACCTGTCGTCTATCGCCCCTTACTAGAAGCTGGCGCCGCACTCAAAGCGCGCGCAGTGCTGGTGGCGGCGGATGACTCGGATGAACAACGTCTTGCACAGAACTTTGCGGGCCTCTGTGAATTCATGCAACCCTATGGTTTGACAGCAGACCTTGAATTCATGCCATGGACGGGTGTGAAAAATGCAGAAGCCGCTTTGCGAGTGGTGAGGCTTGCAGGTATGCCAAAGAACGCGGGTATCTTGGTAGATGCCTTGCACTTTGGACGATCAACTTCTAGCTTGGCTGATATCGCCGCTATTCCTAGTGAACTACTGCATTACGCGCAAATGTGTGATGCAAAGGCAGGGCTTCACTTCTCAACTGAAGAACTGATACACACAGCGCGGCTAGAGCGTCAGTTGCCAGGTGAGGGCACGATCGACTTACAAGGCTTATTTGACACCTTGCCCAAAGATTTACCCATCAGCGTGGAGATACCAGATATGAAACGATCAAAAGCTATGGGCGATAAAGCCTGGTCGAAATTAGCTTTGGACGCAACGCGAAAGGTCTTAGGCGATGACTAACGATTTTTCTTCTAATGAGGATTAAGGCTTTGCATCAAATCTAAGGACGAAGGCTCTGCGCGACTTCGCGCAAAACTGGCGACACACGATTGACAGCTTCTTTAGAAATGCTACGCCTCGGTAGGCCTTTTCAAGGCCGGCGAATCAGTCTTTTTTATCTAGGATGGACAGTTGCGTTAAAAGTGTGTTCATAGGCTGTACAAGGGGAAACCCGAGATATGTTTGATAATCGCGCACTAGGAATTTATTTCTCGGAAATTTCCCACTTTTTCCTATAAATTCAACAGGTTTAGTTCCCTTTAACCTAGGGCTACTGCTTTTTCAACCCCGAGCGCATTTAAAAAGGCGCTATTCCAACCACTCTTTTAGGAGATAGATACATGAAAAAACGTTCCACATTGAAAGTCGTTGCGGCTGCAGCCGTCTTGGCATTTGCTGGATTGGCCCAAGCCCAGCAAACCATCAAGATCGCCAACATCGTTGAGCTTTCAGGCCCAGGCACAACGGCTGGCACTTTGTTTAAAAACGGCGTCGAGTTGGCGGTCAAAGAAATCAACGAAAACGGCGGCATCTTGGGTAAGAAGATCGAGAGCACAACCGTCGATACCCAAACCAATCCTGGTGTCGCAAAAGGTTTAACGCAAAAAGCAGTCGATGACGGCGTATTGGCTATTTTTGGCCCTGTCTATTCAGGTTCCATCATGGTGTCTATGGCTGAGAGCAAGCGTGGTGAAGTTCCTAACTTCACGGGTGGTGAGGCTGCCGCGATTACGCAACAAGGAAATCCTTATGTATTTCGTACCGCTTTTGGTCAAAGTACATCCTTTCCAAAGTTAGTCAAATACATCAACACAAAATCAAAAACACTCGCCGTTATTTATGTGAACAACGACTTTGGCAAAGGCGGTCGTGACACGTTGACCAAACTCATGGCGGGTGGACCTACCCAAATCGTGGCCGATATTTCTACTGACGCGGGTCAAGTAGATTTTTCAGCTGCCGTGTTGAAGGCTAAGCAAAGTAACGCCGATGCAATTTTTGCTTACACCAACGAAGAAGAATCAGCACGCCTATTGCGTGAGTTGAAAAAGCAAGGTTGGACCAAGCCGGTGATTGGTGAGACCACGCTTACAGGCCAAAAAGTGATCGAGTTGGCGGGTGATGCTGCCAATGGTGCAGTGGCCCACGTGGGATTGACGGTGGACGCTCCTATTCCTGAAATGTTGAAATTCAAAGCCAAGTACTACCAAGCTTATGGAAGCATTTCAGACCACAACGGCATCAAGGGTTATACCGGCGTCTACATCTTAAAAGCTGCGATTGAAAAAGCCGGAAAGATCGATCGCAAAGCAGTCACGGACGCGCTCCATGGCATTCAAATCAGTGCAAAGAAGCATCCTGGCGTGATCATGGATGTGTCTTTTGATGAAAAAGGCGACTTAGACCGTGAGAGCTTCTTGGTCGAGGTGAAAAACGGTCGCCAATCTGTCGTGGCTACCCTGCCTGCACTGTCTAAAAAATAAACCAGTCTGATGACTGACTTTCTGCAACTCTTTTTCAGTGGCCTAGCCACTGGAAGTATTTACGCATTAGCCGCCTTGGGTTTTACATTGCTCTGGCAAGCTTCAGGGACGATTAACTTCGCCCAAGGCGAGTTTGTGATGTTGCCCGCATTCATGATGATTGGATGTTTGCTGGCAGGCATGCCTTTGTTGGTGAGCTTTTGCGTGAGTTGTGTTTTGTCGGTTTTGGTTTTGGGTTGGTTGTTCAAGCGTGGCTTGGTCGACCCTTTGTTCAAGTACGGCATGATGCCGATCGTCGTAGCGACTATCGGCTTGTCGATTGCCATGCGCAATGGGGTCCGTGCTGGTTTTAGCGCGGAGCCTCAACCGTTTCCCAATTTGTTTCCTGATGAAATCTACAACGTTGCTGGCGTAGTAGTGTCTGGAAGCGATGTAGGCACTTTTGTGTTTGCGATGGCACTGGTGCTTGTGACGCAAGCATTTTTGGCGAAGACGGTGACTGGCCGTGCCATGCAAGCAGTCGCGCAAAACACAGAGAGCGCTTCGGTGTTGGGCATCAATGTGCCACGCATGATTTTTTATACCTTTGCGATCAACGCATTGTTGGCTGCTGCAGCCGCTATTTTGGTGACGCCCACTTATCTTGCGAAATTCGATATGGGCGCATCCCTCGGAACCAAAGCTTTTTTTGCAGCCATCATTGGTGGGTTCAACAATTCACGCGGTGCCTTGTTGGGCGGATTGATCGTGGGTGTGTGTGAAAACTTGGCGGCTGCCTATATTTCATCCGCCTATAAAGACGCAGTGGCCCTGATTATTTTTATGGTGGTGATTTTGTTTAAGCCACAAGGTTTGCTGGGCAAAAAAGTAGAGCGCAAGGTATGAGGAAACTTGCACTTTTCTCCATCTTGTTGGTTTTGTTTGCCTTGGTTTTTGTACCCACGCTATTGAAAAACCACGGCATCTATTTATTCACCTATTGGCTGATTTATGTCATCGCCGCTATGGGTCTTAACTTGACGGTGGGCTATGCAGGGCAAAAATCGCTCGGCCATGCCGCATTCTTTGGAATTGGTGCTTACACCCTCGCCATCATGCTCAAGGCGGGTTTGAGTTTTTGGTTCGGTCTCCCTATGGCAGCCTTGGGTTGTTTTGTCGTGGGATTGGCTTTGGGCTTTCCTGCCTTGCGCGTACAAACTATTTATTTGGCGTTTGCCACTTTGGGCTTCAACACAGCCATTTGGTTGGTGATGCGCAATGAAGAGTGGTTAACGGGTGGCACGTTCGGTATCAACAACATCGCACGTCCTGAAGCCTTTGGTGTCAGCTTTGATGGCAATTTGGCTTATTACTATTTGGTATTGGGGATTGCGCTTTTATTGGCGGTCTTGTTATTAGGTCTATTGCGTTCACCTTGGGGCAAGGCATTCACTGCTTTGCGCGATAACCCAATTCGCGCCGAAAGCTTGGGGATTGATATTCGTAACTACACCTTGTTGAGCTTTGCCATTGGTGCGGCTTATGCTGGTATCGCTGGGGCGTTGTTTGCTTCGTTGGTGCAATTTATTGACCCCTCTCCATTTAATGTGGAAGCCTCCATCATGATGTATCTGATGGTGGTGGTAGGCGGCTCTGGTTACTTCTTTGGCCCCATGATTGGCGCTGCCGTGGGTGTGATCTTGCCTGAGTGGCTGCGTTTTGCACAAGCTTGGTATTTGTTTGTATTTGGCAGTGCCGTAGTTGTTTTGATGATTTGGTTGCCAGATGGTTTGTTGAGTATTCCAGACCGTTTACGCGCCAAGCGCCAATCGCGTGAAGCATCTGCCCTACGCGCAGTATCTGGCAAGCAGCAATCAACACTAGGTGCGAAAGCATGACCTTGACCCACAACCACCCCGTGTTGAAGGTAACCGGTTTGAAGAAAGCCTATGGCGCGATCCAAGCCGTTGGTGGCGTATCGTTTGAAGTGCGACCTGGCGAAATCTTTGGGGTCATCGGCCCCAATGGTTCTGGCAAAACGACTTTGTTCAACAGCATGTTGGGACAGATCACGCCAGACGAAGGCAAGATTGAACTCAATGGGCAAGACGTCACGACCTTAGGGCCGCTAGAACTCAATCGTTTGGGTGTGGGCCGCACCTTTCAGTCATTACAAGTGTTTGGCAAGATGACGGTGCGCGACAACTTGATTGTTGCTGCGCAAGAGCACCAAGGCAGTTTGTTCAGTCGCATGTTTGCGCCTAGTGACTCAGGTTTGGGTGACAAGGCGGACGCATTGATCGCGCAATTCCATATCAGCCACGTAGCAGATAAAAAAGCCGGTGTACTGAGTTACGGACAACAAAAGCTGGTAGACATCGCAATGGCCTTTATGAGCGAGCCTGACTTGGTGTTGTTAGACGAGCCATGCGCAGGTGTGAACCCTGCATTGGTCGGTGAAATTTCTAAGTTGCTGAAAGAACTCAACCAGTCGCGTAAAGGTAGTTTTGTTGTGATCGAGCACAACATGGACTTTGTGATGGGGTTATGCCATCGCATCATGGTGATGGTGGAGGGCGAGGTACTTGCCATTGGCACACCCGCAGAAATTCGTGCGAATAAAAAAGTGCTCGACGCCTACTTAGGAAATTGACATGACTACTCCATGCATTGAATTCAAAGATGTAGTCGCGGGTTACAAAGACTTCATGATTCTCAACGACTTATCGTTCAGCGTGCCAACTGGCTCCATCACTTTGTTGATAGGACCAAATGGGGCTGGTAAGTCGACTGTTCTTAAAACTTTGTTTGGTTTGCTGACACCCAAGCAAGGACATGTTTACTTGAACGGCGAAGAGATTACAGGGTCAAGCCAAAAAGATTTGCTGGCAAAGGGTATTGCCTTTGTGCCCCAAGGGCGTAATTTATTTGGCCAACTGTCTGTCTATGAAAACCTGGAACTCGGTGGTATCACCATTGGCATGAAGAAAACGCATGAGCGCATTCCCGAGGTGCTGGAGTTTTTTCCACGGTTGAAAGAGCGTATGAACTCCGCGGCGTCTTCTTTGTCTGGCGGAGAACAAAAGCAGCTGGAAATCGGCCGTGCGCTGTTATTGCGTCCCAAGGTTTTACTGATCGACGAGCCTTCTATTGGTTTGTCACCGATAGTCGTACAAGACGTTTTTAAGCTGTTGAGAAAATTGGTAGATCAAGGTACGACCATATTAATGGTGGAACAAAACGTCAAGAGCGCTTTGAAGTATTCCGATGATGCAATTGCTTTGGAGTCTGGCCGCTTGGTCTTACACCAGTCTGCAGCCGAGATCTTGGCTGACCCCGAAATGGATCGCTTGTTTTTGGGGGCTAGCGTTAAGGTGTAGTAATGCGCTTAGCAGAGGCTGATCATGCGCCAAAATGGCGCATGTCGGGGGTTTGAATGCAGTCGCCCCCCTTTCTGACTTTTAAAGGCTTGTATTTATGAAAATTCTGATGCTCCATGGAATTAACCATGACATGTTTGGTAAGCGTGACCCTGCGCAATACGGCTCGATCACCTTAGACGAAATCAATGCCAGTTTACAAAAATTGGGCAAAGAACTAGGCGCTGAAGTGGAATGCTTCCAAACCAACCACGAAGGCGCGATGTGCGAGCGCATCCACAAAGGTTTTTTGGATGGTGTGGACGCCGTGCTGATAAACGCGGGTG
>Ga0208960_1000942_pt1 | contig 15856 bp, 13 predicted proteins | sample GreLakmeON33MSRF_FD_187703 | JGI IMG/M metagenome (GOLD analysis project Ga0208960, IMG submission 187703) | Freshwater lentic microbial communities from great Laurentian Lakes, MI, USA - Great Lakes metaG ON33MSRF (SPAdes) | ecosystem: Environmental > Aquatic > Freshwater > Lake | place: Great...
CACGGCTACATGATATGCCAGCAGCTGCAGCGGAATTACCGTGAGCACCGGGCTTAGCAGCCACGGAACCGGCGGGATCCAGAGTACGTGGTCTGCCAATTGCGCCATGCGCTCGTCTCCATCGGTAGCCACCGCCACCACCATCCCGCCGCGCGCGCGCACCTGCTCCACCTGGCTGAGCATTTTCTCGTGCCACTGGTCGCGCACGGCAATGCAAATTACCGGCAGGCCGGGCTCAACCAGCGCAATCGGCCCGTGCTTCATCTCGCCGGCCGGGTAGCCTTCGGCGTGGATGTAAGAAATCTCTTTGAGCTTGAGCGCACCTTCATATGCGATGGGCATGTTGATGCCGCGCCCGAGGTACATGCAGTGGCTGGTGTGTTGCAGTGCCTGTGCAACCACTTGCACTTGCGGTTCGCGGTCCAGCACGCTGCCGGCCAGATCCGGCAGGCGCGCCAGATCCTGTGCCAGCGCCAGGCGCTGCGGGGCGGGCAGTGTGCCGCGCAGGTCGCCCAGCAGCATTGCCAGCATGTACAAATCCACCAGCGGCGTGGTGAAGGCTTTGGTGGATGCCACGCCAATCTCCGGGCCGGATTGCATGGTGATGTGGCCATGCGCCACGCGCGCGGCCTGGCTGCCGATGGCGTTGACAATGCTCCACACAACTGCGCCGCGCGCTGCGGCTTCAGCGATGGCTGCCAGCGTGTCGGCGGTTTCCCCGCTCTGGCTGATGGCGAGCACAATTGTGTCGCCGTCAACAATCGGGTCGGCGTAGCGAAATTCGGACGCAATGCTGACTTCGACGGGCAGGCGCGCGAGCGACTCGATCATCAGCTTGCCCACCATGCCCGCGTGCGCTGCCGTGCCGCAGCCGGTGATCACCATGCGCTTTGCGCGCCGCGCCAGTTCCGCCGTGAGTTTGAGTTCGGGCAGCTGCACGCGCCCGCTGGTGAAGTCCACGCGCCCGATGATGGTGTTCGTCAGGGCGCGCACTTGCTCGTGAATTTCCTTTTGCATAAAATGCGCGTAGTTGCCCTTCTCGGCAGCAGCAGCGTCATAGGTAATGGCGTGCACGGGCGGGTGAATGACTGCACCGCCAGAATCAAATATGGTGCAAGCGCTGCGCTCGAGCACCGCCATGCAGCCGGGCTCGAGGAAAATCATTTGGCGCGTGTGCTCCAAAATTGCGGGGATGTCTGACGCGAGAAACATTTCGTCCTGGCCGATGCCGAGCACGATGCCACCGGAGTTGCCCATGCGCACTGCCACAATTTTGTCCGGCTCGTCCGCGCACATGGCCACCAGCGCGTTTGCGCCGCGCAGCTGGGCCATGGTGCTGCGCATGGCAGCCGCCAGCGCCGCGCCGGCAGCCAGCTGCGCTTCAATCAAGTGCACCACCACCTCTGAATCCGTCTCGGATTGGAATTGTGCGCCGCCCGCTTGCAGCGCGCTGCGCAGCTCGAGAAAATTCTCGACAATGCCGTTGTGCACAAGCACTACGCGCTGGCGCGGGCCAAGGTGCGGGTGGGCGTTGCGCTGCGTGGGTTCGCCGTGCGTGGCCCAGCGCGTATGCCCGATGCCGGTGCTGCCTTGCAGCGGCTGGGCGCGCACAAGCGTTTGCAGCCGTTCCAGTTTGCCCGCTTCACGCCGTACCGTGATGACGCCGTTTTGCAGCACGGCCAGGCCGGCGGAGTCGTAGCCGCGGTACTCCAGCCGGCGCAGCCCGTTCAAAATGATGGGGGTGGCGGCCTGGCCGCCAATGTATCCGACGATTCCACACATGTGAGTTCCCTCCGGGCAGCGCTTGCGCGCATTGCCTGCCGCTTAAAGCGGCAGCTGTTTGCGCTGCGAATCTTGGTGCCAGAGTTGCGGTGCTTGTGCCGGCGCTTGCGCGCTGGTTTTGGGCCGCAGCCACAATGTTGAGGGAAGGGGGCGGGTGCTGGCGCACCCGGAAGGCATCCGCTGATCTTTCGATTTTCCGCGGCTTGCACCGCGTTAGCCCCGCCGCGCAGCGGGGAACCTTCAACCTCGTCACCCCGCACATCAAGTGGGCGGGGCCGTGCGCTTACCTTTCCCGGGTAAATTTAGTTGGTTTTAGATGGTTGGGTGCGGCGTTGTACTCCAGTGGTGAGGCAGGCGGAGCTGCCTGCTTTTGTTATCGGTGAAATTATATCAGGGCTTGAGCCGGCCGGTGCGGCTTAAATCATCGGTGCGCGCTTGCGGCGCACCCGCAGGCTGGTGTGGCTTAATCGCAGTAAGGCCAGCATCGCGCTCAACAGTATCAGGCTGCCGCCCAGCCACTGCAGCGCCAGCACCCGCTCCCCCAAAAATATTATCGACCAGATGATGGTGAGCAGAATGTCCACGGGTGCAAGCAGCGCGGTCTCTGCGCTGCCGATGCGCGCAATGCCGGCAAAGAGCAGCAGCCGGTGCAGCACCACGCCGAACACCGCCAGCCAAACCACGGCCAGCCAGCCGGCTGTGGTGGGCGGCTGCCAGTGCGCGCCTTGCACCAGCCAAAACAAGGTGAAGTAAACCGTCTGGCTGCTTATGACGTAAAACGCGCTGGTGGTCGTGTCGATTGCGGGCTGCAGCGTTGGCAGCACAACAATAAACAGCGAGTAGGTCAGCATGGAGAATCCAATCAGCGCCATGCCGATCCACTCTGCGGTCTGGCCGAGGCCCGTGAGGAAGAAGACTCCCACAATGCCCATTGCCAGGCGGATTGCATCAAGCAGCGTAAAGCGCTCGCCGCGCAGGCGCAGCCAGAGCAGCACAAGCAACGGGTAGAACGAACTGAGCATCACGGCCAGCGACGCATCGAGGCGCTGGAGCGCGTAGAAGAAGGCCAGCGTGTCGAGGCCGGCCAGCAACCCGGCCTTCATGCATTTTTCGAGGCCGTACCGGTCGATGCGCAGCAGCGCGGGTGCGCGCAGTGCCAGCAGCGCGCCCAGCAGCGCAGTGGCCAGCCAGAAGCGCAGCATCAGCAGCAGCGCCGGGTCCATGCCGCTGCGCATTACGCCGCGCGCCACAACCGGGCTCGTGCTTAGCACAACTGATGCAAGCAGCACAAGTGTCCAGCCAGCCCACGGGCGGGCAGCGGGCGCAGCAACCTGCGCCCCGATCACTTCGTCGGCTGTCATGCAGTGCGCCGCACGCCGGCCGGCTTAGAGGTACTTCTCAACACCCCAACCGCCGGGGTGGGCAAGCTGCAGCAGCGGAGCTGCGTCTCCGGGCAGAAAGGTGAGCGGGTTGCGGCCGGCGAGTGTGTCAATCACATCGCCCATCAGGTCGGCAAGGTAAACCGGCACGCCCAGCTGGTTGGCAATGTCCTGCGGCGAGAGATCGTCAAGCGTGATGCCGCGCGGATGGTCGAACATAACACGCGGCAGCACAACGCCGCCGCGCAAGTCATGCTGGCGCAGCTGGTCGATGGCGTCTGCGCCAAGCAGCAGGCCGCTGACCGTGATGGTGTCTCCCATGCGTGTGTTGATCACGGGGACAACGCACACCTGCGTGCCGGCAATGGCGTTGAAGCTGTGCGCGGTGGTTTGCAGCAGCGGCGCAAATAGCGTGGCGCTGGCAAGTGTGAGGCGCTTGCCAGCCAGCTGCTTGCGCAATGCGGGCAGCTCGCGCTGTTCGCGCCGCCACGCGTTTAAGAAGCGGCGCACCTGCCCAAGGCCGTTTTCGTACAGGTCGAGGTCGGCAATTGCACTTTGGGCGGGCACGCGCCGGCCAGCCACCAGATACCACTCGTCGGTGGCATGCACAAACGGAACACCCAGCGTTTTGCGGAAGGCGCGCTGCCAGCTGTGTACGGCGCGCAGTACATGCCGGGACTCCGCGAGTGTGTTTGGGCGCAGCTTGTATTTGTGCTGGCGGGTCAGCCCCACCGGAACCACCGACACAGACTGCACGGCCGGGTGCAGTGTTGCCAGATCGCGGACGGAGCGCTCCAGATGCGCGCCGTCATTGAGGCCGGGCGTCACTACAAGCTGCGTGTGCATGCGTATGCCCCAGCGCGCAAGTTTGCGCAGCTGCGCCATTACATCCGGCGCAGTCTCGTTGCGCAGGCATGCGCGGCGCACGCTTGTTTCCGTGGCATGCACAGACACATACAAGGGCGAGAGGCGCTGACGGCGAATGCGCGCCCAATCCTGCGCATTGAGGTTGGTGAGCGTTACAAAGTGCCCGTGCAAAAAGGAATAGCGGTAGTCGTCATCTTTTATGTAGAGCGCGCGGCGCAGGCGGTTGGGCGCCTGCAGCACAAAACAAAACGGGCACAGGTTGTTGCAGCGCCGGATGTCAATGTCGAATGTGGTTTGCGTAAACTGCAGGCCCAGCGGCTGGCCCTCCGCGCGCCGGCCGCTCAGCTTTAGTTCGTGGCCGGCGCGCAGTACCGTCAGGTTCAGGCGCGGGCTGGCGCCGTAAAACAGCACATCCACCACATCCTGCACGGCATGGCCGTTGACGGCCAGCAGCGCATCGCCGCTGCGCACGCCGGCTTGCAGTGCAAATGAACCGGCCTCTACCGCGCTGACGTAACCGGGAGTGGGCAGGCTGGCGCTGGCGGCGCTCACGCGTACACGCCGCGCAAGCCCGGTGGCAGCAGCGCCGCAATGCGCTGCATGATCATGTGCGTGCATTCTGGCAGCGCTGCGCGGCGCTGCGCGGGCGGCAGCACCGGCAGGCGGTACGGCGCGCCAATCACCATCTCAACTTTTTGGCGGCGTCCGCTGCGCAGTTCTGGAAAGATGCGGTTGGTGCCTGTGATCGCCACCGGTACAATCGGCACATTGGCCTTCAACGCAAGGTAGGCGGCGCCGGGTTTGCCGGCGCCAAGCCCGGCTGGGTTGCGCGCGCCCTCCGGCGCAATATAAAGCGCCCGTCCGCTTTTGAGTACGTTCAATGCCGTGCGAAACAATCCGGCATCAATCACCTCGCGATGCACCGGCAGCGTGCTGTATCCATTTATCATGCGGCTCATAAAGCCGCCGTCGGTCATCATGTCTGATGCGCCGACGGCCTCCACCAGATACGGCCACATCACCAGCAAGCACGGCGGGTCATAGTACGAGAGATGGTTGGCCGTAATCAGGTACGGTCCATGGGCTGGCACATTCTGCAGGCCGTGCACATGCGGGCTGGACAGGATGTAATACATGATGCGCACTGAGGGCACGGCAATTGCGCGAAACACTCGCGCCGCGGTGGAAATGCTGTAAGGTGCCGGGCTTTGGGCTGGCTGGCTGGCAGCTGCCTGCAGCAAGCGCTGCATTTCTGCCACCACTTCGCCGCGCGTCAGGTTGGTGGAGTCCAAAACGTGTGCGTCCGGCGCGGCCTGCAGCGGCGCCGTTGCGCGTGCGCGGTCCCGATGGTCACGCTCGTGAATGCCCGCCAGTATTTGCGCCAGGTCGCTTGGCTCTGCGCGCGCCACATTTTCTGCATGGCGCCGGCGGGCGCGTTCCGCTGCGCTTGCATCAAGGAAGATCTTCAGCGGTGCATCCGGAATAACCACAGTGCCAATATCACGGCCGACCATGACCACCGGCCCTTGGCGCGCCACCGCGCGCATCTGCTCCGTGAGGTGCTGGCGCACCTGAGGGTACGCCGCCACCACGGACACGCTGGCATCCACTTGCGCCGTGCGCAGCAACGGCGTGAAATCTGCGCCGTCCACGAGCACCGTGTTCGTGCGGCCGTCTGCCACCGTCGGCGCAAGCACGCTGATGTCCAGCTTGCGCGTCAGCGCCGAGACCGCACCTTCGTCTGCAACCGCCACGCCGCGCTGCAGGGCTGCCGCAGCCACCGCGCGGTAGAGAATTCCCGTGTCAAAAAAAAGGTAACCGATGCGGGCGCACAGCTCTAGCGCCACGGTGCTCTTGCCGGACGATGCCGGGCCGTCGATGGCGACCGGGGTTGGCAGGCGCGGCGTCATCAACGCGCGCGCGGTTTGCGAACGGGGCCGGCTGGTCTGGAGCCGCGCTGCGCTGCTTGCGGTGCGGGCTTGGCTGCGGGCCTAGCTGCGGGCTTGGCGGTGGGTGCCGGCGCGGGGCGGCTGCGGGCTCTGGGCTTGCTTGGTGCGCTGCGCTGCAGCACTTCTATTTCGCTTTTGTTTAGCAGGCGCCATTCGCCCGGTGCCAGGCGGCCCAGCTGCAGTGTGCCCAGGCGCACGCGCTGCAGGCGCCGCACCGTCATGCCCAGTGCCAGCGCCACGCGCCGGATTTGATGCTTGCGCCCTTCGCGCAGCACAACCTTCACCCATGATCCGGACGAGCTCTCGTACATTGTCTCCACTTCGGCGGGCAATGTATGGTCGCCGCCTTCGAGTACCAGCCCGCGCCGCCATGTTGCCAGTTGCTGCGCATCCGGGATGCGGTCCAGCAGTACGTGGTATTCCTTCTCATGCCCGTAACGCGGATGGGTGAGCGCGTTTGTCAGCTCGCCATCATTGGTCATCAGCACAAGCCCTTCGCTGTCCGCATCCAGCCGGCCCACGGGGTACAGCCGCCCCGGCAGGTTTATCAGTGCGCGTACGCCGGTGCGGTCATTCTGCGGCGCCAGTGTGCACTCAATGCCGCGCGGTTTGTTCAGCGCCACATAGCACAGCGCCTCAGCGCGCACCATTGCTACAAAGTCCACTTCAATCTTGTCCAGCGCAGCGTCCGCTTTCTCGCCCAGCTGCGGCTTGCGCCCGTTCAGCAGCACGCGGCCGGCGGTGATCAATTCTTCGCAGTGGCGCCGCGAGCCAAAGCCGCCATGCGCCAGAATCTTTTGGAGGCGTTCTTCTGCCATGTCAGCTTGCGGGCTGGGAGTCGCGCTCGGATTGCAGCGAGTCTGCCGCCGGTTCCGCCAGCTGCTCTGCGTCAGCCACCGGGATTACGGGTTCGGTTAACAAGTCCGGCATCTCGCCCAGCTCATTGAGGCCAAAGTGCTGCAAGAATGTGGGTGTGGTGCCGTACAACACCGGGCGTCCCGGTCCGTCGGCGCGGCCCACTTCATCCACCAATCCCTTGCCCAGCAAATTTTGAAAGACGCTGTCCGAGTTGACGCCGCGAATCTCATCCACTTGCGGCCGCGTCACCGGCTGGCGGTAGGCAACAATTGCCAGCGTTTCAAGTGCGGCTTGCGAAAGGCGCTGGCGGCCACCCACGCCCAGCAGCAGCTCAAGGTAGGGCGTGATAGCCGGCGCGGTTGTAAGCTGCACTTGATCGCGGGTGCGCTGCAGGCGCAAGCCGCGTGTTGCGTAGTGCTCCTGCAGCTCCAGCAAGGCAGCCTGCACTGCTGCGCTGCTGGCGCCAGTCACGCTCGCCAGCCGCGAAAATGATTGCGGGCCGTCTGCCACAAACAGCAGCGCTTCCAGCAAAGCCGGAAGCGCCAAGTCAGCGGTCAACGCCTGTGGCGCGCCGTCAGCATTCATGGATAGAGAGCTAAGTCAGCTGCGCCGGTCCTCAGCAGCTGCAGATTTCCAACGGCGCAGGTCAGGCCTTCTTGTCAGAATTCTCTGCTTTGGCATCGGTATCTTCGCCGACCTTCAAGCCCTTGCGAAACTCCGAGATGCCCCGCCCAAACTCGCCGCCAATTTTTCCGATGCGGCCAACACCAAACAGCACCAGCACAATCACCAGAATGATAATCATTTCAGTAGGTCCAAATTTCATTTCATTTCTCCTTTATGCATCACGCGCTTTTCGCGAACAGCAGTATTTTCGCACAAAAGTAGTAAGTCCGCCGAGCTCGCAATTTGGCAGATTGCCACGAATGTGCGCGGTATACTGCGCCATCGCGTCCGCCGCTTTAATCAGGGGCGCCGCTGTATATTCGCGCCGCGCCCACGTTTCCCTCGTGCCCTCCATTCCAGCACTACTATTATGAAAGTTTTGCTCGTCAACGACTGCCCTGACCGGATGCGAATTTCCGACTTCTACCGGCAGGCTTTTCAAGAGATTGGTGCAGAAGTTGAGGTGCTGGATCTCTACTATGCCGCAATGGACCGGGATGGGTTTATGCGCGCCGGTGCTCCGCGGGTGGAGCTGGCTGCCGGCCGGCTGGCTAAACGCTTTTTGCGCCGCGCGTGGGCGGTGCGCGATGAAACGCGGGCGCGACTGCTGCAGCGCACTGCAGCGCTGCAGCCGGACATTGTGATGTTTGTGGGCAATATTGAAGTGCCGCTGCCGCTGCTGCAAGAACTAAAGCAGCGCCGGCCGCATTGCTTACTGTGCAACTTGTTGATGGAGCCCTTTCCGGTGGGCAACACATTGCTGCGCACGGCCGTGCCGCTCTATGATTGCATCTTTACGTTCTCCAAGTTTCAAGTGGCGCAGCTTTACTGGTTTCGCGCGCAGCGCGTGGCGTGGCTGCCGTTTGGCATGGCGCCGGCTGTGCACCGCCGCGTTGCGCCAAATGCAGCGGAGCAGTCACGGTTCGGCAGTGCCGTCGCTTACCTGGGTACGTGGCAGCCGCATGTAGAGCTGTGGCTTCAGCCACTCGCCGGCCAGGACCTTAAGATTTGGGGCAATCAGTGGTACCGGTCCGCCGCGCACGCGCAGCTGCTGTCCAAGTGGCAGGGGGAAGGTGCTGGCCTCTATGAAGACATGGCAAAGATTGTGGGCTCCAGCCGCGTGATCTTCAACATGGTGCGCTTCCACAACGGCAACGGGCATTCTATGAAGACCTTTGAGATTCCGGCGTGCGGCGGGTTCATGCTCACCAATCGCACGGATGAGCAGCTTGAGTTCTTTGCCGAGGACGATGGCGCTGCGTACTACTCCACCGCCGCCGAGCTGCTGGACAAGCTGCAGTTTTATTTGGGCCACGACACTGCGCGCAGCCAGATTGCGCGGCGCGGCCATGAGATTGCACAGCAGCACACGTACGCGGCGCGTGCGCGCCAAATTGTAGAAGTGCAGCGCAATCTTAGCGGCAGCTAATCTGGCGCGGCGCGGGCAGCGCAGCCCGCAGCGCCACGCGCCTACAACAAGAGCACGGCGGGCGCTGCCGGGTGCGACTGAATTGGCACGTGCTGCTGGCTGCCTGACGCAATCTCAAACGCAGCCATCAGCTCCACCACATGTGCGGCCAGCTCGCCGCTGGCGCGGTGCGGCTCGCCGCTGGAAATGCTGCGCGCCATGTCCACCACACCCACGCCGCGCTGGATGTCGGCGCGGCCGGCCAGCGCCAGCTCGCGCCATTCGCCCGTCTTCACCTCCCACACGCGCACGGGTCCGCCAAATGTATTCGGGTCCGCCACGGCCAGCGTGCCTTGCGTGCCATAGATTTCAAGCACGGGCAGGTTGTGGCGCCAGACGTCGAAGCTCATCACAACGGTGGCAATTGCGCCGCTATGAAAATCGACGCTGCCGGTGATGTGCGTGGCCACGCTCACCGGCAGCACCTGGCCCTTGATGGTTTCATGGCCGGCGGTGCGCTGCTCAAACGTGCGCTTGCTGGCGCCGGTCACACGCCGCGCCGGGCCCAGCAGGTTCACCAATGTTGTCAGGTAGTACGGGCCCATGTCAAACATCGGTCCGCCGCCCAGTTGGTAGTAGAAGCCGGGGTTGGGGTGCCAGCTCTCGTGGCCGTGGCAGACCATGAAGGCGGTGGCAGCAACGGGGTCGCCAATCATGCCGGTGTCGATGGCGTGGCGCGCCGTTTGGCCGCCCGCGCCCAGAAACGTGTCGGGTGCGCAGCCCACGCGCCGGTCGTTGGCAGCCGCCACGCTCAAAATTAAACGCGCATCGGAAGGTGTGAGTGCCAGCGGCTTCTCGCTGTAAACATGCTTGCCAGCCTGCACCACTTGCAGGCTAACCGCCACATGCGCTGCGGGCACGGTGAGGTTAATTACCAGTTCGATCTCCGGGTTCAGCAGCAGCTCAGCCACGCTTTGGGCGCGCAGTTGGTGCGTGGCGGCAAACTGCCGGGCGCGTTCAGCGTCCATGTCTGCGCATGCAATGATGCGCACGTCTGCCGGAAAGTGGGCGCAGCCAGTGATGTAAGCCGGCGCAATGTTGCCGCAGCCGATCAATCCGATGTTCATGGGTTTGCGTGTCTCCATTGGGTTAGCGGCTGGCCCACAGCAGGCCGCGCTTCACAATCTCGCGCGCCTCGGGCACATCAAAGTCTTTGAGCACATGGCCGAGCGCGCAGTAGGCAACGCGCCCGGCACCCCACTGCCGCGTCCATGCCACCGGCATCACGGTGCCGGCAGTCCACGCCGCATGCGTTCCGTCAAATGTTGTTGTGGCTAGCACTTGGTTGTTGGGGTCAACGTGCATGTAGTACTGCTCTGAGTGCATTGCAAACCCGGCGAGGCCAGCGGTGATGGGGTGTGTGTGGTTGCGGATGTCCACGCGATAGTCGATGATGTTTCCCGGATGCGCCACCCATTGGCCGCCAACCATGAACTGGTAGTCGGTATTGTCACGGAAGGCATCAGCCATGCCGCCATGCCAGCCGGCCAGGCCAACGCCGCCCTGCACGGCGGCCTGCAAGTTGCGGCAATGTTCGGCAGGCAGCGCGCTCATTGTCCACACGGGCACAATCAAATCAAGCCGGCTCAAGCGTTCGGTGTCGAGCAGCACATCCAGCGTCAACGCAGTTTCACAATCGCAGTCATGCGCCGCGAGCAGCGCGCTAAAGAGCGCCGCGGTTTCATGGGGCTGATGCCCGTCCCAGCCGCCAGCCAAAAACAGTACTGACTTTTTCATTTAGTGCCTCCGGCAAATTTTATATGCAATCGGACAGCTGGCAGTGCTGCGCTGCGCTACAGCAGCCAAGACCCGGCTAGCACGGCGGCGGCTGTAACGGTCAGGTTGTCCACATCCGGCAGGGGCAGCGCCTCCACAAGTGTGGCAGCCAGTGCCACTGCGGCCAAAGCCAGCAAGCTGTGCGGCAGTGCATTTGCAAGCACGTAGTTGCCCAGCGCAGCGAAGAGCAGCACAAAAATTGAACCAAAAATAAAACTACCGGCAAGCATGGCTGCTGAACCGGCCCAGCTTTTGCGGGTGTTGAAAGGCAGGCGGGTGGTGCCCCAACGCCGGCCCGCAATATCTGCGAGGCCATCGCCACCGCAGAGCAGCATCAGCGCCAGAATGCCCAGCGGCGAGTGGCGCCAGAAGACAACTGTGCAAACTACAAATGCAAGGCCATATAGGAGCGGGCCACGCAGCATTTCGCGGCGGTTGCCGGTGCGCGTGATGGCGCGCACAGCGGCATCATCCTGCAGCCAGCCCAGGCCCACCAGCGTAAACTGTGCGGTGATAGCCAGCGGCACGAGGGCGGCCAGCCACGCTGCGTAAGGTGCGCTGCTGAAAAGGTTCCAGCACAAAATGTACGGTGGCCCGGTGCCAATGTGAATGATTTTGCGGCTTAGCTTTTGCGCAAGCAGGCCGCGTGCAACCAGCCAGTCCACCAAGCGCAGCCAAAGCAGCGAAACGGAAAATGTGATGGCGGTGGCCGCTGCATCCTGCGCAAGCGGGTTGGGGAGCAAGATCGATAGCCACATGGGCGCTGTTAGTCTGCCACCGTGGGTTGTTGGGCTGCATGGCCGGGGTGGGTTGCGGCGGAAAATTGCCAGAGCATTGCGCCCGAAGCAAACATTAGCAACCCGCTGGCAGCGAGCCCGACGCGCACACTTGCCACCTGCGCGAGCAGCGGCCCGAGCAGCACGCCGATGAGAATGCCGAGGTTCAAAACCAGGTTGTGCAGCGCCATGTAAGCCGGGCGGTCGGCTTCTGCAGCGCTGTCCATCAAGTGCGTGTGCAATGCGCTGCCGCCCAATCCCCAGCCGATGCCGCCAATCAGCGCTCCCAGCCAGATGGTCTTGGCGCCAATTGCGAGCGCACCCAGCAGCGGATGCGCACCATAAATGAGCGCGGACGCCAGCAAGACTGTGCGAAAGCCAAAGCGGTGCGTAAGGCGCCCAATTTGCAGCGACGATAAAACCATTGCGCCGTGAAACAGGGTGGTGGCGATGCTGATGGTGCCATCCGTAAAAAGCAGGTCGTTTACAAACAGAATTGGAAAGAGTGCGACAGGCATGAGCTGGGCAATGTAGAAGACAAGGTACGCCAGCATGAGGCGCCCATAGGAACTGCGCAGCAGGTCCCAGCGCAGCAGTGGCCGGCCGCTGCTGCGCAGTAAAAAGCGCAGCCCGGTGCCGGAGCGCATGGGATTGAGCGCGCGCAGCATTCCCACCGCTGTGCCGCCTTCCAGCAAGCCCGCGCCAGTTTTTTGTTCTGGGTGCAAAGCGGCGGGCTGGGGCACACGCAAAGACGCAACATGGTAGGTGGTGACCAAACCGCCAATGCCGCCCAGTACAAATACAATCTGATAGTTCAGCGGAAATGGGATGTGGTCCAGCAGCTGCCCGGCAAAGAGTGCGGAGACCGTGATGCTGGCGGCCACCATGGCCACGCGCCGGCCACTAATAATTAGGCGCCATTCAGGCGCCACTACCTGTGCATATTGCGCGTTGAAGCCAATCACGAAGGCCGTGCCGGGGACTGCCATGATTAGCGTGATGATTGTGAGCGCCAGCGGCTGCGCGCTGGCAGCGAGCCAGAGCGGCAGGGTGGCCATTAGAAAGTAGGGCAGGCGGTGGTAGAGCGCCGACCGGTAAACCGTGCCATGCAGTTGGCGCTGTTCCAGCCAGCGCGCGATGGGCAGCGACAGCAGCAGGTTGACGACCGCTGGTGCGCTGGTGATGAAGGCAATCTGGAAGGGAGTGGCGCCGAGGCGCGCTGCGTAGACGTTTAGAAACGCAATCGCGGTGCCGTGCAGCACGCCGTACCAGATGACATCGCCGTAGATGTGCTTAAAGTTTGACCGTTGCAAAGCGGTCATGAAGGGCAGCGTGTTGGTCATCAGGTGCGCTGCGGGCAGGCGAAAGCGGCGGGTAACGGGCGCACGCAAATACTAGTTAGCGGCAGGAGCCGGCACAAGTGGCCAAGCCCATGCGGGCAAAGTATATGGCATGCTGCGCTGGCGCAGCACTAGTTGAGGATGCGGATTGATTGCAGCGCGCGCTGCAGGCGGCGCTGCGCTTCCAGGTGCAGCATGGCGGGCGCCGGCGGCACGCCGGGCTGCTCCAACATAAAACTGGCTGCGACGGTGCCGTAGGCTGCCGCGCTGGCAGCATCAGCGGTGGCTGCCCAGCCGGCCAAGAATCCGCCGCAGAAGGCATTGCCCGCGCCCAACGGATGTGTTGCGCCGCTGACCGCAAGGGCTGGCAGGAGCAGTGCATTCTGGTTGGCTGCGCACACCAGAACGCCGGCATTGCCCATGCGCAGTGCAATCAAGCGGCCACCATGTTCGAGCAGGCGCTGCGCCAGCGCATGCGGCTCACCCGCACCCACAAGCGATTCCGCTTCCGCAACGTTGGGCGAAAAGATATCTGCGAGCTGCAACACGGCGCGCAGGGCTTCGGGCCGCAGCGGGCTGGCGGCGCTGCGCCAGGTTTCAATGCTGAGCACGCGCGTAATTGCGCGCAGCGCTTGCAGGCGCGCGAGGTTTGGTTCTTCCGGGTGGATGCCAGTGTGCAAGCCTTGCAGGCTGCGATGCGTGGCTGGCAGCGTGGTGGTATCAAGCGCCAGGTTGACTGGCAGGGCGCTGAGAGGGGAACGCCAAACTTGAGTGTGGCGGCCGTCGGCCTCCAACAGTTGCCACGCGCGCAGCGTGGGCTGTGCGGTTTGGCGCACGGCGCTGGTGTCTATGCCGGCGGTGTGCATCCAGTCGCGCGCCGCTTGCGGAAAGTCCGCACCCACGCCGGCAGCCAAGCCCACGCTTTCCGAACAGAGGCGCATGCCGAATGCAGTTTGCGGGCCGCCGCCGCCAAGCAGCCCCATATGAGTAGTCCCATCTGCCAGAACTAAATCATCAATGATCACGCCCAGCGCGAGCAGGTCAACTGGCTTCATTGCTGGTGCTTGCGGGGGCGTGCGGAATGCGGGCGCACGGGAGTTTGGGAATGGATGGGTGGCGGATGCGGCGCAGCTGTGCCGTGCCTATGGTGCCCACGGCAGCGCGACGCCGTTGGCGTGCAGCAGCTGCTGGATTTCCGCAAGTGTGGGCACCTGCCGGCCCGTGCCCAACTTTGCGGCTTTGGCTGCGCCTGCAGCATTTGCGAGGCTGGCTTGCTGCTCTGCCGGCCACGCGTGCACTGCGGCATACAGGAAGCCGGCCGCAAAAGTATCGCCGCAGCCGGTGGTGTCCAAGACCGGCACTGCGTAGCCGCTGTGCGCAACCACCGCGTTGCGCGTATAGGTGCTGCTGCCGGCGGCGCCGCGCTTGACGCACACAAGTGCCGGGCCCTTGCTAAGAATTGTTGCCACCGCTTGGGTGCCGCTCTGCCCATCAGCTAGCAGCGGCAGCTCGTCTGCGGTGAGCAGCACTGTATGCGTGCAGCGCAGGATGCGCGCCACATCCAGCTTCTCAAAATCTGGCAGGTGCGGGCCGGGATCAAAGTAAACCGGCACGCCTTGCGCGTGTGCATACTCAAGGGCGGCCAGCATGGGCGCGCGCAAGCGCTGCTCTTGCAGGCCGTAGCCCCACGCCATCAAGGCTGCGCAGCCGTCAATGGCGGCCAGCCAGTCCGGCTCCAGCGCAAGCTGCGGCCCCGTTCCGTGGGCAAACACAAACACATTCTGCGCACCGGCATCCACGAACACGTTGACAACGGTGGTAGTGCCGCCGGCTTGCACGCGCACTGCAGCGGTGGCAACACCGGCTTCTGCCAGCAGTTGCAACACCATTGGGCCGACAGGGTCCGCGCCAACCACGCCAAGCGCGGTCACCTGCAAGCCGAGGCGCGCCGCTGCAATCATAAAGTTGCTGGAGCCGCCCGGCTCCATGCTGGCGCTGGCCACCTGCTGATGCCCGCCCGCCACAACCGGGAAGGTCACGGACGCGCTGATCACATCAACGCTGATGTCGCCAATCGACACAATACGCGGCTGCGCTGCGTTCATAGGGGCTGCGCCGGCTGGCTGAGTGCGTGCAGCACCGCCTGCAAATCAGCTGCGTCTAATGCGGCGGCGTGCGCATGCAACAGCTTTAGCACAGCGGCCGGGCCGGGCAGCTGCGCGCCAGCACCTGCCGTGGAAATTGCAAGTGCACCAAGCGCGTTTGCGAGCATGCCGGCCGCGCTCAGGTTGAGGCCGCAGGCGTGCGCAAACAGCAGGCCGGCGCAGAATGCATCGCCCGCACCGGTGCTGTCAAGTTCGGCAACTGCAAAGCCCGGCACGCGCACGCGCTGGTTGGCATCGGCCAGCAGGCAGCCCGCTGCGCCCAGCTTGACGGCAGCGCAGCGCACTCCGCGCGCCAGCAAGGCGTCGGCCACAGCGTCGGGCTGCTCCAACTTAAGCAAGGCGTGCGCCTCGCGCATGCCAATGCTGCACAGCGCTAAATCCGGCAGCAGCCGAAGCACCGCTTGCGGGCAGAGCTGTGCAGCTGCGAGGCCGGCGTCCAGGCACAGTGCACAGTTGTTTGTGCGCGCCAGTTCAACCAGCCGCCACGCCGCGCTGCGCCCGGGTTCGGTTAAGAACGGATGGCCGGAAAGGTAAACGAGATTGCATTGGCTGAGGGCGGCGGTGGAAATATCCGCGGGCAGCAGCTGTGCATTTGCGCCGCGCGCGCAAAACATGGTGCGTTCGGCATCGGGCGTAACTGCAATGAAGATCAGCCCGGTGCTGGCGTGGGCTTTGCGTACCACCAGCTGCGTATCCACGCCGGCTTGTGCCAGCACGCGCAGCGCATACTCCGCCCATGGGTCGGTGCCCACAGCCGAGAGAATGGCGGTGGGCAGGCCGAGGTGCGCCAGCACGCACGCAGTATTTGAAGCCGTGCCGCCCAGCTGCCA
>Ga0208960_1000944_pt1 | contig 15847 bp, 15 predicted proteins | sample GreLakmeON33MSRF_FD_187703 | JGI IMG/M metagenome (GOLD analysis project Ga0208960, IMG submission 187703) | Freshwater lentic microbial communities from great Laurentian Lakes, MI, USA - Great Lakes metaG ON33MSRF (SPAdes) | ecosystem: Environmental > Aquatic > Freshwater > Lake | place: Great...
GCAATAACATTACTCAAAGCTTTTTTACCTTGCATAATCGCTGCTCCTGTGTCGTCACAAGAAGATTCAATAGCCAATATGATAGGTTCTTTTTTCATGTTTTATAAAGCGAAAATAAAGAAACTAATTGGGAATTCTCCAAGATATACCGCAAGCCGCAAAATAACCAAGTTGCGGTGATGTGAAGGCAATACCACCTTCTAAATCGAGTTGTAAATTTTTCTTTAAAAGGTAAACGAATCCAGCATCGCAGCGAAAATCGTTGCTGTAACTTAAGTTGTTGTTTTCGTTGAAGAAGCCATAAATCTCACCGTAAATTGATAACGGGCCGGCAACTTTTTGGGTGAGTGAAACCGCATAAAAATAACTAACATTGGGAATGATGCCGCCCCAATCGGGACCGAAATTGTATTCCAATTCGGTGTTTTCGCCTAACTCATGTTCGCATAGTAAACGCAACGTACCGCCTGTAAAATTCGGACGGAATTCTTTTTTTCCAAAGTAGGGTAGGTACATTTCAGCCATTAAGCTCACCTTAGGAAGATATTTTGAACCACGGTACAAAAACTTCTTTCCGCCAAAAGATAAACCCGAAAAACCTTTGGTGCGCGATACAAGGGAGTCGCCATTAAAAGCATCGTTATTCAAGTAATCAAAACCCAATCGCAAATCCATTCCGCTGCCAATGCCGTATTTCATTAATAAAGAATTGTAATAAGTGTTTTGATTGCGGGTATTGCCATCATGATCAATTTCCATAGAGAATCCGCTCTCTATTTGAAAATGCCTGTAGGGAACCATTTCAGCGGTTTCTGTTTGGTGCGGGCGGTCGGTAAAAATATCGATGTTATTGGTTTTTTCTTTTGAAGGGAAATAGTATTTCAGTACTTCTTCGTAATCTTTCTTAGGAATAGTAATAGTGGTGTCTTGCGCTGCAACTTCTAATGAAAAAAGAAAGCAAATAAGAATGGTATAAAAAGAATATTGCGAAATCATTTTGTAAATGTTTTCGCAATATTAAATAAAAATTTAGACTAATCTAAAAAATAATTTAAAGATTCCGTTTATTCAAACTCTGCAATGATTTCTAAGAGTTGTGCTTTCTGCATTAAGCCAACACCTTCCCAAACCAATTTGCCGTTTTGATACAATTGCAAGGCAGGTATTCCGTCAACTTTAAAATAGTTGGCGATGGTTTTTTGCTCGTCTACATCAATTTTTAAAACATCTAAAGAGTCCATTTTCTCTGCCGCAATTCCATCTAAAATTGGAGAAAGAAGTTTACACGGACCGCACCACGTGGCGTTAAAATCAACCAATACTAATTTTTTAGAAGCCACATATTTATTGAAATCGGCTACTGTTATTTCATTATTTTCTGCCGAAGCACCTAGCTCTGTTGCTTTACCTTCTTTGTTCCATTGGCGAAATCCACCATCTAAATCGTACACCTCTTTAAAACCTAGTTCTACTAATTTAGCAGCAGCTTCAGCACTTCTTTTTCCGCCGGCACAGTATACAAAAGTGGGTTTAGATACATCGAGTTTTTTCGCTTGCTCTTCAAATTTATCACCGTTCCAATCGATGTTTTTTGCCGAGTTGATGTGATCGTCGCCGAATTCAATGGGCGTTCTAACATCAATGATTTGGGCATCGATGCTGTCTTTTTTTATTTGTGCTTCGAAATCATTTGCGCTTTGTAAATTTACTTTGTCATTTCCGCAAGAAAGGAGAAGTGCCGATGCAAAAAGTGCTAAAAAAATATTTTTCATTTTAAGCTATTATGATATTTGGAGTCATGGTGACTTTCGCCTTAACTGAGTTCGAAATTAAGCAAGCTGCTTCAGATTTATGCAATATTTTTTCAGCTTTTTCTTTTAAGCTCTCGTCTCCTTTAACAACAGTGGGTTTTAGGTAAACCTCGGACATTAGTAATTTGCCTTCAACAGTATCTAAAACGCCACTTGCTTCGCAAGAAAAAGATTTGAAATCTAATTTTGAAAACTCTGCAATAGATAAAAAAGTAGTCATTAAGCACGAACTAATGGCTGCGGTATAGAAATGTTTGGGAGACCAAACGCCTTGAATTCCTTTGGGAAATTGCGGAGGTGTAGCAACATCTATTGATGTATTTAATTCTGACGATGATAAAGTACTTTTTCTATCGCCAGTGCAGGTTAAGTTGCCTTTGTAATTGTGTGCTTACATGATGTGTGATTTTAGATTTCTTGTGCTACGTTGATTATTACAATTTGTTGTTTAGGCTAATATAGCTGCCGCCGTTGTGTACATTTTGATAACCTTTCGATTTTAAAATTCCTTTGGCCATTCTGCTTCTCATGCCCGACGCGCAGCAAGTTATGATGGTTTGATTTTTATCTTTTAGCAAATGCAGTTGCTGCCCGATACTGTCGACAGGAATGTTTACCGATTTTTTGATGTGTCCGCCAGAGAATTCTCCTTTAGTTCTAACATCAACGATAACAGCGCCTTCTTTAACTAATTGCGCGTAGTTTACAGATGGCCCTAGGCCTAGTAATGATTTTATTTTTGATAACATTTTTTCAAATTTAGTATGTGTAGGGGCGTCCGTCAGCTGACGGACGCCCCTGTGGAAGAACTGTGTATTAAAGGCAATTAATCCATGGCCCGGCATTTCTAACATCTAAATCGTACTGCGCCAAAAATCTTTCAGCTTGTCCGCTTCTATTTCCCGAAGCGCAGCATCATAGTAAAGGTGCTTTTAATTTTTGCAATTCGGCAATTTTCGATGGTATTTCATCTAAGGGTATGTTTACCGACCCATCTGCATGTCCGCCTAAAAATTCTCCTTTTGATCTAACGTCTACGATTGTTCAGTTTTTCATAACACTTCTTTTATTGTTTAATAAAGCAAAGTTATATCGAGTAAAAGAGGTTCACAGTGATGAATGTTACACAAGAAAAAAGTTAAGATTTTTTTTAGTGAAAAATCATTAATTGGGCCTCATCCCCAGCTCTTCTCTATAAGAGAAGGGCTGGGGATGAGGCCTAAGAAGGCAGTGGATTTACCCTTCCTTTATTTCCTCTACATTTAAGCGAATTTTATCTTCAATATCGTCCACAGGTAAATCGTTCACATCATTGCCAAAAGGATCTTCAATCTCCTCGGCAATTAACTCGATACCAATCATAGTGTAAAACACAATCATAGATACTGGTATCGACCACCAGCCAATACTTTCAACAAAAGCAAACGGAAGCGATATTAAATAGATTAATAAAATTCTTTTCAAATGAATGGCGTATCCAAAAGGAATAGGCGTGTTTTTTATTCGCTCGCATGCGCCCAAAACATCTGTTAATTCGCTTATTTTATTCTCTAAAATTAAAAACTGTTCACCATTTATTTTTTTGTTGATCATAAGCTCATTTGTTCTTTTCGACAATTCAGCCAAAATGAAATTGGGTTTGTGCGCTGCTTTATTGAAGGCGGCAATCATGTCAGCAGGAATATGCTGTGCAACGCCTGAATAATCTTTCTCTCTGAGATTTTCTTTTAGAGTCCAAGGAAAAGCCTCTAACAATGTATAAACCACGTCATCTTCATGATTGATATATGCCTTGTATTTCATGGCCAAATTCCTAACGGTATTAAGCAAAGCACCCAACTGTTTTCTACCTTCCCACCATCTTTCGTAGGCGGTATTGGTTCTAAAAACCAACAATAAACCAATCACCAAACCCAGTACCGTGTGGAACGAGGCAGGAATGTGAAAGATAGTCCAGTTGAAACCCAAATGAACAAATGTTAAAGCACCCACTAAAGCGCCGTAAATCAATAAGCTAATGAACACACCATCAAAGTGGTATCCGCTACTTTTAAATAAAAATTTAAACCAATGTTTGTTGTCGTATTCAATCATTTTTTTTGTTTTTAAAGTTCTTGTAACATTTTAATCACTTCTATTGTTTTTCTTGCAGAAACAGGCGCGTTAAATCCGTCGTTCATCAACAAGTAACCACCATCTGTTTTTACAAATTCTTTGATGTATTTGGTGTTTACCAAATGTGATTGGTGAACGCGGTAAAAACCTTGGTCGGATAATAGATCTTCGAAGTCTTTTAGTGTTTTGGTTACCAATAATTTCTTGCCTCCAGAGAAATGAAATTCGGTGTAATTCACCGAGCTTTCACAACGCAAAATATCGTTGATGTTTACAATGTGGATTTTATCTTGTGTGTGCAAAGCCAAGCTTTCGTTGGGCTTTTTGAAGGAAATATCTTTTAAAATATCGAGTAAATCGAAACCACTTTCATCTTGCATTTGAATGTCGAGAAACAAAATATCGGGCTGTATGTTTTTAAGCAATTTAGCACCTTCGATTACGCCGTTTGCTTCGCCGATGATTTGCACATCGGAAGCATAAGTTTCTAAATCTTTTTTAAGCGTGATGCGCGCTTGCTGGATGTCGGCGATGATGAAGGCTTTGATCATAATTTGCATTTATCTACCTAGTTCGTCATTGCGAGATTTTTGTACCCAAAAATAAAGCAATCTCATCATGTTTTAATTACTATTTTCAAAATAAGTTTGCTTCATTTTTGGGTACAAAAATCTCGCAATGACGAACTGAATTTGCGAAATCGGTATTCTAACAATCACTTTTGTTCCCGAAGATATTCCTTGTTCGTCGTACAAATTTATAATTTCTAACGATTTAATTTCATTGTTTTCATGAATTAAATCTAAACGTTCTTGGGTTACCAGCAGGGCGGTTGGGAAAAGGAAAATGGGAGAGGAGTCGCCTTCCACTGATGCTCAAATTTGGGAGTATGCAAAAACAAATAAACGCACAATAATTACCAAGTTTGATATAATTTTGATTTGTCAATGCTTTTAGGTTCACCTCCGAAAGTGATTTGAATTCATGCAGGAAACAGTTAAACTCTTAACTTGATTAATGTTATAAAGTCAAATACCAATAAAATTAAAGAGTTTTTTGAATCTACTGATAGCAATTGTTTTAAACTAGGTGATTAATTCTTCTTATTAATAAACTCCAACACATCATGCGTCACATTTAATATTGAATCACCATACATAAAACCGTTGTTGCCTCTGGGATTGAATATGTATTTATATCCGTGTTCTTTTCCGTATTCGGCTACTTTCATATTGATTTTATCGTTCACTAATTTGGTGTACAAATCAGATGAATCTCTAATCATTTGTTCGATCGTGTTTTTCTTATTGTAAAGCGCATTCTTTTTTGCCTTTAGCTCGTCTAAGTATTCGTCTTCGGTGATTTTGCTATTTTTGATTTCAACATTGATAGCCTCAATTTGATTCATGATTTGGTTCAATTCGGGCCGCGTTTTTTGCTCCAAATCAGCCAGCTTTTGGTTGTATTGAATACTCTCGTTCATTTTCTCATAAATATGGTTGATATCGATATATCCTGTTTTGAAATCAGGCGCTGATGAACCACAAGCTGTTAGTATTAAAATGTATGTAATTGCTACGATTGATTTCATAAGAGTAATTTTATACGCTTTTCAGCACTTGAATTTAATACAATTTTAAGAATTAATTAGTAATTTTCACGCCCTATGGCAGCAAATACTTTTGGAGAAATTTTTAGGGTAACCACTTTTGGCGAATCGCATGGCGTTGCGTTGGGTGGTATTATTGACGGATGCCCTGCCGGACTAGAAATCGACTTGGCTTTTATTCAAAGTGAATTGGATAGAAGAAAACCCGGACAATCGAAAATTGTTACGCAACGCAAAGAACCCGATGAAGTGGAGTTCCTCTCGGGAATTTTTGAAGGCAAATCTACGGGTGTTCCTATAGGTTTTATCGTCAAGAACGACAATCAGAAATCGAAAGATTACGATCATATTAAGGATTCTTTCCGACCGTCGCACGCCGATTTCACTTATACCGAGAAATACGGAAACCGCGACCACAGAGGGGGAGGGAGAAGTTCAGCCCGTGAGACAGTATCTAGAGTGGTGGCTGGTGCTATTGCCAAATTGATGCTTAAAAAACTAGGCGTAAACATCACGGCGTATGTGTCGCAAGTGGGACCATTAAAGCTCGATAAAAATTATTCTCAACTCGACCTCAATAAAACAGAGAACAACATCGTTCGTTGTCCCGATGAACAAATGGCCGAGCAAATGATTGAACTCATTGATTCTATTCGTAAAGAAGGCGATACCATTGGCGGCGTAGTAACTTGTGTAGTGCAAGGTACACCTGTTGGTTTGGGCGAACCTGTTTTTGACAAGTTGCATGCCGATTTAGGTAAAGCAATGTTAAGCATCAATGCGGTGAAAGGTTTCGAGTATGGTTCGGGCTTCAACGGGTTGTTGTTAAGAGGGAGTGAGCACAACGATGAATTCTACAACGAAAACGGAAAAGTAAAAACCAAAACCAACCATTCGGGTGGTATTCAAGGCGGTATTTCTAACGGAGAAGATATTTATTTCAATGTAGCTTTCAAGCCAGTGGCTACCATTATGCGCGATCAATCTTCTATAGATAAAGAGGGGAATGAGTCCACAGTAAGTGGTAAAGGAAGGCATGATCCTTGCGTTCTGCCGCGCGCTGTACCTATCGTTGAAGCTATGGCAGCACTCGTTTTAGTTGATCATTTTTTAAGAGCAAAAGCTAACAAAATTTAATTTTATGGTAAAGAAAATTCTTATCGGATTCCTAATTCTGATTGTTGTTTTGGTAGCTGCTGTGGCGGCTATTCCTTTTTTCTTCAAAGACGAAATCGTTGCTAAAGTGAAAGAAGTGGCCAATGAAAATTTAAATGCCAAAGTTGATTTTGGTGATTTCGATATTTCTATCTTTTCCACTTTTCCCAATTTCAAATTAGATATCGAAAAGGTATCGGTAATTGGGAAAGGTGCTTTCGATAAAGATACTATCGTTTATGTTGATGAATTGAATTTAGAATTGGATATCAATTCGGTTCTCGATGGTAAAAAATACAAAGTGAATTCTTTTGAAGCCGATGGAATGGTGTTGAATGCCTTATGGACTAAAGACGGAAAAAACTTTACGCTTACCGATATTATGTTGCCCGATACTGCTGCCACTCCCGAGCCTGTAGAGCCTGCAGAAGCTGGCGACCCTTTCGCTATGGTGTTTGAAAAGTATGCGCTTAACAATGCACGTATCGTTTACGACGATCCTTCTATTCCTTATAGAATGGAACTAAACAACATGAATCACTCGGGTTCTTATTTGTTGGATGGCGATCAGCATATCATGTCGACTAAAACCGACATGGAAGCTTTAACAGTTGATTTTGATGGGGTGAGCTACATTAAAAAAGCGAAAACAAATATCACTGCCGATTTAATTATGGATTTGGCGACTTGGAAATTTACTTTCAAAAACAACGAATTCAATTTGAACAACGTGGCTTTGGGCTTAGATGGTTGGTTCTCAATGCCTGATGAAGGTTTTGGAATGGACTTGAAATTCAATGCTAAACGTACCGACTTCAAAGATTTGTTTACCATGATTCCTGCGGTGTATCGCGAAGATATGAAGGATGTGAAAACAACAGGTAAATTTGAAATGAACGGTCACCTTAAAGGTATGTTTACCGATTCTTTAATGCCTGCTTTTGGTTTCAATCTTAAAGTTATCAATTCTTCTTTCCGCTACCCATCGGTGCCTAAAACGGTGAACAATATCAATATCGATTTAGCGATTAACAATCCCGATGGTGTTTTCGATCATACTGTAATCGACTTGAATAAATTACACGCTGAATTGGGCGAATATCCTATCGATATGAATATGCATATTAAAACGCCTGAGAGTGATGCAGCCATCAAAGGAAATATTAAAGCCATGCTTAAACTCGATGTAATTGGTGAAGTAATGCCTTTAGAAAAGGGTGAAGAATATCATGGTACAGTGAATGCTGCTATTGGTTTAAATGGTAGATATTCTGCTATTGAAAGAGAAGAATACGACAAGTTTGATGCGCACGGTACTTTAGAATTAAGCGATATTCAATACAAAGCAGCAGGTATGCCCGATGTGTTGATTACCAAAGCTGTATTGGCTTTCTCTCCTCAGTTTTTAGATTTAAGCACTTTCGAAAGTAAAATTGGCAATAGCGATTTGAGTATGAAAGGTAAAATTGAAAACTACTTGGCTTACTACTTACGCGACGAAACATTGAAAGGAAATTTCGCAATTTCTTCTACCTTTTTCGATGTGAATCAGTTTATGAGTGAAGACCCTGCTGATACTGCCGCAGCTGCAGCGACAACAGCTTCTGCCGATACAGCTTCTGGTGCAGTGGAGATTCCTAAGAATATTGATTTTGTGCTGACTTCCGACTTGAAGAGAATTAAGTACGATACTTATGATATCAACAATTTTGGCGGACAATTAATTATGAAAGATGGGGTGTTGAAATTTGTAAACAACAACTTTAAATTGTTGGAGGCCGATTTCAAATTATCTGGTCAGTACCACGCCTTAGATATCAAAAAACCTTATGCCAATTTACAGTTTGAAGTGAAAAATTTAGATATTCCTAAGGCTTACGCCAACTTCAATACCATCAAAAAATTGGCTCCTATTTGCGAAAATACCGAAGGTAAATTGAACTTGAGTTTAGATGTTAAAAATAACTTCACACCCAACATGGATGTAGATTACAATAGCATAGATGGTAAAGGGAATTTGTTCATTCAACAGGCTAAAGTGAAGGAATCTAAATTTACCAAAGGTTTAGCTACAGCAGTGAAAAACGACAAGTTCAACAATTTAGAATTGAAAGATTTAAAAATTTATTTCACCATCGTGAAAGGAAAATTGAATGTTCAACCTTTCGATTTGAAAATAAGCAAGTCGAAAGCTAAAGTAAGCGGTTGGAATTCATTAGATGGTAAAATGGATTACACCATGGCTACCAGCATTAACCGCGATGAGTTTGGTGGGGCAGCCAACGCGCAAGCGGCTCAGTTGATGGGCGCATTGAACCAAAAAGTGGGTGCTAATGTGCAACTTCCTCAATTCATCGATTTAGATGTTAAAATCACTGGAGATGTAACCGATCCGAAATTTGCAGTTTATCCTAAAGGAACAAGTGGTGAAGCTGGTCAATCGGTAAAAGATCAAGTGAAAGATGTTCTTTTAGACAAAGCGAAGGAAGAGGCTGAAAAACTGAAACAGCAAGCCGAAGAAGAGGCTAGAAAGAAAGCTGATGAGTTGAAAGCAATAGCACTAGCCGAAGTCGACAAGCAAAAGAAAATTGCTGAAGAAAAAGTGAAAGCTGAGGCCGATAAGTTGAAAAAAGATGCTGAGAACAAAGCGAAGAATGCATTGAAAGGACTTAAATTTTAAAGGAGGCCTCACCCCAGCCCTCTCCAAAAGAGAGGGAGCAGGGAAAGTTTAGTACCAAGTACTTCTCCCACCTCCCTCTCCTTTGGAGAGGGTTGGGGTGAGGCCCTAAATGATAATTAATATGAGAAGAATTGGGTTTATAGCTTTGGTGTTGTTATCGGTGAGTTTATTCGCGCAAGACGGAAATTGCGAGTACAAAGCACCTAAAAAGACACGAAAAAAATACGAAGCAGCCAGCGCTGCATATATAAAAGATAAGGTGGAGGGAGTTAAGCTTTTAAAAGAAGTGAACGATCTCGACCCGCAAATGCCCGAGCCTTATTATTTCTTAGCAAAACATTATTTCGAATTGGCTTTTCCTGAGCCAGGTAAAGCGAATGTGGCGATGAATGCTGACAATTCTAAAAAGGAATTGTTTGTAGGTAGGGCTAAAGAATATTTTATAAAACTCAATGAGGTCTGTCCGGCTTTTAGCGGTCATTTAGGTTCGTATTATTTGGCTACGATTTATCACATGGAAGGCAAGCTTTCTGAAGCAGCACCACTTTTTAAAGCCTACATCGATGATGAGTGGAATACTACTGCAAACAATGAAGAAGTGGCCCGCAGATTATACAAAGAATGTATAGCCATCGATAAGATTTTAAAGAATCCTGTTCCTTACGATCCTGCTCCTGTGAAAGGGGTGAACACCAGCGACAACGAATATTTACCAGTACTTTCTCCCGATAACGAGCAGTTGTATTTGGTAAGACAGATGTGTGGAACACCCAACCCAATGGAGCCTGCCGGACCAGGTAACGACAAGAAAGAGTATTTCACTATGGCTTCTAAACTATGGGTAGATTCTTTTAGCACAGGTATGCCTATGCCGCTTCCTTTCAATGATTTTACGGGGACTTTAGATGGTGGTGAGATTTTAGGCAATGGTGGTATTTGCATCACTCCCGATAACAAAAGAATGTATGTTACCTTGAATTTATTGGTGCCTTTTCAAAACACAAAAATTAAGAATACTGGTATTTATTACACCGATTTAGTAGATGGTAAATGGGCTCCTTTTCGCCCGCTTCGTGCGGTGAACGATGAAGATGGCAATCCAACGTGGGAAGGCCAGCCAACGATTTCTTCTGATGGTAAAATGATCATTTTTGCCAGTGCACGAAATTCGTCGATGTATTCGGTGGATGCTATGGGACAAAACAAATACGGAATGGATTTGTTCATGATTACTAAAGGAGCGAACGGTTCGTGGTCGGCACCTAAAAATTTAGGTGATGCTATCAATACCAAAGGTCACGAAAAAACACCCTTCTTACATACCGATAGCAAGACTTTATACTTCAGTTCTAATGGTCATGCTGGTTTGGGTGGTTATGATTTGTTTTACACCCGAATGGATGATTATGGCAATTGGATGAAACCGATGAACTTGGGTACACCCATCAATACCGCTGCCGATGAACATGGATTTATCGTGAGCTTAGATGGTAAATATGGTTTCATGTCATCGGGCTTACAAAACGGACCCAGCGGTGCTTTACAAATCATACATTTCCCATTGTATGAGCAAGCCCGACCAGAAAAAGTGGTGATGATGAAAGGTATTTTGAAAGATGAAAAAGGCGCTCCTTTGCAAAACGGAAAAGTAGAAATTAAAAATGCTAAAACTGGCGAAGTAACAGAAGCTACCGTAGATAAAAAAACGGGCGAATATGTGGCAGTGTTAACCGTGCCCGATCCAAAAAGAAACAAAGACGAAGAGCGCAAAGTAACGCTTAAAGTAGATGGTAAAGAAGTAGAAGCCGACTTTGGTTCACACGTTGAAAAAATCAATGGTAAAGAACAGATTTTAAAACCAGGAGAAAAGAAAGATTCAATTAAAGGTGTGGAGGTTGTAATTCCTGCAGATCATAAAAAAGTGGTTCAAAATGGTGAAGAAAAAATCGTGAAAAAAGAGGTAGAGGAAGTGAATGCTCCCGACGGACAATACGTCATCACCGCGAAAACAGAAAAGAAATCTTTTTCTAGTAAAGTAGTAGAATTAAACGCCAAAGAAATAGATGGATCTAAAACCATTCGCGGCAGCAAAGCAGCTATCACTGTTGAAGCATTGGAGGTTAAAAAACCGATTCGTTTGAACGACATCGTGTTTGGCAACGACTCTTACGAGCTAACGCGTGCATCTAAATTGGTGTTAGATCAATTGTATGAATTCTTAATTGAAAACCCTAAGATTGATATGGCCATTCACGGTCACACCGATAACGTGGGCGACGATGCAAAAAACTTAGAATTATCTAAAAACAGAGCCAAGGCTTGTATGGAGTATTTGATTGCCAAAGGCATTGTAGCAAAACGCATTCAATCGGAAGGGTATGGCGAAACAAAACCTAAAGCACCAAATACGACTGAAGAGGGCAGAGGGGCGAATAGAAGGGTGGAATTTGTGGTGTTGAAGATGTAGTTTTTCTATTTAGTTAATCACACAAAGCACGTCTTTGCGAGATTTTTGTACCCAAAAATAAAGCAATCTCATCATGAAAAAAAACAACTGTATTTTCTTTTTGTCTATTCTATTATGTTTCATTACGCTTCCCCTCACTGCACAAACTATCTATACCATTGACAAAAAAGAAATCATAATTTTAAATGCTCAAGACTCACTTTTTTCGAATATGAAATATTTGGGCGTTGCAGAATCTTACAGTCCGTGGGAAAATGACACAAATGTTTTCTCGATTCAAATGACTCGCATGTTAAGACGAGTAATTAAAAAGAAAGGTAATGTAGTTCAAATAACAAAGTGTTTGAATTACGATATAACTAGTAAATTCTATCATGTAGAAAATTTCGATTCGCTAAAAAACTCCATTAAATTAGATCCCAAGAAAGACAGTTTAAGTGCAACTAAGCTTTTTGTTTATTTCCCCAACAACAATTCATTTATTGGCAATTTAGCTAGATACAACTTAATTATTGACGGTAATGTTCGAGCATTAAAACATGGTGTAAAGTATGAAATAGATATTCCTTACAATATTTCTGATTCGATTCGAATTCAAATTAATGAAGAATATAGAACGATAAACGTGCAACGAGGAAAGAATAACTACTTTCAATGTTCTGTGAGTGTTCCAGTAATTGGAGGTCCAACTATGAATGGGGTATCAGTATCTTTTGTTGCGAGTGACAATAAGGGTTACTTTTTCAATTTCAAAAAAATTGAAGATGAATTAATGGGAGAGTTGGAGTATACAGGTATGCCTGTAAAATAGAATGCACGATAAGTGAAGTAGGGTTATAATTTAATATATGATGAAAACATTTGCATTTTTTGTGTTAGCAGTTCTTAGTTGTAATTGTATTTCTCAAAATTTAATAAAAAATGGAGATTTTGAAGATTATACTATATGTCCACAAGGGTATACAAAAAGTCCTATTGATACTTTAATTCCTCATTGGTTCATACCAAGTCAAGGTACTCCCGATTATTACAATTTTACTTGTCCCATGTTGGACTCTTCTTTTTATGATAACACATTGATTCCATGCAGCGGAAAGGGTTGCGCAGGCCTTTATTTGGGAGAAATGCCATTAATAAATACTTCTAGGCTAAGCACAAAAACAAATCAAAGATTTTGTCGAAGAGAATATATAACAGGCGAATTAAATCTTCCGCTTCAGAAAGATAGTGTGTATGTTTTAACCTTCAAGTATTTTCCCGCAAATCATTCTTATTATTATATTGATTCAATAGGTGTTTTTTTTTCAAAAGGAAGATTCAAAAAAAAGAGAGAAGAGATTCTTAAATTCAAGCCTCAATTGATAGAAAAAGTTGATTCTAATAATGTTCGCTGGTCTACTTTTTCTGCGATATATACAGCTAGTGGAAAAGAGAGATTTTTTACTATAGGAAATTTTAAGGACGATTTTCAAACTAAATATTATGATTATATCTCATCCCACAGCGTTATGTATGCTAAGGGTGCATATTTTTATATTGATAATGTGATACTTTCAAAATTAAAGTTTTAAAAGACTTGTGACTCTTGCTGCGCTTAGCTTGCATTTTCTTTTCGCTTAACGGTTTTATAAAATAGGGATTATGCAATTCTTCGTAGAGTCAGCTAGAATCTGACTTTAAACAGAAAAATATTCCACTAAATAGGAAATGGAAATAATCTTTTTGAAGTCATCCTTCAACTGACGGATGACTCTACGTAGACACTGATAGAAGGCAATACAATTGCCGAAGTAAGCAAGTCACCCGTTTGGAAACGTGCGCCATAGGGCTTGCTAGAAGACCTTTTTACTCCCACCTAAACGCTGCTTCCATTAATTTCTGTTCAGCTTTAGAGATACCAATTTTAGTAGCTTCGTTTTTCCAATTTTTTACCGATTGACAAACTTCGTTGAAAATGTTTTCCATTTCTATTTTGTTGAGTTGAAAATACTGTCCAACACTTTTTGCCAAATTGAAGTTCAATTCATTGCTGTCTTGGTCGATGTTGAGTGCTAATCCGCTTTTATCAATAGAAGGATTAATATCAAAAGCAGGGGATAGTTGCCAGCCTGTTTCGTTTAAAATGAAACCATGATTGCGTAAGTGATCGTCGGTGTTTGAAACTGCGATGTTGAATACCAATCGACGCCAAAGTTGATGTAACTCTTTTTTGTTGTTCGATTCGTTGAATTGTATGAACTCGGCAATATCTAAATAGCTGGCGGTATTGTTTTTTAAGGTGTCTTCATTGTTGCCTGTCATGGTCATCGCCGAAGCAAAATGAATGCGTTTGTTTTTTATTCTATCGAATCTTTTGGTAAAGAAAGTGTGGTGTTTACCATTCACTTTTTCGATTTTAGATTCACTCATTTCGATGCCAGCTGTAATAGCAAGTTTGTATGCTAAATATTCCCATGCTGCTTTATCAATAGTATCGTTTTTAGAAGGGAATTTGGCAATCCATAAAGAGCCTTTTTCGTCTTTTACATTGGCTTTTGGTCTTGCGCCACCCAATGAAGAACCAGGCGCCAAAAGTATTTGAAGCCATTTTCTTACTTCTTTGTTTTCTTTGTCGCTTTCTAATAATGAGACGCCGTGTTGCAGTTCTCTTATTGAAGTCCAGGGTGGAGTAGGATGAAGTTTGTCATTGTTTACAAAATCTTCCTTTTCATTTAATTTGAAGCGTAAGGCACCCATTCTACTTTCGTCGTTAACGCCCAAAAGAAAATCGATGTCACGTAAAATATTAACATTTCTTTTTTCTTCTTTTGCTATTATGGCCTCTCTTCGTTTCATTAAAGTGCGCCCCCAGGTGTCAGGCATGCAGTCGTTAAACATTCCGAAGATATTTTTAGCAATTGGAAATTGATTTCCTTCATTCCAAAGAATATCTGGGTCGAGCAATATTGCTTTTTGAGTTTTAAGCCAATCGTTATTGTATTTGAAACTAAATGATGTTTTCCCTTTGCTTTGCTGACTAGTAAGCACACCCATAAGCATTGCTTCACTTTTGTTCAACCAATCGGCATAAACCAATATTTCTGTTTTGTTGGTAGTCATTGCTTTATTTATTACCCAATAAATCTAAGTCTTGTAAGTTTCTGCCTTGCTGGTCATCGGCTGCCAACTTCAAGAAATCGTTATGTAAACCCAATACACGCAAAACATTAAAGTAGGCGCCTAATGAAACGCTAGGTGTGCCTTTTTCAATTAAGTAAAGTGTAGTCCTGTCTATATCGGCACGTTCGGCCACTTGTATGGTTGTAAGCTTTCTTCGCTTTCTTGCAAGTTTAATGTTTTCACCAAGTATTTGGAGTATTTGCAGGTGTTTTGGGAATAATATTTTCTTCTTCGATTTCATTATTTGTTGATTATTATCAACAATATTAGTTAAATTGTGGGTAATAGTCAACAAAATTACAATAAAATTGTTGAAGTAGCACGCTGTGTGGCGTACTAAACTCCCTTCATACTCAAGCCAATTCTTTTTCTTTCTTTATCCAACTGAGTCACTTTAACACTCACTTTTTGATTGAGCTTTACTACTTCATTGGGGTCTTTGATGAATCGATCTGTCATTTGAGAAATGTGTACCAATCCATCTTGATGAACGCCCACGTCTACGAAACAGCCAAAGGCGGTGATGTTGGTGACGATGCCAGGCAGTATCATTCCTTCTGCTAAGTCGTCGATGCTGTTTACATCGCCAAAAGAAAAAACTTCGAGTTGTTCGCGCGGGTCGCGGCCAGGTTTTGCGAGTTCGGCGATGATATCGGTTAGCGTTGGTAAACCAATTTGTGCGTTTACATATTTCGATAAATCTATTTTTGAATGAAGAGAAGGATTACTCATTAGTTCACCAATGCCAACATTTAAATCTTTCGCCATTTGTTCAACAATGGTGTAGGTTTCGGGATGAACTGCAGAATTGTCGAGCGGATTTTTCGCGCCATGAATGCGCAAGAATCCTG